>ENA-UOOM01000301-UOOM01000301.1-fermentation-metagenome-genome-assembly--contig:-NODE-301-length-60196-cov-11.102459_pt1 | contig 60196 bp, 61 predicted proteins | sample MGYA00245781_ERZ724031 | MGnify/ENA primary metagenome ERZ724031 (study PRJEB28704, sample SAMN03018317) | fermentation metagenome | biome: anthropogenic terrestrial biome; feature: soil; material...
ACGCCCTTCTTGTGGGCCGACCTGATGAGGTGGGCGATGGCCCTCTTGATGGCCTCGTTCCTTTCATCAAAGTAGCCCATCTTGCCCAGCACGTCGGAGTCGCGGTCGGCCCCCATGGTGAGCTGGGTGAGGTCGTTCGAACCGATGGAGAATCCATCACAGCGCTCGGCGAACTCCTCTGCCATGAAGATGATGACCGGCACCTCGGCCATGAGGTACAGCTTGAAGTCGTTGCCGCGGTACAGCCCCACCTCGTTCATCATGGCCTCGATCTTGTCCAGCTCATCAAGGGTGCGGACGAAGGGGAGCATGATCCAGATGTTCCTCAGCCCCATCTCGTCCCGGGCCTTCTTGACCGCCCGCAGCTCGCACATGAAGGCCTCGCGGTACGATTCAGACACATAGCGGGAGCAGCCCCTCCATCCGATCATGGGGTTGGACTCCTTCGGCTCGTACTTGCTTCCGCCCTTCATGTCGTGATACTCGTTCGTCTTGAAGTCGGACGTCCTGAGGACCACGGGTCGGGGGTAGAACGCCTTGCCCACCATGGCGATGCCGTTGGCGAGGTTGTCGATCAGCTCCTGGGAACGTCCCTGCTCGATAAGGGCGCACGGGTGTTCCTGGATGTAGGAAGTGAAGAGGAACTCGATGCGCATAAGCCCTACACCCTGCACGGGAAGCTGGGCGATCTCCTCGGCCTTCTGCGGGACCCCGATGTTCACCATGATCTTGGTGGCGGTCACGGGCACCGAGGCCACGGCCGCGGCCATGGGAACGGGGGCGGGCGTCTCCTTCTTCTCCTCCACGCCCTCGTACACAACGCCCATCTGGCCGTGCACGGTCACCTTCATGCCGTTCTTCAGCACCTTGGTGGCATCGCTGGCGCCCACAATGCATGGAATGCCGAGCTCTCGGGCCACGATGGCTGCGTGGCAGGTCATCCCGCCCTCGTCGGTGACTATGGCCGCCGCGCGGGTCATGGCCGGGACCATGTCCGGAGTGGTCATCTGGGTGACCATGACGTCGCCCTCCTTGACCTCGTCCAGGCTCATACCTTCGCTGTAGATCTTGACGGTCCCTCCGGCGATGCCGGGGCTGGCCCCCAATCCCTTCGCCAGGATGGTGCGCTGGGTCGCCAGCTCCTCCTTGGACTCGTCTGTCTTGCAGTTGTGCGCCTTCTTATCGCCGTTGGACAGGGTGGTTATGGGCCTGGCCTGCACCACGAAGATGTTGCCCTTCTCGATGCACCACTCGATATCCATCGGCTTGTTGTAGTGCATCTCGATCTGGTTGCCGATCTCGGCCAGGTCGTGGATCTGCTCATCAGTGATCTTCTGCTCCTTGGACATCTCGACGGGCACCTCCATGCGAATGCACTCGCCGGAATCGCCCCTGACCAGCATCCAGGTCTGGGTGGAGATCCGCTTGTTGAGGATCTTGCGGTGGAACTTGTCCACGCAGTAGGTGTCCGGGGTGACCTTCCCTCCCACCAGCGCCTCCCCCAGCCCGTATCCGGCCTCGATGATGATGTGCGGCAGCTCGGAGTTGGGGTCGATGGTGAACATAATGCCCGAGTGGTCGGATGAGATCATCCTCTGCACGACCACGGCCAGCTTGACCGTCGTATGGTCGAACCCCTTCTGCACGCGGTAGGCGATGGCTCTGGGGGTGAACAGCGACGACCAACACTTCTTCACGCTCTCCAGCAGCGACTGGGGATTACTTACGTTGAGATAGGTGTCCTGCTGGCCGGCGAACGAGGCGGTGGGCAGGTCCTCCGCCGTGGCCGAGGAGCGCACCGCCACCAGGGGGTAGCTGCCCCTCCCCAGCTTCTCATACTCGGCAACGATCTGCTCCTCCAGGTCCTCTGGGATCTTGCCTATCTCGAAAGCGCGGCGGATGTTGGCCGAGGCCTCCTGCACCTTCGAGTCGGAAGACACGTCGAGATTCTCCATGACCGCGGCCAGGAGGTCTCCGAGGCCGTTGCTCTCCAAGAAGTAGTCGTAGGATTCCGTGGTCAGCACGAACCCAGGCGGGACATCGAAACCGGCCGAGGTCAGCTCGCCGAGGTTGGCCGCCTTACCCCCCGCGATCGGTATATCGTTCACGCCTAGGTCCTTGATGTTCATGATTTTGCTCATTTTCAATCCCCGGAACGTCTCCGTGTTTAGACAACATGGAGCATTGCTCGGATAAACTTGTTGTAAATATATCTTCTTGAGATACAACATGCCAGATGGAACGAACATGTGAACGGCATTATCCTGACGGCCATCCAGCATCATCGGCGCGGCCTGTAAAGGCATGGGGGCTGAACTCCCGCTTTCTTCGAATCCCTTCCATCAAATCCGCTATCCGTAAAAAACGCATCGAGAATTCGTAGGATGGTGCGTCCAAAAAAGAGGTTTATAAGATAGGGTTAAATATTCTCAATAATACACGGAGCCAAAGCGAGGGTTTGATTTGACAACTCAGGAGATAAGATGGCACGGCAGAGGTGGGCAGGGAGTGGTCACCGCGAACGAGATCCTGGCCGGGGCCGCTCTGCGGGAGGGCAAGTACATGAAGGCCTTCCCGGAGTTCGGACCAGAGCGCATGGGGGCTCCCATCCGCGCGTTTGCCAGGGTGTCCGATGAGCCCATCAAGGTCCACAGCCAGGTTTACTTCCCGGACTTTGTGATCGTCCTTGACCCCACGCTCATAGGCAACGTCAACGTCCTCGAGGGCATGAAGCCCGAGGGGGCCCTGGTGGCCAACTATGCCGAGGGGACCAAGCACCTCAGGGAGGCTCTTGGAACGGACATGAACGTGCGCGCCGTCAACGCTACTCAGATCGCCCTCGAGACGATAGGCCGGCCGATGGCCAACACTGCCATGCTCGGCGCCCTGGTCCGCATCTCCAACGTCGTCAAGCTGGAGAGCGTTATGGAGGAGCTCCGGCAGAAGCTTGGTGCCAAGCTTCCCGAGAAGGTTGTGGAGAAGAACGTGCTGAGCGTCCAGCGCGCATACGATGAGGTGGACTGATGACCGCCGAAGATGTTATAATGAAGCCCGGCACCGCCAGGCAGTACCACACCGGCTCCTGGAGGTCTAGGAGGCCTGAGGTCGACAAGGACAAGTGCATCAACTGCCTGTTCTGCTGGATGTTCTGTCCGGACAACTCCATCCTCGTGGAGGGAGGCGAAATGAAAGGGATCAGGTATACGCACTGCAAGGGGTGCGGGATCTGCGCCCGCCAGTGCCCCAAGGACGCCATCACCATGGTCGAGGAGGGAGAGCAGTGAAGCGGCTGGCAATGAACGGGGACCAGGCGGTCGCGCTGTCGTGGAAGCAGATCGACCCAGATGTGGTTTCGTCCTATCCGATCACTCCGCAGACCATCATCGTGGAGACGTACGCCGAGTATGTGGCCAATGGCGAGGTCGACACCGAGTACATATGCAGCGAGTCGGAGCACTCCTCCATGAGCATGTGCATCGGCGCTTCCGCCGCCGGGGCCAGGGCCGCCACCGCCACCGCGTCCGCCGGACTGGCGTACATGTGGGAGATGCTGTACATCGCGGCCTCCATGCGCCTTCCGGTGGTCATGACGGTCGCCAACCGCGCACTTTCCGGCCCGATCAACATCCACTGCGACCACTCCGATGCCATGGGGGCCCGGGACAGCGGGTGGATCCAGATCTACGCGGAGAATGTGCAGGAGGCGTACGACAACTCCATCATGTCATTCCGCATCGCTGAGAACATGGGTGTCAGGCTCCCCGTCATGAACTGCCTGGACGGTTTCATAGTGACGCACGCGATCGAGTCCATGGAGCCTCTGGAGGACGATGTCGTCAGGAAGTTCGTGGGCGACTTCAAGGCCATCCATCCGCTCCTGGACGTCAGGGCGCCCCATTCCTTCGGGCCGTTCGACATGCCCGATTACTACTATGAGCACAAGTACAACCAGCAGATGGCCATGATGAACGCGCTGGACGTGATCAGGCAGGTCTCGGACGACTACGCCAAGATCTCTGGCCGCAAGTATGACCTGCTGGAGTGCTATCGCTGCGAGGACGCCGACTACGTCGCCATCGCTCTCGGCTCCACCGCCGGAACGATGAAGCAGGTGGTCGATGACCTGCGCGCCGAAGGGCACAAGGTCGGCTCCGTCAAGCTGCGCCTGTTCCGTCCCTTCCCCTTCCAGGACGTCGCCAAGGTGCTGGATGGAAGGAAGGGAGTGGCGGTCCTGGACCGCGCCCTGTCGTTCGGAGCGGCCGGCCCGCTGTTCGCCGATGTGCGCAGCGCCATGTTCGACAACGGCAGCCGTTCGCCCGCCGTCAACTACATCTATGGCCTCGGAGGAAGGGACGTGGGCGTGGAGGACCTCAAGAGAGTCTTCCTCGACCTGGAGAACGGCACCGCTGAAACGGTCAACTACCTGGGGGTGAAGCTTTGATCTCAATAAAGGAGATGTCAGAAAGGCCGGTCAGACTGACCGAGGGACACCGGCTGTGCGCCGGCTGCGCCGAACCCATCGTGGCCAAGCAGGTCCTGCTGGCCACCGACAAGCCCGTCGTGGTGGCCAACGCCACCGGCTGCTTCGAGGTCTCCACCTCTGGCTTCCCGCAGTCGGCCTGGCAGGTCCCATGGATCCACACCGCCTTCGCCACCACCGCCGCCACCATATCGGGCGTGGAATCGGCATACATAGCGCTCAAGCGGAAGGGAAAGATCAGCGAGGACATTCGTTTCGTGGCCTTCGGAGGGGACGGCGCGACCTATGACATTGGGCTGCAGGCGCTCTCCGGCGCCATCGAGCGGGGCCACCGATTCATGTACGTCTGCCTGAACAACGAGGCCTACATGAACACCGGCATACAGCGGTCCGGCGCCACCCAGAGGGGGGCGTCCACCACCACCTGCCCGTCGGGCATCTGCATCCCGGGCAAGAAGGAGATACCCAAGGACCTCACCAAGATCATCGCCGCCCACAAGCTGCCCTATGCGGCGCAGGCGTCCCCCCACAACTGGAAGGACCTCCTCGCCAAGGCGGCCAAGGGCTTCGAGGCAAATGGCCCCTCGTTCCTCAATGTCGTCACCCCCTGCCCCCGTGGATGGAGGTACGACAGCGCCGCCACCATCGAGATGGCCAAGCTGGCCGTCGAGACTGGCATGTGGCCCCTCTATGAGTACGAGAACGGCAAGTGGTCGCTGACCGGGGAGACCAAGCGCATCGCCGATGGCAAGATGGAGAGGCGCCCCCTGGCCGACTGGCTGAAGGCCCAGGGCCGGTTCAAGCACCTGCTCGACCCAGAGTGGAAGGACGTGGTGGTTGAGATCCAGGAGAACCTCGACGCCAGCTGGGACGAGCTGCTTCGCCTGACCAGGCAGTAAACCTTTTTCCAAACCCCCTACTTTTTTCATATCCGCTCCACAACCAGGAGAGTTCCAGGCCTCCCGGGGACAGTATCTTCCAACTCATCTCTTAATATGCCATACGTCGATATAGGAAACGGCGTTAACATGGCGTACGAGCACCCAAGATGCGATCACTGTGGCGACGTCGGTTGCAAGGCCGGCACCCCTGGAAAGTTCAAGTTCTGCCCCACCAACGTGTCGGGTCATGGCAAGGAAGAGATCGCCCAGCGATACAGCGATCCCGAGCTCCAGAAGCTGATGGCCATAGCGGCCAAGGTGGAGAAGGGAACGCTTCAGGACGTGAACGGCGTCCGCACTCCCATCAGGCCGAGGATCTCGGAGATCATGGCGTTCGCTGACGAGATGGGCTGGAAGCGCATAGGCGTGGCGTTCTGCCTGGCCGCGAGAGATGAAGCGATCCGGCTGGTAAAGGTCCTGGAGGCCAGGGAGTTCGAGGTCTGTTCCATCATCTGCCGTGGCTTCGGTATGACCAAGGGCGAGCTGGGCATCCCCGAAGAGGATTGTCTGAACTCGCCCAGCGAGACGGTGTGCAATCCCGTCTATCAGGCGGAGCTGCTCAACGAGGCCGGCACCGATATGAACATCGTGGTGGGACTATGCGTCGGCCATGACATGCTGTTCAACAAACATTCCAACGCCTACGTGACGACCCTCATGGTTAAGGACCGCATGACCGCCAACAATCCCGTCGGCCCGCTGTACTCGAACTTCTTCTCTGGGATCCTGAAGAAGAAGTAGGCCGACCCGAGGCGCCCCGCGGCTGTTGACGGCATCGCCCATAGGTGCGGCCGTGGGGCACCTTTATGCCATCCCACTCCTTTGACCAACCATGACCACGAACGTCGGAAACATCCTCCCGCCGCCGAACGAAAAGTGGCATCAGCACGCCGCCAAGCGCTTCGCCAATCCGTTCATGGGGCAGAAGTTCGACCGGATCGACGTCGACGCCATGATGCTGTCGCATGCAGCGTTGATATCCGGTTTCACCATCAACGATTTCTACACCAAGCCGGAGCTGGGCGCGGCGTGTGTGGCCAACGCCTCGGAGATGTACGACCTCATTCCGATCACGCACTGGTACTTCTCCCTCCCCTGGGTGTCGGAGCTGGGCGCCAACGTGGAGTTCCGGCCCTTGCTGCCGCCGGTGGTGAAGGAGCCGAACATCACTGACCTGGAGATGGTCGACAATATCGAGGTGCCTGACGTCAAGGAGATGGAGAAAGGGTTCACCGGCCAGCTGATGACCCGGGCCCAGGATTACATACAGAAGCAAACTCCTGAAAAGTTCGTCCCCATGACCTACACCTCCGACCTCACCGGAGGGGGAGCGCAGCTGTGCGGCGTCGAGAACTTCATCATGTGGTCCATGAGCGAGAGGGATGTGGTGCACAAGCTCACTGAGAAGTATACCGAGACTGCCATCAACGGCGCCGAGCTCATGGCCAAGCGCTACGGATCGGCGTTCATCTCTACCGGATCGGTGCTGGCCAACAATGACATCTTCTCCGACACGGACGTCGAGGAGCTTTCGGCGCAGTACCTGCGCACGTTCGTCAACAAAGCACTGATGAAAGGCGCGGGGCCGCAGGTGCTTTACCATCTGTGCGGAAATCACGAGACGGACTACAAGGTGTTCAGTGACAAACTGGTCTTCACCCCGTTCACCATAATGCACGCCGGATACATGGGCCGGGACGTCTTCCCATCCGACGTTTTGGCGAAGGAATACGGGGATAGGGCCACTATCATGGGCTCGGTGGACACCAAGATCATGATCCTGCCGAACCCAAAGAGGGTCTACGAGCAGGCAACGGAGCAGCTGCTGCGCGGACGGGACTGCAAGAACGGCTACATCCTTGGGACCGCTTGCGAACTTCCGCCGGACGCGTATCCGGCCAATGTCTTCGCTCTGGTGCAGGCCGCCAGGGACTACGGCACCTTCGGGACCTGGGAAAGCTGATCGGACGATGGCGGAGATGCCGCTGAGGGCACAGGCCTCGCGGTGCGATCTCCGCCCCCTCACACGGGGTCGGCATAGGGGAAGCGTCAGATGATATGGTTTCAATAGGGGTGAGCTCCAATGAATATTGGTGCTCCCTCGCTGCCGGCGCTGCCATGCCCTGCTCATCGGACCCCAGGACATTCTGGGAGCGATGTTCCCGCTGCTTCTGCTGGCAGCCCTGCTGGCCGCCGCCTATGGCTTCCTGTCGGACGATATCGTGCTCATGATCCTGGGGTTGGCAGCGGTCAGCCACGTCGTTCTCCTGCTGGGCACGTTCCTCGTCCTGTCTCACATTGCCGGCGTGGCCATCGGTCCGGCCGGCTATCATCCAGGCTGCTTCGAGATCGCCATGCTGGAACTGGAATGCGCCGGGATCAACCTTCTTAGGGGGGAGGTGGAAGAGAGGAGGGGGCAGTACGACCTGCTGGCCGGCTGCCTGGCGGGGAGGGAGCCGCTGCTGGCGGCAGAGTTCGGTCCTCGTCCAGGAAGAGGCATGAACCTTCATGATGAGCTTATAGCGTTAAATAGGGGTATCGAGAAGGTCGAGCAGTACCATCGCCGCCTTGACATCGCAGACATGGCCATGGAGGACGGCGACGCCGGGAGGGCGTCCAGGCAGTATGAGGCAATGGGGCTGGCGCCACCCGCATTGGGCCGTATGGAAAAAAGCTCCCCTCCCGAGGGGAGCGTGACGTTTGTTATGAGGGGACGGGAGCGTTAGTCCTCGAGCGTGGCCTCATGCTCCAGCAACTCCTGCCAGAGCTGCAGCGTCTCCCGCGCCTCTTCTTCGTCCATCTTCTCGATGGCAAAACCGGCGTGGACGACCACCCATTCGCCGGGGTTTGACTCCACCAGGGAGACGTTCACCTTGCGGACCACCCCGCCGAAGTCTACCTCGGCCTGGTTGCCCTCCACGCTGATAACCTTACCGGGAATGGCTAAGCACATGGTACCTCACGATGACATGATGCCAAGGATGGCCTCGGCCGGCTGTCCTCCAGCGTCCTTGAGGGCCTTGGTCGCCCGCTCGCGGTCGCACCCCGTCTGATCCATGACCAGCTGGACATCCTCCTCCGGCACGGCCGGTTCGGAAGGCTTGGTCGGCTCGGATCCCTGGCGGTCCCTGATGACGGCCTCTCCGACCACCTGGAACGTCTTCTGGCCCTGCATGTCCATGAGCGTGACCGCTGCGTCGGTGAGCACGTACTCCTTGCTCTTGGTGCGGATGATGACCTCCTCCACTCCCTTGAGCTCCTCTGTGGTGATTCCCAGACGTTTCATCGCCTGTTTCATCTGACGGGGATTCACCCCTCTCATGCCCGGCATCATGGTAACTAATTTGTGATGGCTGGAGAGTAGTTAAAGGTTTTCCGGGAAGCTACCGAAGAATCTGTCCCTATCCTCGCCCTGTACTGCCAGCACCGGGATCGCGCTGGCCGGGATGCCTATGAGGTCCACGGACGTATCCCTTCCCGCCAGGGCTCACCTCTCCAGAGCGTTGATGGTGCGGGGGCTCGGCCGCGGCGGCTGACCTCGTGCCCATACATGGCAACGCGGCCAACAGGGCGGCCGCCATCCGTCGCGTCCCCCCATCTATCCCTGGTGATCTTGGCGGCCGGTGAGATGAAGGGGCGCTCGTGAGGGCGATTTATAGAGAACCGAGGTACTTATTCACTTCCCAGTCCGTGACCATGATGCGGTACTCGTCCCATTCCTGCCCCTTGATGGTCAGGTAGTGCTCGAAGATGTGCTCGCCGAGGGTGTTCTTCACTAGGTCGCTCCTGCTCATGATGGAGAGGGCATGGCCCAGGTTCTCCGGCAGCGATTTGATGCCATTTCCGTCCCTCTCCTCGGCATCCATGTGGTAGATGTCCTTCTCCACGGGCTCGGGGGGCATGATGCCCTTCTCAATGCCCTCCAGGCCCGCCGCCAGCATGATGGCGAACTGCAGGTACGGGTTCCCGGCCGGATCGGGGTTGCGAAGCTCGATCCTGGTCCTGCCCCCGCGGCCTGCTGGTACGCGGATCAGCGCGGAGCGGTTGCGGTTGGCCCAGGATACGTAGCATGGGGCCTCGTACCCGGGCACCAGCCGCTTGTATGAGTTGACGTGGGAGTTAAGTATGGCGCTGCTCTCGTTGGCGTATGCCAGCAGTCCGCCCAGGTAATGCATGGCCATCTTCGACAGCCCATACTCGCCATCGGGGTCGTCGAAGGCGTTCTTGCCATTGGCGAAAGCCAGCGACTGATGCACATGCATGCCCGATCCGGCCATGTTGTGGATCGGCTTGGGCATGAAACTGGCCCACAACCCGTGCCGCATGGCGATCGTCTTAACGGTCAACTTAAAGGTCATGATGCGGTCGGCCATGGTGAGGGCGGAACCGTAGCGCATGTCCACTTCATGCTGGCCGTGCCCGACCTCATGGTGCGAGGCCTCGCAGTCGAAACCCATCTCATCCAGGTTCAGAACGATGTCCTTGCGGACCTCCTCGCCGCGGTCCAGGGCCATTAGGTCGAAGTAGCCCTCGGTGTCCGATGGGATAGCGGTCGGATTTCCGTTCGCATCCAGCTTGAACATGTAGAATTCGAACTCCGGCCCCACGTTGAAGGTGTATCCCATTTCACCGATCTTCTCGACCAATCGCTCCAGCACCAAGCGGGGATCGCCCTTGAACCGGTTGCCGGAATGGTCGAAGATCTGGCAAAGCAGCCTGGCGGTCTTGATGTGCCCATTGCACGTCCAGGGATAGATCTGGAAGGAGTCGAAGATGGGCTGGGCCCGCATGTCCGATTCCTCGATGGTGGCATAGCCCAGGATGGAGGAGCCGTCAATGAACACTCCCTCGTCCAGGACCTTTTCCAGGTTGGACACGGGGAACGAAACCGTCTTCACCGAACCGAGTATGTCGGAGAACTGGACCTCGATGAACTTGACCTCCTGCTCCTTTACCGCGCGGAAGATGTCTTCCTTGGTAACGTGCTCCTTGGCGGGCATATTGAAGGTTATATTTTGCGAGACTTAAGAGGATTGCTCTGTGACAGCTACCAGGGTACTTCCGGGACGCGCTGGCGCTCGGCGCGGCCAACCGCCCGGCCTACTGGTTCGAATTGCTTTTACTCAAACCATGATTATTTAACTATAATCTGAAATAATCTTAAATAAGGTTACACCGTTGCCCATCCATACCGGTCTGGACTTCCGGACGGAGAGTATGCCAGCGGGTGAGATTCTGTTCAACGGGGACGACGACGCGAGGATCGCCAAGCACCTGGGGTCGAGGAGGGGCCCCGACTCCACCATCACAATCGGCTCGGACCGCCCGGCCGCCCTGGCACGCACGACCATGACCTTCGCCATCGGCCTGTTCATCGTTCTGATGATCTGGCAGGTCTTCGCGTGGGCCTACAACGATGTCCTGGACCGCGCCGTGCTGCGGTTCCCGGCGCCGCTGGAGACCTTTGCCATGCTGTGGGATTTCCTGTTCGAGGGCAGGACGCTGCTTGGGTACACAATATACGATCACATCATGGCCAGCCTTGGCCGGTGGATGGTGGCCTTCACCCTCGCCACGGCGGTCGGCCTGGCCCTGGGCTCCGTAATAGGATACTCGACCGCACTGTTCCCCATAGGGATCGTCCCAGTGTCGGTGTTCCAGATGATCCCCGGCCTGGCGTGGCTGCCAATTGCCCTTCTGCTGTTCGGGCTGGGCAGCAACGCGGCGGTGTTCATCATCTTCGCCGTATCGTCAGTGGTCATAACCATCGGCGTGGCCGGGGGCATCCGGCGGGTGCCCCCTGTCGTGATCCGAGCGGCCAAGATGATGGGGGCCGACGATCCGACACTGTTCCGCAAGGTTCTGATACCCTACGCCACGGTAGATATCATCAACAGCCTAAGAGTGGGCATGGGGAGCGCGTGGAGGGTGCTGATAGCGGCCGAGATGGTGGTCGGCACCGGCATAGGGCTGGGGTACGCCATCACCATGACCAAGGACCTCCTCAACTACGTCGGCTCGTTCGCCTGCATAGTCATCATCTGCATCATCGGCCTTCTTCTGGACAAGGTGCTGTTCGCCGAGGTCGAGAAGTATGCCCGCCACCGGCTGGGCATGGAGGAAGGATATTGATGCCCCTCATTGAGGTGAAAAGGGTCACCAAGGCATACTACACTAGCCGCCGGAAGGACCGGGCGAGAATAGTGCTGGACGACGTCTCTTTGCAGTTCCGAGACAACGAGTTCGTGTGCCTCATTGGCCCTAGCGGATGCGGGAAAACGACGCTGCTGAACCTCATGGCCGGGTTCGAACGACCGACGGCAGGAGAGATACTGTACAAGGGGGAGAAGGTCATGGCGCCCTCGCCGGAGCGGGGCGTGGTGTTCCAGGAGTACAGTCTGTTCCCCTGGATGAGCGTGCTCGACAACGTGCGCTTCGCGCTCAACTCTAAGGAATTATCGGGGGAGGAGAAGGACGACATCGCCTTGAGGGCGCTCGCAATGGTGAACCTGGCCGACTCTGCCGACCAGAGGCCCAACCTGCTGTCGGGAGGGATGAAGCAGCGGGTGGCCGTCGCCCGGCTGTTGGCGATGGACCCCGACCTGTGGCTCATGGATGAACCGTTCTCCAGCCTGGACGAGCAGACCCGGAAGAAGCTCGACAGCGACATACTGAACATATGGCGCGTCAAGCGAAAGACCATCGTGTTCGTTACCCACAGCGTGGACGAGGCGCTGCACCTGGCCACCAGGATCATATTGTTCTCCCAGTCTCCCGGCCAGGTGATCAAGGAATGGAACATCCCGACGATGATGTCCCGGGATCCCACGACGACTGAGATCATCGCGCTCAAGAAGGAGATCACGGACGCCATGCCCGCCTGTGCGTGCGCTGACGTCCGTCCAATCGAGATTCGGATGTGAACGCATGGAAAAAAAGACCAGGTTGTTGGCCGTTGGCGCTGTGGCGATAGTGATCGCTGCGGCGCTGGGAGCGGCCTATGTATTGGGCAGCGAGGATGACTCGCTCAGCGTGGTGTACCTCAACAAGTCCAGCTACGAGGCACTGATCGTGGCGGACAAGAAAGGCTTCTTTGACGAGCTGGACTTCGATGTTACGAAGCACTTGGTCACGGGAAGCGGGCAGGATGCGGTCAACGCCATGCTCGCTGGCTCGGCCGACATCGCGGCGACCGGAGAGGGTCCGGCCATCAATGCGCTGAACCAGTATGGCGACAAGATCGTGGTGCTATGCAGCTACGACATTAGCACCGCCGCGCATGTGTGGGTTGCTCAGAAGTCCCTCATCGGCAATGGGATCGACGTGGATGGGAAGGGGCCGCAGGAGATCGCCAATGATCTTAAAGGCTCCAACTACAAGGTCGGCGTGATAGAGAAATCCTCGACCGAGGCCATGTTCAAGCGGTGGTGCGACAGCTTCGACGTTACGTATAACACCACTCCCGGTTCCGACCTGCAGCTGAAGTACCTGACGGGCAGCATGTTGACCTCGACGTTCGCGGCCAAGGAGATCGACATCCTGGTCGGAAGCCAGCCATACCCGGCCACGGCCATGGAGAAGGCGGGCGGGGTCAAGATCGGCTCCTCCGAGGACATCGAGGTGTACAGCACGTGCGTCCTCGTCACCACCAAGGCCATGTATGAGAACAAGACCGAGCAGATGAAGGCCTTCGTGGCGGCCATTAAGAAGTCCACCGACTTCATGAACGCGAACAAGGCCGAGGCGATCGGCATCTGCGCATCCAGCATCGGATGGTCCGAGGCCGCCCAGGCCGCATCGTTCGCCGGCTCCACGCCCAAGGTCGCGTTCAACGACACGGTGGTCGACATCATGTACTCCGTCTCGGAGGGCAAGAAGTTCAACGACACGGTGACCAGGGGGATGATCTCAGAGGCCTGCCCTCTGAAGGAATACATCGACGAACTCTACGCATGAACGGAGCGGGCCGATGATGGTCGCCGGGACAAGGGCGTCCCACGGCCGGAGCCCATCTTCTTTTTTTTAATGGAATATCGTCCAGGCGGCTACGCCCTCTCACCATCTGATGCGCTTCCTTCGAGGATCCCCCTCAGCCTTACGATCGCTCGCACCATGATGTCCTCTGCCCGCTCCGGGGACGGCGCCCCGCCGGTGGCGAAGTGCTTCTTGCCTCCCCCCCTTCCTCCCTCTGGCGCCAAGGCCTCGTTCACCAGGGCGGCGCAGTCCATCTTCACGTCGGGGGAGCAGGCGATCACCAGCACGAATCGCTCGCCCGCGGAGCCAAGCACGCATGCTGCATGCTCTTCGGTAAGTCGAGCGGCGGCGTCCAGCAGCGTCCTCTTATCCATCGCCCCGAACAGACCGGAGTACAGGTCGACGCCGCCTATGCGTGACGGTATCAGTTCGTTCAGCGCCTTCTCCTCGTAAACGCGCAGCTGCCGGGTTTGCATCTCCCTATCCTTTAGGGCGTTGTCCAGCGCCCGGTCCAGGTCCTGCACCCTTGCTCCCAGAGCCTCGGCGGAGCGAAGCGCGGCGGCCGACAGTTGAAGCGCGGTCCGCTTTGCCGTCCCCCCCACTTCGAACTCTACCTCGAAATCGGCGGCCGGCCGGGCGGAGGTGAACCTGGTCACCAGCAGCATGCCCAGCTCCCCGGCGCTGCGGACGTGGACGCCCGCGCAGGCCGCCCGGTCGATGTCGCCGATGCTGACCACCCGCACCTCGTCCCCGTGGATCCGCTCCACCTTGATCCTTGCATCGGCCAGGGAGGGATCGTCCTTCGGGACGCTTCTAACGGACACTGGCAGATCGGCCTCGATGGCTTCAAGGGCCATCATCTGGGCTTCCATGACCATCTCCCAGTCCAGAGGTCCCTTCACCATCACGCTCTTCTTCTCCCGGCCGATAGTGATCTTGACCAGCTCCATTTCCGGACACAGTTCATGGAGGCGGGAGAACAGCAAATGTTCGCCCGTGTGCCCTTTCATTAATTCGTACCGCCGCTCCCAGTCTACCTCTCCTTCGACCTCCTGGCCTTCCGCGAAGGCATGGCCGGGGACCCGATGCAGAAGGACGTCTGAGGACAGCCTCATCTCTGTTACGGAAAGTCCGTTCAGCGTCCCCCGGTCGGGTTCCTGCCCCCCTCCGCCGGGGTAGAACGCGGTCCGGTCCAGCGCCACCCACTCGCCTTCTGTGTACAGGACGTTGGCGGTGAACCCACCGGCATATGGGTCGGAATGGTAGAGATGGGTGGTCATGGAACGGGGACAGGAATCCGCCGCATATAATCTTTCCATGAACATGCCTGGCCCTCTCGAGGGGGCCATCGCATGTCAGGTTACGCATGCCGAGCAATTCATATGTATGGGGCGTTACCACACTCAATCATGTCCTGCTGGAAATGGTTCAACAAGATGTTGGATGATGCGGGGGTTAAGGTGACCGAAGAGAACCGCGACCGCATCGATGCGGTCATCGAGGACTACATCTCTCATCTTTCGGCCCACGGGAAGTGCTCGCACTTCCCCTCGGAGGCGAGCGGGCAGATCTCCAAGGACCACACTTTGCGCGATGAGCTCATCGAACGGCTGAGAAGGGCGGAGGGGCCACGGCCATAAGGTCCGGCCCTCCTCAGGCGTTGGCCTACGCACGATCCACCTTTGATATGATTTATTAACAGGCACGGCATTTAGACATTTGTCTAGAGGTCATTGAGGAGAGGTGTATGTTGGACGATCTTGACAAGCGCATCATCGAGGAGCTGTGCATATCCAGCCAGGGGTCCTATCGCCAGATAGCGAAGAGGCTGGGCGTCCACCCCACCACCCTGATACAGAGGATCAAGAACCTGGAGGAGCAAGGTGTCATTTTAGGATATCGGGCCAACGTCGACTATCTCAAGCTAGGCTACGAGTTCATGGCCCTCGTTCACATTTATGTTGAAGGCGACATCCTGGACGTCCAGGGCAAGATCAAGGCCATGGACAGCGTGATCTGCATATTCGACGTCACCGGCGAATGCGACTCCATCGCATGGGTGGCTTGCAAGGACCGAGACGAGTTCTCCGACCTGATCAAGCGCATGCTGACCATCCACGGGGTCAAGAAGACCAACACCTATGTCGTCCTGAACCTTATCAAGGATCCGTACCAGTTCATACCAGAGCTGAACATCAGCGGACCGGTCTGACCCAGTCCTCCTCGCCGGCATCGAAGCGAGACCGAATGGTTTATCATAGCGACACTCGTTAGCACGCCGGAACCCTGAGCACAGGGGGGAAACAATACATGATGAGAACGCACACATGCGGAGAGCTGCGCCCCGACCATCTGGGACGGAAGGTCACTTTGGCAGGCTGGGTACGCTTCTCCCGCGACCATGGCGGAGTGCTGTTCCTCGACCTCGCGGACGCCTACGGCACCACTCAGGCGGTGTTCGATCCCGAGGCCATGGAGGACCGCGCGGCCGTCGAGGGCCTGGAGAGCCTGTTCAAGACCTTCGGCCGGGAGTCTGTAATCTCGGTCCATGGCATCGTGCGAAATAGGGTGGAGGGAACGGAGGACGCCCGCAACCCCACTGGGCAGGTGGAGGTGTTCATCGAGGCCGCCGAGCTGCTGAACCGCTCTCGCCCTCTCCCCTTCGAGGTGGCCGAACAGAAAGGCTCGCTGCTTCCTGGAGAGGACCTCAGGCTGCGCTACCGCTACCTCGATCTTCGCCGGACCGAGATGTCCAACAACCTACGCTTCCGCCACCGCGTCATCGCCGCCGCCCGCCGCTACCTCGATGGGGCCGGCTTTGTTGAAGTGGAGACCCCTACGCTTACGAGGAGCACGCCCGAGGGCGCGAGGGATTTCATCGTCCCGTCCCGCATAACCCCGGGAAGCTTCTACGCGCTTCCACAGTCGCCGCAGCTGTACAAGCAGATGCTGATGGTCGGAGGCATCGATCGCTACTACCAGGTGGCGCGGTGCTTCCGCGATGAGGACTCGCGCTCCGACCGGCAGCCGGAGTTCACCCAGCTCGACGTGGAGATGTCGTTCGTCGACGAGACCGATATCCAGGGCCTCATCGAGAGGACGCTGGCGAGCATGTGGAAGGAGATATACGGCAAGGATCTGCCCATCCCGTTCCCGCGCGTGACGTTCTACGACGCCATGCACCGCTACGGGACGGACGCCCCTGACATCCGGTACGGTCTGGAGCTTAACGATGTAACCGACATCGTGGAGCGCTCAAACTATGAGATCTTCCACAGGGTGCTGTCCAAGGGAGGCCGGGTGGTATGCATGAACGTCAAGGCCGAGTACACCTACGCCACCTCGGCCGACGACACCATGGTGGGCCGCAATGAGGTCGACCGCCTCATCGAATGGGCCAAGGGCCAGGGCATGGGCGGCCTGACCTGGATGCGCATGATCGGAGGGGAGCTCACTTCCAACATAGTCAAGTACTTCCCCGACGACGTCAGAGCGGGACTGATCGAACGGCTGGATACCAAGGAGGGCGACCTCCTGCTGTTCCTGGCCGGTTCCGAGATCGCCGCCCTGAAGGCGGGCGGGGAGCTTCGCCGCAAGCTCGCCCGGGACCTCCGTCTGCTCGAGGGCAAGGACCACCAGTTCGTGTGGCTGGTCGGCTGCCCGCTGTTCCAGAGGGACCCGCTCACCGGCCAGCTGGAGACGTTCCACCACCCCTTCGTCCGTCCCGATGGCTGCCTCGGAGAAGGCGGCGACGACACCTGCATGGGCGGCCGCTCTTACGACCTAGTGATGGACGGCAGCGAGATCGGAAGCGGCTCCATGCGATGCCATGATCCTGAGGTGCAGAGGCAGGTGTTCCGCCTGTTGGGCATGAGCGACGAGAGGATCGAGAGCGACTTCGGTTTCTTCCTGGAGGCGCTCTCCTATGGCGCCCCGCCCCATGGCGGCATCGCCCTGGGCGTCGATCGTCTGGTCTCGATCATGCTGGGCACCGAGTCCATACGCGAGGTCATCGCGTTCCCGAAGAACAAGAAGTTCCAGGGGCTCATGGACCGCTCCCCCGCCCCGGTGGAGGAGTCCAGGCTGGCCGAGCTTCAGCTCCTGTCCCTGGCGGGGGACGAAGAGGAATAAACCCTCAAACCCTTTTCTCCAGCTCTTTTCTTATCATGTCGGAGACCTCCTTGGAGGCGTAGCGCCCCTGCGTCTCCTTCATGACCTGCCCTATGAGGAAGTTGGCCGCCCGGGGATTGGTACGGTAGTCCTTCACCACCTCGGGATGCGAGTCCACCAGGCGGGCGACGAGCTGCTCCAGGTCGCCCTCCGCGGCCGGCGTGGCCGCCGGCGCGGCCTCCCGGCCGGCCAGCACGTCCAGGCGCATCCTGGCCTCGGCGTCGGTGATCCTTCCAGCGCGGACCTGCTCGATGATCGGGACGACGTTCGAACCCAGACGATCGCCGTGGCGCTCCTGAAGCTCCTTCCAGTGCGAAGCGAGCGGGCCGAGCGTCCAGGTGGTGGCCGTCTCCCCTCCAAAGCGGGAGGCCAACACTTCGAACATGTCGGCCAGCTCCCATGACGTCAGGACCATCTGCCGGGCCGAGGCTGCGGCCACGCCATGCTCCCGCTCCAGGCGGGATGCGCGGGCCAAGGGGGTCTCGGGTAGCTCCATGGCGCGGGCCATCGGCCCTATGACGAAGGTCCCCAGGTCCGGTTCGCCGATGTAGCCGTAGTCCTCCTCGAACTCCTTCTCCCGGGACGGCAGCGTGGTGCCCAGCTCCTCGTCGAAGCGTCTTGTCTCTCGGACGATCTTCTTGCCGGCGGCTAGCAGCCTGCTTTGCCGCTTGACCTCGAACTTCAGCGCTCGCTCGATGTTCCTCAGTCCGTTGATGTTCTTGATCTCCACGCGCTCCTCGCCCACAGAGATGTTGCCGTCCGCCCTCACCGTGGTCTCATCCTGCGGGGATAGGCCTACAAGGTGGCGGAGCTCGATGAGCAGGTCCGAAAGGAACGCCCTGGCCTCTTCGGGGGACGTCAGATCGGGAGCGGTGACGATCTCCACCAGGGGCACGCCGGAGCGGTTGTAGTCGACCAATGCGACCTCCTCACCGGCCCGGCCGGCGCGCTTGATGCGGCCCGGGTCCTCCTCTATGTGGGCCTCCCAGATGCCTATCCTGCGGTCGCCGACCATGAAGTGGCCGTTCCGGCCCAGAGGGGTCTCGTACTGAGTGATCTGATAGTTCTTGGCCAGGTCCGGATAGAAGTAGGTCTTGCGGGAGAACCACACCTTATCGGTGATCTCGCAGTTCAGGAACTTGGCGATGGACGCGCCCATCTCCAGGGCCCGGCGGTTCAGCATGGGCCTAGAGCCGGGGAAGCCCAGACATATCGGACATACTGACGAGTTCACTTCATCTCCCGCAGTGGAGCAGGAGCAGAACAGCTTGGTCCTGGTGGGCAGCTGGATATGGATCTCGAGGCCGATCTTCATGCCCTTCCCTCCGGTATGCGGTACTGAAGCTCGTTCTCCCAGCGCTCGGCCAGGGAGAGCAGGCGGCCCTCCTCCCAATGGGGGGCCACCAGTTGCATGCCGGCCGGCATCCCGCCGATGTAGGCGCATGGCAGCGAGATGTGCGGAAGGCCGGCCAGATTGGGCGGCACGGTCAGTATGTCGGCATGATATGCTTCCAGCGCGGTCATTTTCTCGATCTCGTCGAACCGCGGCGCCACGTACGGCATCGTGGGCGTCAGGACCGCGTCCGCGTCCCGGAAGACCTCCTCATACTGGCGGATCACCAGCTGTCTCACCTGGAGCGCCTTGATGTAGTAGCGGTCGCGGAGGCCCACCATGCGGCAGAACGTTCCCAGCAGTATGCGCCGCTTCGTCTCACTACCCAGGTCCCGGGACCGAACGCTCGAGAAGAGCTCGTTGAATCCCAGGTCGGTATCCTCCACTATGTCCCCGTACCGCATGCCGCAGTAGCGGGCCATATTTGTGGACGCCTCGGCGGTTGCCAGGATGTAGTAGGCAGGCAGGGCATAGCGGAGCGCCGGCATAGCGACCTTCCGGACCTCGACGCCCATGCCCTCCAGCTTTCCCACTGCCCCTTGGAAGGCATCACGCATGTCGTCCGACAGATCGGCCAGCATCTCCTCGGGGACCGCTACCGAGTCGACCCCACCGCTCATGTCGAGCGGAGGCTGGGTCTGGCTGGTGGGGTCGAGGGCATCCGGCCCGCTGATGACCGGCAGATATCTGCGTATCGGGGCGGACGAGGCGCTCAGGAGGCCCACCTTGTCCAAGGAGGTGCCGTAGTCGATGAGGCCCCACCGCGAGACCCTTCCGTAGGTCGGCGTAAGGCCGACCACCCCGCAGAAGCTGGCCGGACAGGAGATGGAGCCGCCGGTGGACACTCCCACGGCGAGATGGCCCTCGATGAGGCTGGCCGCGGCCGCCGCTCCTCCCGAGCTTCCTCCGCAGCATCGCTCCCGATCGAACGGATTGCGGGGAACGCCGATGGCCGAGTTGGCGCTGAACGAGCCGAACCCGAACTCGTCCATGTTGGTCTTCCCGATCAGCAGCCCGCCCGCCTTTCGAAGCCTCTCGATGGCGGTGGCGTCGAACGGGGGGCGATACCCTTCCAGTATGCGGCTTCCCGAGCGCGTCTGGAAGTCGATGGAGCACAGATTGTCCTTGGCGGAGAAGTGGAATGCGTGGGCGCCCTCGTAAGCGATCGGGTCTTCGAGCCTCTCGGCGAACACCTGATGACCTCCGTCCGCCCGCCGTACGGCCGCCGCGAGCTCCGCCCCGTTCATGTCAGCCGGGGCCCCCTTACCCATCCGTCCGCGGTGCGCATCTCCCGCCTCAGCCTGGCTGGGTCCGGGTAGGCAAGCACCTCATCATCCCTCAGCCGGTCCTCCACCGGCACGGGGTCCAGATTGAAGTCTTCCGTGGAAGGGGCCTCGTCCAGAACCTCGAACGTGGACAGGATGTCCTCCAGATCGGCGGCGTACCTGCTAACCTCCTCGTCGGTGAGGTCGAGCCTCGCCACTCTGGCGACCTTGCGGACCGTTTCCTCATCCATGGTGCACCTCGGAAAATCGCCCGTTTATTATGGGCTGGCTATTTATTGATTTGCCGTTCCACTTGAAAAGGCGTCATCATTCGTTCACGGATCGATAAGAAAGGTTTTTGTAATCCACGAGGTTACATTCCCCGAGGTGCTCAGATGGAGGAAGCTGAGAAGCTTATTAAGCAGGCATATCAGGCATTGGCCGACGGAGACTATCCCAAGGCATTGTCCAGGTTCGAAAAGGTCACCAAGGTGGACCCCACCAACCCCGAGGGATGGTATGGCAAGGCCGAGGCAGGCGTGCTCGTCCCCAAGGTGAAGACCGAGGACATTCTCGATGCGTACAGGAAGGCCGCCGATCTGGATTCCAAGAATCCCATGTACCACAGCTCCATAGGGTCGTTCTGCGTGGAGGCGGGGCTGTTCAACGATGCCGAGGCCGCCTATAAGAAGGCCGCCGAGCTGGACCCGGAGAATGCTCCATACTATTACTCGGAGTTCGGGGTGGAGTACTTCCGCCGCGCCCCGGTGGTCATGGAAGCGTACATGGACGACAAGGGCGAGGAGATGGTCATGAAGAAGTCCCTCAAGTACCTGCTTCTGGCCATCGGACTGGATGAGGAAGGCGCCCTGGAGCTGCTGCAGCGCAAATAAGCTCACAGCAGGCCCAGCATCTCCAGCCCCTCGATCACCCCTTCGGCGTGCTCCTTCCGGCTGACATGACCGGCCGCCGCCTTGGCGGCGGGAGAGGCGTTCCCCACTGCCACTGAGAAGGCGCACTGGCGGAACATGCTGACATCATTGTCGGAATCGCCGAAGGCGGCGATCTCCTCGGTGCTGATGCCGAGAAGCTCGGCCATCTTTTTCACGCCCACACCCTTCCCGTGGCCCGCGTTCATGATATGTATGGCAAAGCCGGTGCGCTCGATCGCCAGTTCCCAGCCTTCCAATAGCTCCTTTATGCGCTCCATGTCGGCCCACCGTTCGATGGCCACCTCCGTGCACCGCCACTGGCTGGTGAAGAGCTCCTGCACATCCATGTTCCTCTGGAGCAGCTCCAGCGCCTTCCGTGGCAGCGCCATGTCGAACAGCTCCACGACCTCGGTCCCGTGGCACACGATCCCACCGTTCTCGGCCACGATCGGTCCGTCCAGGCCCATATAGGTCTTGAGACCGTAGGCGATCGGTAGGACGTTCCCGGAGGCCAGACAGACGATGGTACCGCGCTTCTGCACCCGGCGAAGGGCCTCCACCCCGCGAGTGCTGAGGACCTTTTCACCATCGGTCAGGGTGCCGTCTATGTCCACCGCTATCGCCTTTAGCCCCATGTTTCGTCGATGGTCCTAGGACGGATAAAGCATATCCGGAGCGGGCCCAGGGCGCCGTAACGGTCGCGTTCATGATGAGGCCTTTCAGATGCCGGCCGTAAGGGAGTAATATAATTAAATAGGCCCATATTAATATCCCTACGGGTGGGGATCGGAGCCGGAGGACGTTAGATCGTTCTCTTCCGCTGTACCTTGGCACGCAATGGTTATATCCAGCCAGTTTCCACACCAAGGAGGGGAAAGGCGCCCGGCGACCCTTTAGGCGAGACCTCTCGCCATACCGGTCCCTGGCGTTACGGAGCCAACGGTCATGATCAAATCTGAGGGGAAGGAGAGGACGGGATCGTCCAGTGGCGAGATCAAGGTCCTTCTGGTGGAGGACAATCCCGGGGACGTGGGGTTGATGAGGGCGAGCATGGAGGACTCGCTGTACCATAAGGCGGTGACGCTGCACGCCGATCGCCTGCAGAAGGCGGTGGAGATGGTCCTGAGCGAGCAACCGGACGTCATACTTCTCGATCTGGGACTCCCCGACTCCTCCGGACTGGACACCGTGGACAGAATGGTCAGGGCGGCCGGCCCCATCCCCATCGTGGTGCTTACCGGCTACTCCGACGAGAACCTGGGCCTGGAGGCAGTGACCAGGGGGGCGCAGGACTACCTCGTCAAGGGGGAGGCGGACAGCGCCTCGCTGGCGCGCTCGCTCCGATACTCCATACAGAGGCGCCGGGCGCTGGAGGAGCTAAGGGAGAGCAACCAGCGGTATCACAGCCTGTTCAATGACAATCACGCGGCCATGATCATGATCGATCCGGTCAACGGTAGCATCGTGGACGTCAACGAGGCGGCGGTGGACTTCTACGGCTATCCGCGGGAGGGGTTCACCACGCTCAACATCACTGACCTAGTACCATTGCAGCCTGGCGAGGTGTTCGAGGTCCTGGGCAGGGCGGCCTCCAAGGACCAGCAGCATATTTTCCTCAAGAACCGTCTATCCGACCGTTCGGTCCGAGAGGTCGAGATGTTCAGCGGCCCCATCAATATACGTGGCCGCGTGATCCTCTACGCGATCGTTCATGACATAACGGAGCGAAAGAGGGCCGAGGAGGAGAGGGAGCGCCTCACCATGGAACTGGCCCAGCAGCATGACCTGTTGCAGACGGTCATCGAGAACTCCCCGTTCGGCATCATGGTGCTAAGCGACCCCGAGCTGGTGGTGAAGCTATCTAACAGCGCGGCGGTGGACATGATGGGCACCGACGCCCACGAGATCGTGGGACGCTCTGTATCGGACCTCCCGCTCATGCGAAGGGGCGGGCATGCTCACTTTATCGAACTGATGAACAAGGCCAGGCAGGGCGGCGAGCCGGTGATCGCAAGGGAACTTGACGTCACCGAGCTGTTCGGCGGTACGCCGACGTTCTGGCAAGTGGCGGCAATTCCCTTGCCGGCTCCGATAGGCGACAAAGGCATCCTGATCATGCTCCAGAACATGACCGAGCAGGTCATGGGAAGGCGCCAGATAGAAGAGCTGGCGAACCGCGCCGACTCGGAGCGCAGGCGGCTGCGCACCATCCTGGACAACCTCCCGGTGGGGGTCATCGTGGCCGACCGGAAGGGAAGGGTGCAGGAGCGCAACGATATCATGGACGTCATATGGGGCGGGAGGGCCACCCATCGGGCGACCGGCGAGCGGGGCGGGAACAAGGGGTGGTGGGCCGACACCGGAATGACCGTGCGCGCGGAGGAATGGCCGCTGGCGCGGGCGGTGAAGACCGGCGACTCCGTGGTCGGTGAGGTGATCGATATCCAGAGGCTTGACGGCACCCGGGGGACCATCATCTCATCGGCCGCCCCCATCCGAGGCGCCGATGGCAAGGTCATGGGCGGGGTCGAGGTGGTCCAGGACATCACCAGGCAGAGGAAGCTGGAGCATGACGCCATAGAGGCCAAGGAGCAGGCCGAGCTGTACATCGACCTGCTGTCGCATGACATAAGCAACATGAACGCCGCCATACGGGGCTACATGGAGCTGGCGCTGGAGAAGATGGATATCGAGGAGAAGAACAAGCAGTACTTCACCAAACCGATGGATATCCTAGCGACAAGCAACCGCCTCATCGAGAACGTGCGCAAGATCCAGCAGGTGGAAGGCCACGAGGCCAAGCATGGGATGATCGATCTCGGCTGGCTGCTGGAGGACGTCCGCTCGGAGGCGGAGAAATATCCCGGGCGCGAGGTGAAGATCAATTACAAGACGACCATAAAGAAGTTCGTCATCGCCAGCGAGCTGCTGAGGGACGTGTTCGACAACATCGTCTCCAACGCCATAAAGCACTCCACTGGCCCGGTGGAAATATCGATCTCGCTGACCAAGATGTTCGAGAACGGGTGGGAATACTACAAGGTGGCGGTAGAGGACGATGGTCCCGGGATACCGGACGAGATGAAGAGCAAACTGTTCCAGCGCAAGCAGAGAGGGCGCTCAAAGACGGCCGGAAGCGGCCTGGGGCTGTTCCTGGTGAAGAAGCTGGTCGAGGACTTCAATGGCCGGGTGTGGGTGGAGGACCGCGTCCCTGGGGACTATACCAAGGGGGCCAAGTTCGTGGTGATGCTGCCCGCCGTCACCGCCGACGGCCGCGGCCAGGTCAACCTGTGAACGGGTAGTTCACGCGCCCGAGCGAATGTCCCCCAGGGTGCTGACCCGCTCGGCGAAGGCGTTGTGTTTGTGGATGGACTCCTCGCTCTCGCTGCGCGCGGTGACGAGGGTCTCGTCGGGCAGGTCCGGATACCGCTCCAGCACCTTGCCCAGAATGGTGCGCACCACGTCCTCGACGAACTTCGGCTCCAGGTGGGCCTGAAGCACCACCTTGGCCTCGTCGCTCCTCTTCAGCACTTCGTACGTGGGGCTGCTGAACGACGCCTCCACGATCTCAATGAGGTCGTTGGCCTCCACGTCCCAGCTCTCCGGGACCTCCACCATGACGGAGGAGACGTTGCGCTGGTTATGAGATATCATCGGAAGGCAGTTCTCCATGGTGACGTTGCTTCCATACTGCTCGCGCACGGTCTCCATGGCGCAGGGGCAGGCGGTCATCCCTATGACCTCGACGCCGATCATCTTCTTCAGCACGTCGGTATTGCGGCTCACCGCCTGGGCCATGATCTTGAACGATTCCAGGTTGGGCTTCCCGCTGGGGCCGGGGCGCTGCATGAAGTAGTCGGCGGTGACGCGCACCTCGGCATATGTGGAATATTCATGCTTCTCTCTAAGTGAGCGGCACAGTCCGGCCGCGAACACCTCGATGCCCGGGAGCCCGGAGCGCAGGCTCTTCTCCACCTCTTCGTTGATGGCCTCGAGGTTTCGTGACAGGTGGGAGCCCTTCTGCGTGGACGGAAGGTCTACATAGACATCTATGGTGCAGAAGAGCGTGTTCGCGGTCTCGCCCCGGACAACTCTTACCGGTTTCTTAACTCCCGTCACTCCGACCCGGGTCAGCATGAACCCCTTGGCGAGGCGGCGGTTCTGAACGTCAGCTGAGGCCTGTATGTCTATCACCTTGATTGCGGCCACTCAAATCATCCTCCTGAATAAAGATATTGCAGCTACTCTGGCAGTATGTAAACCTCTCTCACAGTTCGATCAGCTCATACTTCCTGGAACCCAGGCCTAGTTCCTCGGCGTAGCGAAGCTGTGCGGTCCAATCGACGTCCGCCATCGCCCCGATCTTGTCCTCTCCCGGAGCGTGATGATGCTTGAGGCCGGTCCCTTCCAGTCCTCGGGCGTTGTTCACCAGGTCGGCGGCGGCCTGATCTATGGCCACCGGGTCCAGGGAGGCCAGGATGCCGATGTCCGGCACCACGGGGAGATCGGACCATCCAGGGCAGTCGCAGTGTGGCGTCACGTCCACTACGAACGTCACGTACCCCACCTTGTCCCTTTTGTCCTTCAGTATGCCGTAGCAGTACTCCACGATCCTCTCCTGTATGTCAATGAGGCTCCTGGGATCCTGGGGTCCGATGGCATCGTTGGGGCAGGCCACCCAGCACTCCCCGCAGCCGATGCAGTCCTCATTGTGGATGATGGCCTTCTCGTCCACGCCGATGGCCGACTGGGGGCACGATTCGGCACAGGAGCCGCAGCCGATGCAGGTCTCCTGATCTACGGTGGGATGGGCCAGCTTATGCATCTCCAGCTTTCCCGCCCGGGAGCCAAAGCCCATGCCCAGGTTCTTGAGCGCTCCTCCGAATCCGGTCATGAGATGTCCTTTGAAGTGGGAGACGACCATTATGGACGAGGCTTGGTGCGCGGCCGTTCCGAACTTCACCGTACGGCAGTGCTTCAGGTTGACGTCGATCTCCACCTCGTCCCTGCCCAGAAGGCCGTCGGCGATGATGGCCGGGGCATCGATGACCGGATAGGTGTAACCGTGCCGCACGGCGGCGTTTAGATGGTCCACAGCGTTGCTCCGCCCACCCAGGTAGAGGGTGTTGGAGTCGGTGAGGAACGGCCTGCCGCCTCCCTGGCGGACCATGTCCACGACCGCGCCCACGAACTGTGGCCTCAGGAAACTGGTGCTGCCCGGTTCGCCGAAGTGCGTCTTTATGGCCACCAGGTCCCCCTCCTCGAACGTCGAGCCCAGTCGAGCCCTTTCGAACAGGCGCCGTACCTTTGACGGAACGTTCTGGGATGGGCCGTCAGCCCTCAGGCCAGCAAAGTACACCTCGGACATGTTATCGTCCGCGTATGACGCCGGCGGCTGATGAACCTTGCTGATCAGCACGCCCGGCTCCACGATACTCATTTATATCTCAAGCAAAATCGACCAGCAATGATCTGCGGAGCGGACGAGGCCGGTCGAGGCCCTGTGATCGGCCCCTTGGTCGTCGCGGCTGTCATGGTCGAGGATGACCTCTCCCTTCGCGAGCTGGGGGTCCGAGACTCCAAGCTCCTCTCCCCGGCCAGGAGGGAGGAGCTGTACGATCGCATCATGGCCATGGCCAGGGTCGAGACGTCCGCGGCAGCGCCGGAGGAGATCGACGCCCGGGGGGAAGGCTCCCTGAACGAGCTGGAGGTTCAGCACTTCGCCGCTGTGATCGATCGGCTCGCCCCCCACAAGGTCTACGTGGACGCCGCCGACGTCGTGGCCGAACGGTTCGGAGAGAACATCTGCGCCCTTTTGCACTGCCGGCCGGAAATGGTCAGCTGCCACCGCGCCGATACCATGTATCCCGTGGTGTCGGCAGCATCCATAATTGCCAAGGTGATGCGGGACCGGGCGGTCCGCTCAATCTGTGAGGAACTGGGAGAGGAGGTCGGCTCCGGCTACCCTACCGATCCTGTCACCAAGGCCTTCCTGGAGCGCTGGACCCGGGACCACGGGGACCTTCCGCCCCATACCCGCCGCTCCTGGGCCACCGCCCGGAAGATACATTCCATGTGCAAGATAATGAAGCTGGACAACTGGACGGAGATACCATGACTGTCGAACTGCTCCTTCGGGACCTCATCGAGAAATTCAATGCCAAGACCGATAACGACGAATCGCTCCGCTCCGAGCTGCAGGGGATGGACAAGAAGGTCCTGATGGACCTCGGCAGCGAGGTGTACAGCTTCCACCTCCATGACTGCAAGGCCCATGACTTCAAGGAGGGTGGGCTGGAGGGCCCCGACCTGGTCCTCACGTCCGACCCGGAGACCATCCAGGGGATCATCGAGGGAAAGATCAAGCCCATGAAGGCCTTCGCCCTGAGAAAGGTGCGAGTGAAGGGCGATCTCAACGACGTGCTCCGGTTGAGAAAACTGTTCTAAGCTGCCCCCCCATGCCTGTCCGGCCTGACGTGCCGGGTACAGGACCTATGTCATGGGGCTCAGCCCATCCTCTTTCTCAGCAGATAGGTCTCGACCAGCTTCCTCTGGGCATTCTGCAGCGTCTCGTACAGCGTGGACTGGCTGATGCCCAGCCTCTTGGCCAGCTCCCTTCCCGTTACGCCTCGGGGGTAGTCGAAGTAGCCCATCTCCAGCGCTTTGTCCAGAACGCTCTCCTGCCGCTTGGTCAGGAGGTTGAAATCATTTATCTGGCGCTTCTTTTTCAGGCTTACCTTGGCGCCCGCCGCCTTCAGGTCCCCGACCAGTCCCCGCAGGACCTTCTCGTCGGTGGCCAGCAGTCTCCACTCCACCGTGCCCTGCTTCAGCGTCCTCGCCCATATGACGTAGAGGTTGGTCCTCTGCAGGGCCTTGCCCACCATCCACTTGTTGATGGTGATGTTGCCCATGATGGTCTCCTCATTCTCCTCCGAGATCACCAGCTCCTTGGTGTCAGGATGGCGGGCGATCTCCTCCAGCACAGCTTCCTTGGTAGTTCCCTCTAGGCGGAACTCCACTAGGCTGCTGATGGTCCCATCCTTTCCCATGGCGCTCTCCACGATGCGGATGGGGACGCTGAGCTTCTTCGAGATGTCGATGGCCCAGCTTTCCAAGGGCTTTACCTGGAGGGTTGCTTCCAGCATGTCAACGCACCTGCGAACGCATACGGAGCTTGCGATTCGCTTGATCCTTTGAAAACCTGTTGGTCGACAAGACGGCCGCGGATGAAAAAGAGGTAATGGGGTTTGGGAAGGAACCTATCGGCCCTTGGGGAGCGGACCTTCACGCGCTGCCGACAGCCTCTCCGAGGGCGATCCACGAATCGACCTTGTCGCGGTTGGCGTCGATCCATTTCTGAGCAGCCTCTTTCTCGTCTATGCCGTTCGCGAAGATGTCCAGCATTACAGACTGACAGTCGTCCAGGCTCCATTCGAACGCTTCGATGATGGCATATGCCTCGGGGCTGTCATCGGAGAGTCCGAGGCGAGATATTGTTTCCACTACTTCTGCGCCACCGTAGGCCTCAAGGGGATCGTCCAGGTATGCCATGTCCCATTCGGAGAACGCCCAGTGGGGGCTCCAAAGGGTCACGGCGATCCACTCCTCCTTCTCATAGGCGCTTCTCAGCTCGGCGAGCATGGCGCCGCTGCTGCTCGTCTGCAACCGATATTCATCGAGAGCGTACTCCTCGATAGCTGCCTCGGTGGCCATGACGACGCCCGCTCCGGGCTCGATGCCAACGATGCGGCCGTCGAACCGGTCGGCGTACATGTTAAGGTCGGCGATGGTGGTCACCCCTGCGTCATAGACGTACTGGGGTACGGCCATTCCGATCCTACACCCTTCCAGGTTCACGGCCACTCGGTCGAGGTTGCTGCCGTATTGCCCCATATAGCTCTGGTGGGTGACCGGAAGCCACGCGGAGGTGGTGAGGTCCAAGCTTCCCTGCGACAGCCCTTGGTACAGCGGGCCGGCGTCCACCGGAACCATCTTGACATCGAAGCCCGCCTCCTCCAACACCAGGGTCAGGACGTTGGTGCTGGCGACCTCGCCGTCCCAGGTCACGTACCCAAACCTAAGCTTCTCCCCGCCCGCATCTCCGGTTCCGCTCAGCCCCACCGCTGCAAATATCAAGGCGGCCGCCACGACCAGTGTCGCCGCGGTAGTTATGCCCTTTCTTCTTGCGAGGCCGGGGGCGCTAGCCTTCGTCGAGCCGGTGGCCGGTCGCCTGCGTGTCACTGCAGTGCCGCCGACGTTCTGCGTTATCCGGTCCAGGACCACCGCAAGGATCACTATGGCCAAGCCTGCCTCGAAGCCCATGGCCACATCGATGCGCTGGATGGAGACCAGGACGTTATACCCCAGCCCTCTGGCGCCGATCATCGAGGCGATGACCACCATAGAGAGGGACAGCATGACGCATTGATTGATGCCGGCCCGGATGCTGGGCATGGCCACCGGCAATTGCACGTTCATCAACTTCTGGAGCGTAGAGCTGCCGAAGGAGTCGGCCACCTCGTTCAGCTCCACGGGCACCTGCCTGATACCCAGAATGGTAAGGCGCACCACCGGCGGGAGGGCGAACACGACAGTGGCGATCATCCCGGGCACGTTCCCCAGGCCGAAGAATATCACCACCGGGATCAGGTATACGAAGGACGGCATGGTCTGCATGAAGTCCAGGAACACCCTGGTAACCGCCTCGGCCCTGGCATTGCGGGCGGAGAGGATGCCAAGCGGGATCCCGATCAGCACCGCCGCTCCGGCCGCCACCAGCACGAGGGAGAGGGTCTCCATCGACTGCGCCCATAGCTCCATATTGTCGATCAGGAGCAGCCCAATGGCCACCCCCATGGTCAGCAATATCTTTCTTGTCAGGAACAGAGTGAGAATCGACGCCAGCAGTATGAACGCCAGGGCGGGGAACGCTTCCAGGATCGAGCCTACCAGGTCCAGGACCCATCCCAGCAGATCGGAGACGACATCCAGGAGGAAGCCCAGGTTTGTAGCGATCCATTCGACCAGCGCCTCCACCCATTCACCCAGTGGGACCCTGGGGATCATAAGGCCACCTCTCCGGAGGCCGTCACATCGTCCGGGCGCACCTTGTCCATGACCGAGCCGGGGTAGATCACACCCATCAGTATGCCGTCATCATTGAGCACCGGGATCGGATAGTCGGTCTCCACCAGGATGGCGATGAGCTCCTCCACCTTTGTGTCCGGCTTCACGGTCCGGACGGATGTGTTCACGGCGGTGGCGAGGGGCTTAGCCGCCTCCAGGGCCTTCAGCAACCCTTCCGCCTTGACCAGGCCGGTGAAGCGCCTGTCCCTGTCCACCACGAACCCTATGACCTGATCAGAGTCGTCCAGCATCTTCAGCGCGGTCCGCGGTCCCGTCTTCCGGGAGATGACGACCTCAGGCCTCTTCATCAGGCTCTCGCAGGTCATAACCTTCGAGCGGTCGATGCCGTTAAGGAAGCTGGCCACGTACTCGTTGGACGGGTTGCTCAGGATCTCCTCAGGCGTGCCGACCTGCACCACCTCCCCATCCTTCATAATGGCGATGCGATCCCCGAGCCTCAACGCCTCGTCCAGGTCGTGAGTGACGAACACTATGGTCTTCTGCAGCTTGTCATGCAGATCGATGAGCTCATCCTGCATGCTCCTACGGATGAGGGGGTCCAGCGCGCTGAACGCCTCGTCCATGAGGAGGATCGCGGGATCGGTCGCCAGGGCTCTGGCCAGACCTACTCTCTGCTTCATGCCTCCGCTCAATGCGGAAGGGTATGCCGACTCGTATCCCTTCAGGCCCACCAGCTCGATCATGCTCTGGGCCCTGGCGTGCCTTTCCTCTGCCCGCGTCCCCCTGACCTCGAGCCCGTAGGCCACATTGTCTAGGATGGTGCGATGGGGCAGTAGGCCAAAGTTCTGGAATACCATGCCCATCTGTGTCCGCCTGAATTTCCGCAGACCTTTGTCATCGAGATCTCGGATATCCGTTCCGTTAATGACGATGCTCCCTCGGGTAGGCTCTACCAGTCGATTGAGGCACCTCAGCAGTGTCGACTTCCCGGAGCCGGAAAGCCCCATCACCACAAAGATCTCGCCTTCATGGACGTCGAGGGCTATGTCCTTCAGGCCAACCACCATGCTGGTCTGCTCCAGCACCTCCTTCTTGCTGGAGCCGTTCTCCAGCATCTTGATGGCCGCATCGGGCCTTGGTCCGAAGACCTTGGTGAGGCCGCCGATCGAGATGATCCTCTTGCCCGACCCTTCCTTCCGGACGCCATCGTCCGGATGGCGGGGAGAGCCCCCGGCCGCCTCATCAGGTTTACCCGCGCAGGAGGATATCTGGACTTCTCGGGTCCACGTCCGCAATGGCAGGAAAATATTATCCAGATGTTTTGACAGGCTGCCCTCTAGGTGAGAGAGCATGTCCTTTACTGTATCGTTATATGGCATAATCCTGTTCTCCCTTTGGCCTTCGGACGCGCCATCAGGAACAGCATGACGGTCGTTCGGCGTCCTGCTAGCGTTCGTTCAAAATCAGCGAACGCGATCGAATCCAATCATGGTGTTATTTAAGGTATTTTTCCCGAAACTTTTTAAAAAATTGTATATGATATATTTACTGGCCTCACACATCGATCTTTCGACCCCGTGCATCCTTCCCTGGAATGAGGCCGCGGCGCGTCCGTCAAAGTCAATGCCGTCGTCGGCGCCTCCGGGTGTTAACGGCGCTCGTTCTAGAGATGGGCTTACGATAGCTTTATTAGGGAAAGCGCAATAGTGGTGCTTACACAGCGGGGTAGGGTAGCCAGGACATCCCGTCGGGCTCATAACCCGGAGACCGGTCGTTCAAATCGACTCCCCGCTACTTCTTTATTCTTCCATCAAAAAGTTAATCACTGCAGCGGTCGCTCTATCGTCCATGGACCTCCTGGGGATAATCGAGGTCGCTGCATGGATCATTGCCGGATTCGGGCTCATCATCATAATACTGGCCAGCTTCGATACGTTCATCCGCGTGGCCTATCTTTTCCTCCGCCGCCGGCCGGACGATGACCATGAGCGCGTGGACCTCGTGATCCTCCGCGGGAGGCTCACCACCCGCATCATCTTCGGCCTGGACTTCCTCATCGCCAGCGACATCGTGCTGAGCGTGTTGGTCCCTACCCTGCAAGAGCTTACGCGCTTGGGAGGTGTGGTCCTCATCCGGGTGGTCCTGACGTATCTCATAAGCAAGGAGACGCAGGACCTGGAGAAGAGGCAGGAGCGGGAGCGCTGCCTAGACGAACGTTAGGCGTGAAATAATATAAGCAACGAGCGAGCTTGCATGCCGATGCGTTCGAGGGTGGAAGTGCTCATCATAGGCGGCGGCGCCACCGGCACCGGCATAGCCAGGGACCTGGCCATGAGGGGCGTGGAGGTCGTGCTCGTTGAGGCGGGCGACTTCGCTGCCGGCGCCACCGGGGCCAATCACGGCATGCTCCACAGCGGGGCCAGGTACGCGGTCAACGACCCCATGTCAGCCAGGGAGTGCACTGTCGAGGGGGAGGTGCTCAAACACATCGCCCGCTTCTGCATCGAGGACACCGGCGGCCTGTTCGTGTCGGCCAGGGACGATGACGAGGGGTACATGGACCGATTCCTTCCGGCCTGCCGGGAGGCCGGCATCAGGGCCCGGGAGATCGACGTCGCGGAGGTCCTAGGGACGGAGCCCGGGCTGGACCCGGGAATAAAGGCCGCGGTGGAGGTCCCCGACGCGTCCATCGATCCATTCTTCCTTACGCTGGGGAACGTGGGATCGGCCCGTGCCCACGGCGCCATCGTTATGAACCATGCGCCGGTGCGCAACATCAGGCGGTCCGGCCGCCGGTTCGAGGCCATGATCGGCGGGAAGGAAAGGATCACCGCTGACGTGGTGGTCAACGCCGCCGGGTCCTGGGCCGGAGAGACGGCGGCCATGCTGGGGGCCAGCATCCCCATGTGCGTGGACAAGGGCACCATGGTGGTGTTCAACGGCCGGCTCGTCGGCCGGCTGGTCAACCGTCTCCGGCCCCCGTCGGACGGGGACATCCTAGTGCCGCATCGCACCGCCACGATACTGGGGACGACCTCATCCGCCGGCGCCCCCGGGGCGCCGGCGACCTCCGCCGAAGTGGAGCGGCTGATCGTCGAGGCCGCCGCCGTATATCCGGGCATTCGCACGGCCAGGGCCGTACGCGCCTATGCAGGAACGAGGCCGCTGCTGGGCGGCGGGAGCACCGGCCGCAAGGCTACGAGAACGTTCCAGGTGATCGACCATGGCCCCGACGGCGTCGACGGCCTGATCAGCGTGGCCGGCGGCAAGCTGACGACCTTTCGCCTGATGGCCGAGAAGGCGTCCGACGCCGTCATGGAGAAGCTGGGGCGCACCGCGCGGTGCCGAACCGCCGACGAGGAGATAGCGCCGTTCGACGACGAGCCGTCAAGCCTCTTCGACCTGGAAGCGATGCGCTACCGCCGAGGGAGAAGTGAGGGCGTTTCCCTGGCGCCGGCATGCGGCTGCGAGGCCGTCTCGCGCGGGGAGCTGGAGCTACAGGCATCCTCGCCCGACGTCATGGACATGGGCGACCTGATGCGGCGCACGCGGGCCGGCATGGGCTACTGCCAGGCGGGACTGTGCGCGGTGAGCATGGCCTCGGCAATTGGCGCGGGGACGAAGGAGCTTCGCCGCTATCTCGGCGAGAGGTGGAAGGGGGTGGAGCCCGTCCTCTTCGGAGAGCAGCTCCGGCAGGAGGCGTTCAAGGCCCATCTCATGAAAGTGTACAGCGTAGATCACACGGAGGCCGTCGAATGAGCCTTCCCGACGTGGACGCGGATGTCCTGGTGGCGGGGGGCGGAGCGGCCGGCCTCGTCGTCGCCACCCGCCTGGCGCTGGACGGGAGGAGCGTGGCGGTGGCGTCCTCGGCCACTCCGGCCACCTCACTCTCGACCGGAAGGGTGCTGCTCGACCACGACGATCCCGGGGCGGAGGAGTGGGCCTCCTTCTTCCTGGCCCAGTTCCGGCGCCAGGGCGCCCACTATGTCATGTCGAAGAGGCCGGCGGTCGCCATGACCAACCTGGGAACAGGGATGAAGCAGTCGCTGACCAGCCCGCTGTTCGACTGGACCTCCAAGGACCGGGACGTGGCGGTGGTCGGGCTGGTCGGCAACGGCGACCTCGACCCCGACCTGGTCAGCCTGGAGATGGGCCGCTCGCGACGCGCCAAGCCTCGACCCTACTGGTTCTCGCCGTCCTTCTCGCCCGAGTTGGACCCTGGCGGATTCGCCGAGGAGCTTGGCGGCGCCCTCATGAACGATGTGGCCGAGGGAACGGTCGTTCTGCCTCCCCTGCCTCATAGCACGCCGTACGGCTTCCTGGCCGAGCTGCGGAAGCGCTCCGGCAAGAAGGTGGTGGAGGCGGCCACGCCCCTGTCATGGCCGGGACGACGCCTCCAGACCCTGCTGGAAGGCACCGCCGAGAGGCTGGGGGTCCAGGTCCTCAGGGACCGGCGCCTCCTGTCGATCGACGTGAACGGCAGGGAGGCGGATCGGGCGTTCCTGTCGTCCGGCGTGAGAACCCAGAGGGTGACCTTCAACGGTCTGGTGCTGGCCACCGGCAACGTCGTCTCTGGCGGCCTGGCGGTCAGCGGGCGCGGTGTCGTCGATCCTCTGGGCCTGTTCCGGGTGTCGTCCGCCAGGGCGTCCGGTATCAGTTCCGGGCAACTTCGCGCCACCTTATCGTCCGGCCTGGTCACCAGGAGAGGGAAGGCGGTCACCACGAATGGCGTCTCGCTTCGCAACGTATTTGCGGTGGGCTCGCTGCTCCGCGGCATGTCGTACCCCCTGGGCCGCGGCCTGGGGGACGTGATGGTGCATGCATGGGAAACCGCCCCGGCGGTGGAGGAGGCGCTATGATCTCGCGCACCGAGGACGGCTGCATCAAATGCGGGGCCTGCCAGGCCATTTGTCCGGTCCTTCGCCAGGAAGGATGTCTGAGCTTTCCGGGCCCACGACGGCTGGCGGTGGAGGCCCCAAGGTTCTCCAGGGAGCTGGCATCGCTTTCATCGCCGCTGCAGATGTGCACCTCCTGCGCCATGTGCGAGCCGGCCTGCCCCTCCCGGCTGCCTCTCACCGAGGCGGTGATGCGGATGCGCGTCCGATACGGCGCAAGGAGCGAGGGGGGAGAGCGCATGATCAGCAACGCCCGGCGGTATGGCCGCACCATCGCTCCGGCATCAGGGGTAAGGGCGCCCGAGGAAGGTTCGGTCCTGTTCTTCCCCGGATGCGTGGGCGATGCCCGTGCGTCGTCATCGGTCCAGGGGGCGGTCGATCTGCTACTGGCGTCCGGCGACCGAGCGTTCGTTCCCGAGCAATGGTACTGCTGCGGCTCTCCCCTGGAGAAGATCGGGGCGCACGATGAAGCGAAGCGGCTGCGGGACATGAACGCGCCCACATTGGAGGATGCGGAGGAAGTGGTCACCGCCTGTCCTGGCTGCGCGGTGCAACTGCGGAAGGCGAGCAGCGTGGATGCCCTGCACGTGCTGGAACATCTCTACGAATCCATCACGCCCTCCCGCCTGCGGTGGCGATCGCCGCGTCCGATCACAGTGGCGTTGCACTCACCATGCCACCTCGTCCGGTCGGTGGGCCCGCACACCATGGACTATGCCCGTGAACTGCTGGCATCCGTCCCTGGGCTGAGGGTCGTGGAGATGGACGACGAGGGCTGCTGCGGCGGAGGGGGTGGGGTGGCCTCGGCGCTGCCGGAGCTGGCGACGAAGATGGCCAGGCGCAGGACCGACAGCGCCGCCCGGGCCGGCGCCGAGGTCCTCTTGGCGCCCTGTCCCTTCTGCGTGGTGAACCTGGAGCGGGCGGGAGGACTGGAGGTCCGGGAGCTGACTGCTTTTCTCGCAACTCTTTCGGAGCACCGGCGATAACGAATAAATAGGGTGACATCGTGGATGATGTATTGACCTCTGACAAGCCTATCTGCTTCCAGTGCCTGTACATGGACAAGCGCCCCGAATCGGGCATGAACGCAGGCCTCCTGTTCTGCCAGAAGAAGATGCTGGTCCTCCGGCCCAAGGCGGAATGCGCCCTGTATGTCAGGGAGACCGCCCAGAACCGGCAGAGCTTCAAGGCATCGATCTACGGCACCATGATGGCCGAAGAGATGGAGTGAGCTCACTCCACCCGCCGTATGTCGAACGGCGTCCACTTCGATGATGCGACGCAACCCCTCATGCTGCGGATGCGCATGCGGCGCTGCAGGTCCTCATCGAACTTCAGGTCCATCACCCCATCGGAGATGGCCATGAGGTGGTTCACCGTCTTTTCGTCGTGAACCCCCTCGTTAACGGTGAAGATGGCGGTGCCTCCCTCGTTGCGTATCCGCGACGACGAGATCTGGAAGAACTTCAGCACCACATTGGCCTGGTTGTAAAGGAATAGCGTGGACAGCGAGTGTATCACGATCCTCAGGGGGCCCTCGGAAGAGGAGACCAGAGAGACTACATTGAACATGATGCCCTCAAGGTCGGAGCATCTTTTCACGTCCGTGCCCGGGCAAACGTTCGAGCAGTCCATGGAGCCCAGCAGCGACGAGTGATAGTCGATGATGCACAGTCGCTCGTTCCTGAGCTCCTGGCTCACTCCGAAGGCGTCCATCACCTCGATGAGGTCGGCCGGCAGCAGGTCCACCGACACGAACACCACTGGGTCGCCGGCCTCCATCCATTCCTTGGCGATGGATACCGCAACTTCGAGCATCCCGATGCCGGGGCTCCCGATCATGAGCGTCGTCGAACTGTCCGGAAAAGCATCCTTGAGCATGTTGGAACCTCACACGATGGGGGTCAGGGACGCCTCCCCTCCCGCCTCCCTGGGCTCGAAGTGCCATGTGAAACACTCGGTGAACGGTTCCTCGCCGTACATAAGCACCGTGCCGCCCACGCGGTCCACGCCGAGCCGCGTGGTGGCGAGATCGCACAATCGTCCACCCGCCCTCGCCGAGGTGGGCGCCAGGGCCACGAAGATGCCCCGGTTGCGCCTTACCATGGCCAGGAGGTCCATGAGCTGCTCTTCCAGCCCGTTGCCGTACATCGATTGCATGGTGTCAAGCCCCATGAGCACCAGCATCGGGCGCTCGGTGCCTGACAGGGCATACTCGAGGTTCTGCCACTTGAAGTCCAGGAGGGCGCTCTCTCCCTCCACGGGAAGCACGTACGGCGCATCGGAATAGCTAAGCTGCTGCGCCTTCTCGGGAATGCGCACGCACCTATTGAACCGCTCCTTTGTGATGGACGGCCCCACCATGGCCATGGCGCTCTCCGCCGAGGCCTTCTTGGTCGGCACCCATATTACTCCCCTCCCCAGGGTCGTGAAGTTGGAGACCAGGCTTGTCTCCACTGTCCGGCTGACCGATCCGGGCACTCCAGCCCCCAGCTGGATCAGGGTCACGGAGCCTATGCCGAGACCTCCCAGCATCATGTCGAGATCGGACAGGCCGGTCGATACCGCTCCATCGCGATCGGGAATGGCCCTCCAGGGGGTTGCAGCGGCCCGGGCACGGTCCGAACGGGGATAGTCGAACGTCTGGATGCGCCCTCCGCTCAGGGTGAATATGTAGCGGGGCTGCTGTATCTCGCACCCCCTCATCTTGAGGATCTCCATCTCTCTGAGGAGACGGCGGTTGAATTCCGAGCGACCCAGGTTTATCACTCCATCCGCCAGGTAGTCCAGGTCTGGCGAGGATCGCTCGACCACGAACAGCACGTTGCTGCCGTACGCCTCCACGATATCCCTCTGTATGGTGCTGAGCAGCTGGGCGCTCGTCAGTCCATACATATCGGCCATGGCATTGATGGAGTCTATGACCACCAGCGACCTATCGGGAAGGTGCCTCTCGATCTTCTGGTACAGTACCTCCAGCTCTCCGAGCTCTCGCCCCACCGTGATGGTGAGCTTCCCACCCCGGGACAGGCTGGACGCCCCATCGGCGATGCCCTTGAGATCGCTCAGCCCCTGACGTCCGGAAGGCGACCCCTTTCTGCCATGGGAGGAGATGTCCGACCGCTCCGTCCCGACCAGCTCCTTCAACCAGCTGAACTGCGCCATAAGGGACTGGTCCGACACCCTGGTGGAGTGGTAGAAGCCCCTCTCCATCGATCGGAGCTCCTCTATGGTCTGCAGGGCGAACGTGGTCTTTCCCGTTCCCGCCTCGCCACGAACTATCAGGGAATGTCCGCCCGGTCCGTCGAAGAACTTGTGCACCTCCTTGGGGATCCTGTCTGGCACCGAACTCATCACTCGTCCTCAGCAGATAATATAATAACTTCAAAAATATATCCATTCTATATACTTTTCTGCCAGGTTCCTGCGTATGATAACGAATATTGGAAGGAGATGGCTCAGTGCATGAATATATTTAAGTCACCGTAGCTGAATCGAGCTTTGGGAGGACGGTCCATGAAGGCAGTCATATTAGCAGCGGGGGAGGGGAAGCGATTGCGCCCCTTCACCATGTCCCGCCCTAAGGGCATGATCACGGTGGGCAACCGCCCCATCCTCGAGTACATCGTGGAGGCGCTGGTCAGCAATGGAGTGAAGGACATCATAATGGTGGTCGGCTATCGCCGGGACACCATAATGCTCCACTTCCAAGATGGGAAGAAGTTCGATGCGTCCATCGAGTATGTGATCCAGGAAAAGCCCCTGGGTACGGCTCACGCCCTCTCACTGGCCGGGCCGAGGCTGAACGGGGAGGATTTTCTCATCGTGGCCGGGGACAACATGATCGACGCACAGCTGATCACCGACCTCCTGGCCAAGAGGAGCGGTCTCACCATGGTGGTGGCCGAATCCGAGAGCCCGTCCAAGTATGGCGTGGTCAAGATGGAAGGCGACCGGATCGTGGGCCTGGTGGAGAAGCCCGAGATACAGATAGGAGACATCATCAACACGGGCATCTACTACTTCCCGCACAAGATGGTGGAACTGTTCAATATGCCGGCCTTCCGCAAGGAGCTGGGCATCACCCAGCTGCTCTCCGGGATGGTCTCCGAGGTTGAGATAAGGGCTGTTAAGTCAATTGGCCGGTGGAACGATGCAGTGTATCCATGGGATCTGCTCAATGTTAACACCCAGGCCCTGGACTTCACCGGACAGGGCGTCAAGGGGACGGTGGAGACCGGCGCGGTGTTAAAGGGCCCGGTCAACGTGGGAGCGGGGACCAGGATACGTTCTGGCTGCTACATCGAGGGGCCGGTCACCATCGGGGAGGGCTGCGACATAGGTCCCAACGTCGTGATCCTGCCGTCCACCTCCATCGGCAACGGGGTACAGATCGAACCGTTCAGCTTCATCTCTCACTGTCTGATCATGGGCAACGCCATCATAGGCTCCCATACGCACCTCTCCCGTTCGGTCATCGGCGACGGCGTCCGGGCCAAGGCCGGGCTGTTCGTTCCGTCCGACTCCTGCATCGTGCGGGCGGAACGCGAGGTCTTCCAGCTAAGCGATGTGGGAGCCCACATCGGCCAGGACACAGTCATCGGCTCCCGGGTGGTGATCTCCCCCGGAACGGTGGTGGGAGCAGGCTGTCGCATAGAGGATGGAGTGCGGGTCTCCGGCAACCTGGAGAACAAGAGCGTTGTGGTCTGATGTGCGGCATCGTTGGATACGTCGGTGAGCGGATGGCGGTCGATGTCCTCCTAGACGGACTAAAGCGGCTGGAATACCGCGGCTACGACTCAGTAGGCGTGGCCATCGCCTCAGAGGAGCTGAAACTGTTCAAGGACAAGGGGGAGCTGTCCAAGATCGAGGCCCAAATACCCCGCTGGGAGGGCAAGATGGGCATCGGCCACACTCGCTGGGCGACCTGTGGCAGGCCATCGAAGAATAACGCCCATCCCTTTATCGACTGCACCGGGCGCATCGTCCTGGTCCACAATGGCATCATCGAGAACCACATCCCGCTCAGGAAGCAGCTGGAGGACGAGGGGCATGTGTTCACGTCGGAGACCGACACCGAGGTACTGGTCCACCTGATGGAGCGCTATTACAAGGGAGACGCCTACGCCGCCTTGATGGCCGCGCTGTCACAGGTGTTGGGCACCTATGCCGTGGCCGCCATGGTGGAGGGCGACGACCGCATAGTGGTCGCCAGGAAGGAGAATCCTCTGGTGGTCGGCCTTGGAGTGGGGGAGAACATGGTGGCATCGGACGTCACGGCCCTCCTCAACCTGACCAACCGGGTGCTGTACCTCCTGGAGGGGGAGAGCGCCATCGTGACCGCCGGAGGCGTCACGCTGTTCGACGCCGAAGGGAACAAGGTCAGGAGGGACCCCACCACCGTCACCTGGACGGTGGATGACGCCGAGAAGGGTGGTTTCGAGCATTTCATGCTCAAGGAGATCTATGAGCAGCCGGCCGCCATTCACAATTCCCTGCTGGGTAGTCTGGACGAGATCTATGCCGGGGCCGTCATACCTGACATGGAGATCAACTCGGTCAAGCTGGTAGCGTGCGGTTCATCCTCCCACGCCGCCATGGTGGGCAAGTATATCATAGAGGCGATGGCCCGCCTGCCGACCACCGTGGAGCTGGCATCGGAGTATCGTTATTCACCGGGGACGGGGGAGGGCCCTCTTACCATCCTGGTGACCCAGTCGGGGGAGACGGCCGACACCCTGGCCGCGGCCAGGGAGGCCCGCCAGAGGGGATGCCGGACGCTGGCCGTGACCAACCTGGTCGGAAGCACCATATCGCGGGAGGCAGACCACGTGTTCTACACTAATGCTGGTCCGGAGATCAGCGTGGCGGCCACCAAGTCCTATATCACCCAGCTTATGGCCATGTATCTGCTGGGGCTTCGCCTGGGCACCATGAGGCAGACCCTGGACAGAACGGAGGTGAGGAACCTCTCCACTGAGCTGCGCTCCATGCCCCGCTATGTCAGCGGGGTGCTGGACCGGGCCTCCGAGATAGAGGAGGCGGTAAACATGCTGGTGCCGGCCCATCACGTGTTCTACCTGGGGCGCAACATAAACTACCCGACCATGCTGGAGGGCGCTCTCAAGCTCAAGGAGATATCCTACATCCACGCCGAGGGGTACGCGGCGGGGGAGCTCAAGCACGGCCCCCTGGCCCTGCTAGATGCCACCACTCCGGTGGTGGCGGCGTGCGTTAACGACCATACCCGGGAAAAGATGCTGGGTAACATCTCGGAGGTGGCGGCCAGGGACTCCCCGGTACTGGGCATAGGGGTGGAGGGGGACCGTGAACTGGAAGCCATCACCGACGCCATGATCAGCGTGCCCAAGGTGCCGTCCATCCTCAGCCCGGTCCCCCTGACGGTGGTGCTGCAGCTCATCGCATACTATGTTGCTAAGAAGAGGGGCTGCTCCATCGACCGGCCGCGCAACTTGGCCAAGAGCGTCACGGTGGAGTGATCACTCCAGACGCTCGGGGCACAGCTCCCGCCGGGAGCAGGAGCGACACTTGCCCGGCCGGTCGTGAGAGCGGTGCACCGGCGCCCCGTCCAGGTGCTCCTGGACCTCACCCAGCTTGGTCTGCAGGAGGGAGCGCAGGCGCTCATCGAACATGATGATGTCCTCCCGCGCCTCATACCGGATGATGCCGTACGGCACCGGGCCGTGGGTCTCCTCCACAAGCTGGCAGTAGGCGGTCAGTTGCAGGATGTGCGAGAATAGCGGTCCGCGAGGGGTCCGGCCAGTCTTCACTTCCACTGGGACGAAGCCCTCATCGGTCTCCATGACATAGTCGGGGCGGCCAGAAAGATCGAAAACGGATGAGCGAAGCACCCCTCTCTGGTCGTTGCCTTCCCCCACATAGGCGATCTCGGCCGAGACCGCCGTCCTCTCCCTGGAAGTTCTGACCTTCTCGGCCATGTGATTGGACGCGTACAGGTACAGGCAGGCTAGAAGGAGCAGGATGACCGACACGATCTGATAGGCGAGGGCCTGCTCCTGCCGGACATCGAAGATCGGCACGGCGTTGAGGGCGGTGGCTATGCCCAGGATCGCGAACAGGGCCATCCACCCCTCCCTCAGGCCTTTCAGTGAGGGGTTCGGCGCGGTGGCGGAGTGATACAGGATGATGCTTGCAATGAGAAGCCATATGAGGGCCATGACGCTCAGGGCCTGCCCTGTCAGCACGGGGTCGGAGGCGCTGAACAGGAACGCTCCCAGCAGGGCCATGGCCGTGGCCAGGATGGCGGCCCACACCGCGATGCGCTCCGATCGGCCGGCGCTCCTCTCCCCCTGTATGATGCTGCCGAGCTCGTCCCCCAGCGCGGCATGCTTGTCGCTGCCGTTCTTCAAGACTTCGGAGCGCACCTCGGCCTGGCGCCCCAGATGCCAGCTCAGAGGACAGTAGCAAAATCGCTCAAGGTCAGCGGCGGAGACGCTCGCCATTCGATAGGGCGAATGCCACAGCGCTCCTTAATGATAACGTAACGAGGTCAGGCGTGGGGGCTCTGCGGCAGTTCCTCGGGACAGAAGTCCTCCCCCGCCTTCTGGCAGTCCAGATGACAGAGCGAGGCATCGATTATCTCAATGCCGGGAGGGCATTCCAGGTCGTCCACATGCCCGAACCAGTACACCACCACTCCGGGGCCGAACATCTCGACATACTGAGCCAGCTGGCCGCGGATGTTCTTCCGGAACTCGACCCGGTCCCCGAAGGAGGCCTTACTCTCTATCCAATTGATCGTCCATCCGTTGAGCCTGATCGGTTCGGCGAGAAGGCAGTCGGGCGTCTTGGAGTATTTTCCCCGGAGGTCCTCCTCGCTCTGGTAGGCGAGCTCCTGCTCTTCCAGCCATTCCTGGAGCTTCGCTTCTCCCCATTTGCCTCTCTTATGCTGGACATCGTTGCCCTCTGGAGAGTAGATGGTGTCAGCTGTGGTGATCTCGATGATATCTCTCTTGAGACGGGGATCGGTGATCGACTCCGGCTCGCGGACGTACTTCCAGAACTGCTTCTTGGAGAAGCCGTTCTCCTGGAATAAAAGAAGACCGGTGAGTATTGGCGGGAAATGCCACCGCCGGGCGATGGACAAGAGACTGGAACCAGTCCTCCACTCCCTGAGGAGGCGGGGGGCGTTGCGCTTAACCACATGGTAGCGCTTGGTGGCGTCCCTCACCGTTCTCTGGGTGTAGATGACGTTCAGGAGCTCTTCGTCAAGGCCGGTCTCTTTGGCGAGCCGTTCAACATCTGGATACTCGTTCAGCCTATCATATATGGCCTTGAACTGTTCGTACTTCATAATGATCCTACTATAGTTTTTGGTCTCTCCTAAAGGTCCAACCCTTTAATAATTATTGCCGGAGTGGCCCGCTTTATCGTAATTCCCGCATCATGGCGCGCAAATAATTATGCCCGGAAAGCGATGGGCCCTTCATCGAAGAGGTTGGCGCCCCCACGACCTCGGTCGCAGGATCCTGAGGTCGTCGTTCATGACAGAGTCTCCTGAAGCGTATCGATGCGCTCTTTGCATGCATCCCCGCCTGCATGCTATCGAACGTGTTGCGGGGAGGTCACCGAAAGTACTATTTTGCTGTGATTCATCCCACGATTGAAATCGTGGGTTTTATCGCTTACGTTCGGTAATCAACCACACAATTCCTTCGATCAGCTGGGATGACCTTGGCAAGTATTCCTTATCTAGCAAAGAATGCCGGGCCGGAGTGGCTGCCGGCAGCGGTCGCACAGGGGAGGCAGTTCGCCTACTGGGGACAGCTGGCACTGCTGTTCATGGCGGCAGTGCTGCTCGTCGCCGGGACCTTCAACGTGATCTCCGGCGGTTACTCCATAGGAGTGTACACCATCATCGCGGGGGTGGTCAACCTGCTGCTGTACGCCATGATGCCCAGTACGGTGTTCGCGCCCCTGGACCAGGGTCGGTTCCGCGAGGCCAGCGACCGTATGCTCATATGGGGCGTGGTGGGCCTGCTGTTCGGCGTGGTGGGCGGTTTTGTCCTCCTGGCAGCTTACGTTAAACTGCAGGATGTGTTCCAGCCTCAGTATCAACAGTATCCTCCCGGGCAGTATTACGAACAGCCCCTCTACCAGCAGCCACAGTATCAGCCGGCCCCTCCTCCCTATCAGGCCCCTGCCATGGTCGACAACGAGGCGGCCCCGGCGGAGGTCAAGGATTCAGCGCCAGAACCCGCTCCAGCGCCCGAACCGCCCCGCAAAGCGGAGATGGCCAAGTGCAGGAACTGTGGGGTGCAGTACCCGTCGTTCATGAGGAACTGCCCTAACTGCGGCGCTCCGCGCAACTAAAGCTACTCTTCTGCCTCCTCTTCCCTGTCCACGTATAGCGTCTCGCCGTCCAGCACTATCCGGCGGATGCGGTGGTAGGGGATCCTGCTCTCGTCGGTGGTGAAGAACGACCTCTCCAGCTCGACTATCTCCGAGCCGTCGACGGTCCTGCGGTCTCCCGGGGCCCCCCTGTGCAGGTATGTTATCGAGGCATCGCTCAACCTGCCGCGATGCCATTTCAGCTCATTGAGCACCTCGCGGGGAAAGACCATGCTTCGTCCACGGTGGGCGGGGCTCTTTAAACCTCGCCTGCGGAAAGGTTCATCATCGTTATCTTCCCATGGAACGGACATGCGTTCCGGCATGTCCTTCCCACCCTATGGCGACACCATAGGCTCCATCGTGGTCCAGCATGTGAACGGGTACCTTGTGGACGTGATAAGCGGGGCGATATATCCCGCCTGCGTGAACTTCTACGAGGGAAAGATCGTTCGCATCGACCGAAAGGTCACGGCGCCCGACCAGTACATACTTCCGGGACTGATCGACTCGCACGTTCATGTGGAATCATCACACCTCAGCCCCCACCGTTACGCTGAACAGGCCATCCTCCACGGCACCACGGCGGTCGTGGCCGACCCCTCGCCGGCCTGCGCCACGGCCGGAGCGAACGGGCTCGACTACATGATGGAGGCGGGCCGCTCCACCCCGCTGAAGTTCCATTTCACCGTGCCGTCCGACATCCCAGGACTGGGCTGGCAGCAGGTCCGCTCTCTGATATCGCAGGACGAGTTCGTGGCTCTGGGGGAGGTCACGGACCACGAGGGCCTGATCGAGGAACAGCAGGGCATGATGGGCAAGGTGGAAGTGGCCTACCATACGGGAAAGCGCATCGACGGCCACGCCCCCGGCCTGAGAGGCTTCCGCCTGGACCGCTACATCATGGGCGGTGTGACGTCCGACCATGAGTCCTCCACGCCCGAGGAGGCGGAGGAGAAGCACCGCAAGGGCATGACGATCGCCCTGAGGGAGAGCAGCGCCAGCCGGGACATGAAGGCGCTGATGCCCTTCGCCCTCAAGAACCGTCATCTTTATGCCACTGACCACCTGAGGGCCAGGGACCTGGTGGGCGGGCACATCGACCGCCTGCTACGCATGGCGGTGGAGGGAGGCATCGACCCGGTGCAGGCAGTGCGGGCAGCGACCGCATGGCCCGCCAAGCATTACGGCCTGGACGCCGGCGTCCTGCAGGTGGGCGCGCCCGCTGACATCACGGTGGTCAGCGACCTCCGCTCCTTCAATGTGCTGGAGACGTGGATCGACGGCGATCTGGTGGCCAGGAACGGCGAGCTGCTGTATCTCGGCAGCCTGCCCATGCCAGTGGAGCCGATGTTCCCCACCACGCGTCTGAGCGAGATCGACGTCCGGGCTTCGGGACGCACCGCTCCCGTCAAGGTCATGCACGTCGGCCGCCGCGGAGAGGTGACATGGGGGCAGGATGAGCTGCCCGTCTCCGACGGAAGCATCGTGGCCGACCCTACCCGCGACGTGCTCTACATGGTCTGGGCCGACCCGTCCCGCGATTGGTCGCTGCGCGTCGGCTTCGTCAAGGGTTTCGAACTGCGGGGCGGGGCCATCGCCACCTCGGAGGTGCACAAGTTCGGAGGCATCGTCAGCGTGGCCACCACCCTCACGGGAGCGCGGGATGCTATGAACGAGGTGGTCGCGGCCGGAGGGGGCTCGGCGGCCATGCTGGATGGTGATCTCGCGCTGCTGGCGCTTCCGGTGGCCGGCCTGATGTCCGATCTGCCCCCCAGAGAGGTGGCCGCATTGGAGCTCGACCTAATGGACTTCACCAGGCGGATGGGCTGCCCCATGGACGACCCCTTCCTGGCGCTGGCTGCCATGGGGCCTTTCCTGCCGGCGGCGTTCCAGGTGGAGCGCACCGTAATGTCGGTCGGAGCCTGAGAAAGGATATATCCGCCATGACACATCACTCGCCGCGTCGGGCCCCGCCCGGCGGAAGGTCATGGGATGACAGAGAAGGAATGCTTCCGGTGCAAACTGGTCACCTACGATGAGATAGTCGAGTGGACGACGGACCTGGCCAAGAAGATCAGGGCCTGCAATTGCAAGCCAACCGTCATCGTCGGCCTGACCCGGGGGGGCTGGGTCCCGGCCCGGCTGCTGTGCGATCTCCTCGGCGTGAAGAAGCTGTATGCCGTGAAGACCGAGCACTGGGGCGTGACGGCCAATCCCGACGGGAAGGCGCTTCTGACCCAGGAGCTCAATGTAGACATAGATAAAGAGGAGGTGCTGTTGGTCGATGACATCACCGACACCGGCGAATCCATGTCGATCGCCAAGGACCACCTCCAGGACATGGGTCCCGAGGTGCTCAAGTGTGCCGCCCTGCTGCACATCACCCACTCCAAGTTCATGCCGGACTTCTTCTCGGTCGAGGTGCCGGAGGATAACTGGGCCTGGTTCATCTTCCCATGGAATCGCAACGAGGACCTAAGGACGTTGATCCCTAAGACCTTGTACGAGGGGAAGGGGGTGGCTGACATTCAGAAGGCGTTCCGGGAGCAGTTCCAGATCGACATCCCGCTGGAGGACGTCAACATCACCCTCGGGGACCTCGAGGCCGCCGGGAAGGTCAAACGGTCTGGAGAGAAGTGGACGAGGGCCTGACGCATGGCTTAAGAACGACGCGGCGCATGCTCCCGCCGTGCTCGAACTTCTCCGAGAATCGTTCCGCCGCGCCACGGTGATGCGCGTCAACTCTTACGATTACATAGTGCACCCGCTCCTGGACGGCGTGCCGGCGGTGGAGCCGGAGCTGCTGGAGGAGGCGATCAATGCCATGTTCGAGATGGGGGACATGGATTGCGACCTCATCGTGGCCCCGGAGGCCATGGCGCTTCCCCTGGCGGCCCCGCTGTCGATGATGAGCGACATCCCTTACGTCGTGGTACGCAAGCGGCCCTATGGGATGGAGGGGGAGATAAGGATCGAGCAGTCCACCGGGTACTCCAGCGGCGCGATGTACCTCAACGGCGTGGAGCGGGGAGACCGCGTGGTGGTGGTGGACGACGTCCTTAGCACTGGCGGCACCCTTCGCGGCATCGTAAAGGCGCTCCGCGAGGCGGGGGCCGAGGTGGCGGACGTCCTGGTGGTGGCCGACAAAGGCAACCGCGCGGCGGAGCTGGAGAAAGAGCTTGGGGTCAGGATCCAGTGCATGGTCCGCCTCGAAGTGAAGGACGGCCGCGTTCTGGTCAAGTGATCACCTGGTCAGCCGTTTCTTCATCAGCCTCACGGCCAGATAGGTCGCCGCCGCGGTCATGGCGATGATGTATGCGAACGCCATGAGGTCCAGCGGCGACGACAGCCCGAGGGACATGTTCCTGATGAGCAGAGAGGTGTGGGTCAACGGCAGTACATAGGCTAGCGGTTCGGCCGCTCCAAGCTGACTTATCGGGAAGAACGTCCCTCCGAACAGGAACATGGGCGTGATGAGCAGGAAGAAGGGATAGTTGAACGAATCTATGTTGGGCACCAGGGCGGTGAAGATCATCGCCAGGGCGGAAAACATCAGGCCGGCCAGGAAGGTGATGGGCGGCACCAGCAGAACGGTTAGGGACGTGAACTGGATGGCCGGGGACAGCAGCCAGCCCATGAGCGCGATGACCACCAGCACTATGGTGGAGTTGATCAGGCTCTTGCTGGCCCCCCACATGATCTCCCCGATGATGACATCCTCCAGGCTTACTGGCGTGGCCACAATGGCGTCGAACGTCTTCTGATAATGCATCCGCACGAACGAACCGTAGGTGCATTCGAAGAAGCCGCCATACATTGCCGATATGGATATCAGGCCGGGAGCCAGGAAGCGGATGTACTCGATCGGCTGCCCCGCATAGGTCAGGCCGGCCACCAGACCGCCGAAGCCCAGGCCCATGGCCACCAGGTACAGCAGGGGCTCGAAGATGGAAGGAAGGAAATTGGTCTTCCAGGTCTTGAAGAACACATCGGCGTTGCGTCTCCACACGGCCGTTGCTCCCCTGCCAACGTTCATTCCCTCAGCCTCCTGCCGGTGAGGCGCAGGAACACGTCCTCCAGCGTCGCGATGCGGATGCTCGAGTAGACGTCAGGATGGAGCCGCCGGAACTCCTGGTTGATGCCCCGGCAATCGTTCGAATACACGTACAGGCGGTCGGCGGAGCGCTCCACCTGCTGTCCCCGGGAGCGTAGATACCGCTCGGCCGCGTCGTCCGCCTCGATCACCTCCATGACGCAATCGCCCACCACTTCCGCTATCATCCGTCGAGGGGCTCCCTCCATCAGGAACCTCCCGCGCTCCATGATCACCAGGCGGTCGCACAGCTGCTCGGCCTCGTCCATGTAGTGCGTGGTGAGGATGATGGTCCTGCCCTCTCGCTTCAGCTGCCGCACCCGCTCCCATATGAGGTGCCTGGCCTGAGGGTCCAGGCCGGTGGTCGGCTCGTCCAGGATGATTATGTCCGGATCATTGATCAGCGCCCTTGCGACGATGAGCCGGCGCTTCATGCCGCCCGACAGCTTCTCGATCATGACCTTCCGCTTCTCCTCCAGCTGCATGAACTTCAGCAGCTCATCGGCCCTCCGGGCGGCCTGGTCCTTGGGCATGCCGAAGTAGCGGGCGTAGCTGGTGAGGTTCTGGACCACGTTGAAGTCTGGGTCGAGGTTATTGTCCTGCGGCGCGACCCCCAGCCTGGCCTTGATCTCTCGCGGATGTGCGCGCGCGTCCATGCCCAGCACCTCCAGTCTTCCCGACGTCACCGGCGACACGCACTGGATCATGCGGATGACGGTGGACTTCCCAGCACCGTTCGGCCCCAGGAAACCGAAGATCTCCCCCCGCTCGATGTCAAAGCTGATATGGTCGACGGCGGTAAGGTCCTCGTACTTCTTCACGAGGTCGCGGGCGACCACCACGGGGGGCATATGGATTGATGCTCAACTCCCCTTTCATAAACCTTATCGGACGCTCCGCCGGCATCCATGATCGGCGATGCGTATGCTGAACGTAGTGACTTCCGCTAACCAATGCCCGGGGCAGTTAACGGCATGGACCCCTCCCTGCTCTCCGCCGCCATCCTCTTCTCGTTGCTGGGAGCCGTCCTGGGCTGCGGCACCGGGGCGGCCCCGGGCATCCATGTCAACACGCTCTGCCTTCTATTGACGTCCTCGCTGGGCGCCCTGATGCCGGCGACTGCGTCGGCGGCGTTGTGGCTCGGCGTCTCCGGGGACGACGCGCCTATCCTCCTGGCATGCCTGATCGTCTCCGCCGCGGCGTCGCATTCCTTCCTCGACTTCCTTCCATCGGTCTTCCTGGGAGCGCCGGACGAGGGCGATTCCCTCTCCACGCTTCCGGGCCACCGCTTGCTGCTGCAAGGGAGAGGGCGAGAAGCGGTGGAGCACGCGGCGTCGGGCGCGCTGGTGGGCGGTGCGTTGGCCGTGGCGCTGTGCGCGCCGCTCTACTTCGTCCTCGGTCCGCCTCTGAACCTGTACCCGGTGGTAGACTCCCTGTCCCTGGCGGCGGTGATGATGGCGCTGGCGCTGCTGGTCCTATCGGAGCGGGGCGGGGAGGTGGTCGCCGAGATAATGGTCCGGAAGGCCGTGAGGTCAGCCCGGCCGCTGAGCCTGGCCCCCCCGGTGCCGGTGCACGGTGAGCCGGTGATCATCCGGGGCAGGGTGGTGAGGGAGCGGTGGAGCACCGTGCTGATAACGCCCACGGGCCGGTGGCGATTGCGCGGCTACGCGCCGCGGGGTGAGGTCACGGTCGATGGCGTGTGGGCCCTGAGGACGCATCGCGCCCAGAAGAGGACGGTCGCCATCGCCCTCGTCCTCCTGTCCGGGTTTCTGGGACTGGTGGTCATGGACCGCTGTTTGCCCTTGGATGACCTGGCGGGCCTGGACCTCAGTCTGATGTTCCCCCTCCTCACCGGGCTGTTCGGCGTTCCGACCCTCCTGAACTCCAGCTCGGCGTCCCTCCCGCCGCAGCAGGATGCCGGCGCCCGGCCCCGCATGGGGCTCAGCTCCCTGGGCGCCCTGGCCGGGGCGGTCGTAGGATGGTTCCCCGGCATATCGTCCACCACCGGCGTGATACTGGTCTCGCCCCTCGTACGGAAGAGCAATGATGCTGGAGGCTTCATAGCCATGGTCTCCGCCGTCGGGACGGCCTCGGCGGTCTTCGGCATCCTGGCCCTGGCAGTTGCCTACAAGGGCCGCTCGGGAGCCCTGCTCGCCGTGAAGGACGTCCTGGGCGGCGGCGCGCTGCCCTTCGAGCAGTTCCCTCTCCTGCTGGCCGGCGTGCTCGTCGGCTGTGCGGTCGGGAACCGCGCGCTGCTTTGGCTGGGAGCATGGTTCGCCCGCTCCGCCTCGAGGATCGACGCGCCCCGCCTCAACCGCGTCATCCTCCTTATGCTGCTCCTTCTCACGGTAGCGTTCAACGGCGCTCCAGGCGTTCTCGTCCTCGTTGCATCGACGATCCTCGGAATGGTGCCGCCGGCCATGGGCGTGGGGCGCGTGCACCTCACCGGCTGCCTCCTCGTCCCGGTGCTGCTCTTCCTCCTTGGCATAAGGGACGCGGCCTCAGCGGCGCTGTGAGCCGTCCCGCCCTCGGATGCGCTGGAACGACCATCCGAAGGGCGACAGCAGCTCGGCCGCCCCTCGGTGCACCAGCTCGACGTACTTCTCCCTGTCGTAGCCATCATCGGCGAGGAAGGGCGCCGCTCTCACCCGGTCCCAGGAGCGTCCGCTCCCCGAGTCAAGTATGACATACTCGACGGACTGCCCCGGTTCCAGCTCGAAGCCCCTGTCGTGCAACTGGCGCAGCGCGGCCACCGAGTCGTTGAACCGCGTATGCTCCTCCAGGCGGCGTGATATGCGCTTCCTGACGATCAGCCGCTCCGCCGCAACGCCGCCGTTCCTCAGCTCGGCGGCGTAGTCATCCATGACCAGCAGCGTCTCCGGGACCGTGTCGATGAACTCTTGGGCGTTCCCCGCCCGGGAAAGGCATTGCAGCATCCCCTGCTGTAGTTCCTCCACTATCACCGGCGCGTCCCTGCGGCGCGCCGCGATGCCGCGCAGCTTGAGCTCGCCGTTGTCGAACAGTCCGTAGTAGCGGTTGAGGGCGCCCACCCCGCTCGAAACGCTGGGAAGGAATACGATCCAACGGTAGTGGCCCTCGATATTGAGAGGTATGCCGAACTCCGCCGATATCTCGTTGCACAGTAGGCGTATGTCCCCGCCGCCATGCAGCCATAGCGAGTCCACGATGCCATGCAGGACCTCGAAGTCCCTGCTCTCGGCGATGCCGGCGGAGCGCACCAGGATGTCCCGGCCGTAGGCGGTGATGCTCTCGTGGCACTCGATGCGCCCGAACCGCGCGTTCCTGTAGCCGGTGTAGCCGAAGCAGGTGACGAGAACCCACTTGAGCGCCTTGGCCCTCAGCTGATAGCTCGCCCCCTTCCGGGGGTCGTCCTTCATGCTCTTGTACACCCGACGGCGGTTGAGGATGGGCTCCAGCACTCTGGGGATGAGCCCGGTCCGTTTCTCGCATATGCGGTAGCCGATCTCCGGGACGATCAAGGGGGAGCGGGGGCAGCATGCGCAGTTCAGCGTCTCTGGCGAGATATTATGCCGCACCATGATGCTGGGGTAGAGGGAAAAGAAGTCGACCTCCCACACGTCGTCGTGCAGCCCGACGCGGGGTTCGTAGATGAAGCCCCCGCGGTCGCAGGCGATGAGCGCCCCGGCGGTCCTGAAGCCCTCCGGCAGGTTCTTCTTCCACCTAATCAGGTGCCCGCTGCGCACCGCCTCGTTCACCTGCATGGCACTTATGGCGCTTCCCGGCGACAGCCGCGAGATGTCCTGCAGCGGTATATGGGACAGCCGCGACATCTCGATGAGGCCCGGCAATCCCGCCTCGCCGTAGGTGAACGACGCCTCCCGATCGATGTGCACCCGGCCGCGCAGCTTGTGGGCCGGAGGCTTGTACACGATGCGGCCGTAGGTGAAGTAGCTCTTCCCCCTCGACGTCCTCTCTCCTCTCTCCCGGCCTAGCTCCATGCTCATGCCGTGCAGCGAGGCGCGGTGCTGCAGGTACGGCAGCACGAACGAGTCGCCCTTGTCCGTGTATATTATGTCGGGGTCCTCTTCTCGGACCAGCGACATGAGCTCCTCAAGAACGGCGTCCTCCGGACCGTCCAGCGTGACGCTGTTGGCCGAGATCGACTTCAAGGGGTCGTCCATCGTCGGTATTCCCGTCCCCCTGACCTTGACGTCGAGGTCCAGCCCCTTCAGCATCGGGACGGGGTAGTCGATGCGCCTCCAGGCGTCCAGGCTCCTGAGCTCGTCGATCTCCGTCAGACCCATTGCGAAGAGCCCCTTGTGGAGGAAGTACCGCTGGTCCATGCGGAGGTCGACGTTGTAAAGCGAATGCTCGCGGTAGCGCCCCCACGAGTCGATGGTGGCAGCCAGCGACTGCAGGGCGGCGTACTCGCTCACCGGCACCGCCAGCACGTCCTTCTCGTTATCGCCCAGCGAGATCCTCCGCTTCTCGCGCTCAGCGTCCTTCACGCCGATCATGGCCAGGTCGTTCTTCAGCTTGTCAAGGCGCTCCCTCGATGAGTGCACGTATATGTGCGGCGTCATATCGTCGACCACGCGCACCGCCCCGCCCGCAGTCTTGAACCATAGGACCATCCGGTCTGCGTCCATGTCCGGATAGCAGTCCAGGACCCATCCCTTCATTCCTCTCCCTTCAGCCGGCGGATCTCCTTCTCCTGCTCCAGCAGGATGGACAGCAGCGCCCCCTCCACGGGGTCGGAGAACGCCGCGTACGTCGAGGCCGAGGCGTGCATGCGCGCCCGGTTCACCATCCGGTCGAACGCCTCCCTGTCATCCTTGGTCAGCGCTCGGCGGTAGTCGCTCCAACTGGCTATGATCGATTCCAACGTGTTGCGGTATGTGGGCACGGTCCTTCCCATATGATCACATCATGAACTCTTCCAGAGTGGTCTGGTAATGCGGCACCGGGTGGTAGAGCATCCACTCCTGGCGGTTCGGCAGCGAGATGCGCAGCGCCCGGGACGCTCGTTCGATGCGTATGATATCGTCCGCCGTGCTGTACAGCAGGCTCTTCAGGCTCCTCCTCTGCACGATCTTCATCAGGCCGAGGTTGGTGATCAGCGTCACCAGCCCCTTCCTCCGGGTGAGGGCCGATATTGTCTCGACGCACTGCCTCAGGAGCGAGTACGACTCGGACCACCGCATCTCCCTGTCCAGGAACAGATCGGGGAGGCAGGACAGCACCACCATCCCGGCGCCGGTGCGCTCCACCTCGTCCTCCAGCCGCTCGTCTATGAGCGACACGAGCTGGTACGCCGTGAATGCCCGCGCCACGCGGACGCTGTCCAGGACCTCATCCCGGTTGAGGCCGAAGCGCCGGCAGATGCGGCCGATCTCGTATGGATCGACAGAGTTGCCGCCGTCGATCCACACCACGTCACTGTTCAGCACGCTTACGCCGTTGACGCACAGCATGTGAGTGATGTCGAACAGCATGCGGTCGGCCGAGTCGATCAGCGTTAGATGGTTCGGCCTCAGGCCTCCAATGAACGAGTCGAGTACGGGAATGAGCGTGCGGACCGTGTTCTCGCCATGCGCCGATGGTGCCGACCGTCCGTCTACAGCTTCCGCCCTCTCTATCCAGTAGTGCTGGTCCGCCCCCACGTTCAGGGGTACCACCCTCCTTGTTCCCGTTCGAATTATACATATTAAATGATACAAGGGGGGAGGTCACCGAAACTAGCCCTTGGCTTCTGGTGGAATGGCCATATCTTTCGGCACTGAAAGTATCTTGTCGAAACCATCCTCGTGCCATCTCGTCTTGAGGCGCTGAGCGCTCTCTATACGACGTGCGTTCGCCGACCGGGGCCGATGGGATGACAAATTGTCGGACCGGCGCTGATATGAGGGATGGTTGGAGATCTACGAAATCAGCATTGCATATGCGCCATGTTCCCATGCGAGATGAACCATAGTCGACCCTCAGGGCGTTATTTGTAGCAGAGCTAGCTACATTTTAGGGATGATGGCGCCCATGATGATTCCCGCCCGACTCGGACTTGAAGGCCCCCGGCCGCTGGCCGCAGGGTATATGTCCTAGAGCGTTCTTGCCGCCTGTGGCGCAAGAAAACCTTTCGCCAAGTGTGTTCCACTGCGGCAGAATATAATCAGGCCAGTAGGGGTTTTTTGGACCACGCTAACTTTAAATATTATAACCCTTATCGGACTTTCCACGCTTAACGCGCTGAGGACGTTCGACCAGACGCCATGGGCAATGCTCCGCACCCCAATTTCCCCTCTACTCCATTCTCGGAGGGTGGATAACGCGCCACGGTCGAAGGTGCTAACCTCGAGCGATCGAGAAAATCACGCGTAGCACAAAAGAGAGTGGATTCTCTCCAGATGCGAGAGGGAGAACCATGCCAAACAAAAGACGTCCACGTAAAGGCTCCAAGGCGTATTCACCACGCAAGAGAGCGGTAAGCCAGACTCCAAGACTAGACTCGTGGCCAGAGATCAGCGAAGGCCCTAAGCTTCAGGGATTCGCCGGGTACAAGGTCGGTATGACCCACGCCTTCGTAGTCGATTTCAGGCCCAAGAGCCTCACGACCGGCCAGGAGATACAGATTCCCGTCACTGTGCTGGAGGTACCTCCCATGAAGGTGGCGGCCGTCAGGGTGTACGAGGGTACTCGCTACGGCCTGCGCACCGTCGGAGAGGTCTGGGCCAGCTCGCTCAACAACGAACTGTCGAGGAGGCTCCCCATCCCCAAGAACTATGATTCTGAGAAGGCCTGGAACGATTTGACCAAGAGCGACATCGAGGATGTGCGAGTCCTTACCTACACGCAGCCCAAGATGATCTCCGGCGTCCCCAAGAAGGTCCCTGACCTCATGGAGACCAGGGTCGGCGGCGGCACAATCGAGCAGAGGCTCGAGTACGCCAAGTCCCTGCTGGGCAAGGAGATCGCTGTCAACGACTTCGTGAAGGACGGCGGCGTTGTCGATGTCTCCGCCATCACCAAGGGCAAGGGGTTCCAGGGTGCCGTCAAGAGATGGGGCATCAAGCTTCTGCATCACAAGAACTCCAAGCACCGCCGCATGGTCGGTAACCTAGGTCCCAAGAGGCCCGGGTATGTCCGTCCCACTGTTCCACAGGGCGGCCAGATGGGTTATCACCAGAGGACCGAGTTCAACAAGCGCGTCCTTAAGATCGGAGAGAAGGGCGAAGAGGTGACTCCCAAGGGAGGCTTCCTCAACTATGGGGAGGTCAGGAACAACTATGTGCTGATCCACGGCTCCGTGCCCGGGCCCACCAAGAGGCTCATTCGCCTCAGGGACCCCGTAAGGCCGAGCGGTCCCGCACTGAAGGAAGCTCCTAACCTGACCTATGTCTCCACCCAGTCCAAGCAGGGGGCCTGAAGATCATGGCTAAGAACAGCGTCAATGTCTATTCTGTAAAAGGCGACGTGGTCAGGAGCGTCGAGCTGCCCTCCGCCTTCGCGGCGGAGTTCCGCCCAGACCTCATCCACCGCGCCGTAGTGGCCGAACAGGCCAACAAGCGCCAGCCCTATGGCCCCAGCCCCACGGCCGGCATAAGGCACTCTGTCTCCACCTGGGGAAAGGGCCGTGGCGTGGCCCGTGTCCAGAGGCTTTCGCAGGGCAGCAAGGCGGCCGAGTCGCCCAACAACGTGGGCGGCCGCCGTGCCTTCCCTCCGAAGCCGGAGAAGGACTACTCCAAGAAGGTCAACAGGAAGGAGAGGCAGAAGGCAAGGCTGTCCGCCCTGGCCGCCATGGCCGATGAGGAGATCGTTCGCCAGCGCGGCCATCTCTTCGAGGAGGGCGTCACCACCCCGGTGATCGTCGAGGATGCCTTCGAGAGCCTGTCCACCACTGCTGAGGTCTACGAGGTCCTGGACAAGATCGGCGTCTCCGCCGACCTGGAAAGGGCCAAGGACGGCCGCAAGGTCAGGGCCGGCAGGGGCAAGATGCGTTCCCGCAGGTACAAGGGCAAGCGCTCCGTCCTGCTGGTCGTCTCCGCCCAGGAAGCTTCCCTGTTCAAGGGGGCCGACAACCTGCCTGGCGTCGAGGTCGTAAGCGCCGACGGGCTCAACACTGGCAGGCTCGCCCCGGGCGGAATGCCTGGCAGGCTGGCGGTGTTCTCTGAGTCTGCCCTCAAGATGATAGGAGAGTGGTAAGGATGGCCAAGGACAATATCCTCCTTCACCCCTATGTCACCGAAAAGACGATGAACGGCATGACGGGCACCCCCACCCAGGACTTCAAGGACGGAAACCGCATCGAGTTCGTGGTCCTGAGGTCCGCGACCAAGCAGCAGATCAAGGAGGCCTTCGAGGCACACTTCGATGTCAAGGTCGAGAAGGTCTGGACCAAGGTCACCAAGAAGGGGAAGCGCGCCACGATACTGCTCGCCGAGGGTTACTCGGCAGAGGACATTGGAATGAGAATCGGAGTGTTCTGAGGGGATACACATGGGAAAGCAACTCAGACAGCAGAGACGCGGCAAGGGTACGTCGGTATACCGCAGCCCTAGCCACAGGCACGTCGCAGACATTCGGTATCCCCGCCTGGACGCCAACAGCGGCACCATCGAGGACCTCGTGCACGCTCCTGGTCGGAGCGGCCCCCTGGCGAAGGTAGACTTCGCCGGCAGGAAGGTCTTCCTGATCGCCGCCGAGGGCATGATGGTGGGCAACGAGGTCAGCTACGGGGTTCCCGGCAGGATAGCCCCCGGGAACGTGGTCCCGATCAGCAGCGTCCCCGAAGGAACGTTTGTTTACAATATCGAGGGACAGCCCGGCGACGGCGGCAAGTTCGTCCGCACCGCCGGAACGTCCGCGACCGTCGTCAGCAGGGGCGATAAGGTCGTTGTGCTCATGCCCAGCGGCACTTTTAAGTCGTTCGACCCCCGCTGCTCCGCCACCGTCGGCGTCGTTGCCGGAGGCGGTATGAAGGAGAAGCCCTTCGGTAAGGCCGGAAACAAGATCCACGCCTACCGTAGCAGGGGCAAGGCCACCTTCAGCGTGAAAGGTCTGGCCATGAACGCGGTCGATCACCCCCACGGCGGAGGAGGTCACCCGCATGTGGGTAAGCCCAGCACTGTAAGCAGGAACGCACCGCCAGGCCGTAAGGTCGGCCGTCTATCCCCCAAGCGGAGGAAGTGATTAAATGGCAAAGGAAAAGACAGGCGGCCAGAAAGCCGCGCGCAGAAGGCAGCGCAAGAAGAAGGGCGGCATCACGGCGAAGAGGAAGAAGGAGTTCTCCTACCGCGGGTACACCATGGAGGAGCTCCTCGAGATGCCCTTTGACGAGATGGTGCTCTTGCTCCCCTCCCGGGTCAGGAGGACCCTCGCCCGGGGCATGAACGATGAACAGAGGATCGCCTACGAGGTCCTGAAGAACGAGGACCGCGAGGTCACCAGAACCCACCGCCGCGACGTACCTATCATCCCCCAGTTCGTGGGGAAGAAGGTCTCTGTGTACAACGGCAAGGAGTTCATTGAGTTCGAGATCAAGCCCGAGATGATCGGGCACTTCACCGGCGAGTTCGCTATGACCCGCGGCGAAGTAAAGCACTCCGGACCGGGTGTCGGTGCCACCAGAGGCTCCAAGTTCCTGCCGCTGAAGTGAGGTGAACACACATGGCTGGATACACTCAATACACTGATCCGGAAACCACCGCTCGGGCCATTGGGAAGGAGATACCCATCTCCCCCAAGAAGTCCCGCGAGGTGTGCAGGATGCTGCGCGGCAAGAACGTCGACGTGGCCATCCGCATGCTGGATGAGGTGGCCGAGCTCAAGAGGCCCGTGCAGTTCGCCCGCAACAATTTCGGCGTGGCCCACAAGAAAGGCGTCGGCCCGGGGCGCTACCCCGAGAAGTGCGCCAGGGCCATCCGCCAGGTCATCGAGAGCGCCAGGCACAACGCCGAGTACAAGGGCCTTGACACCGACAACCTGCGGATCAAGGTCATCACGGCCAACCTGGGCCGTACCACCCCTGGATACATGCCCCGCGCCTACGGCCGGAGCACCCAGTGGAACCAGCAGACCGTAAACATCGAGGTCATCCTGGAGGAGGTGCAGTAATGGCAAGCGAGAGGAAGTTCATTGCAGAGAACGTCCGCCGGGTCCTTCTCAAGGAGTACCTCATGAAGGAGGTCAGCAGAGCCGGTTTCGGCGGATTGGACGTACAAAGGACCCCCATGGGGACCAGGGTGACGCTCGTCACAGAGCGCCCTGGCATCGTCATCGGGCGCCGCGGCGCGGCCATCAAGAACCTGACCCGCGCCATCGAGGAGGAGTTCAACTTCGACAACCCCCAGGTGGAGGTTCAGGAAGTAGAGAGCCCCAACCTCAACGCGCAGATCATGGCTGAGAAGCTGGCCTTCGCCCTGGAGCGGGGGTGGCACTTCCGCCGGGCCGGCCACTCCACCCTCCGCAGGGTCATGGAGTCGGGAGCCCGCGGCTGCCACATCGTCATCGCTGGCAAGCTGACCGGACAGCGGCACCGCACCGAGAAGTTCAAGGACGGATACATCAAGTTCTGCGGCGAGACCAAGATCACCAACATGGACCGCGGTTACGCCGTCGCCAAGCTGAAGCCGGGCGTCATAGGCGTCACCGTGGAGATCATGCACCCGGACGCCAAGCTGCCCGATGAGGTCGACGTCACGGCCCCCGCGGAAGCGGCCGAGCAGTTCCCCGATCTTGCTGAGCTGATCAACAAGAAGGAGGCGCCCATCGTCGCCGTGGAAGTGAGGGAGAAGGACGAGGAGTCGACCGAAGACCCCGTCGAAGAAGGTAATGAAGAGGAGCCGGAAGAGCCCGTCGAGGCATCGTCCGGCACGGAGGAGGGTGAACAGTAATGGCCCTCATCCGCACCGAAGTGATCCGGAAGATGTCCGTCGAGGAGAGGAGCAAGAAGCTCCGCGAGCTCCGCGACGAGCTCATGCATGAGAGGGGCGCGGCCGCCATGGGCGGTGCGCCCGCCAACCCCGGGAAGATCAGGGCCCTCAGGTCTAATATCGCTCGGATCATGACCATCCAGAGGGAGGTGGAGAAGCACTAATGGCTGAAATATGTCCGGTATGTGGACTACCCAAGGAACTGTGCATGTGCGAAGAGATCGCACGTGAGCAACAGACCGTCCGTATAAGTACCGATAGCCGCCGCTATGGCAAGATCGTTACCGTCGTCGAAGGCATCGATGAGAACGACATCGACATGGAAGATCTGGCCAAGAAGCTCAAGAACAAATGCGCCGCCGGCGGTACAGCCAAGAAGGGTCGCATCGAGCTTCAGGGCGACCACAAGAAGAAGGTCAAGGAGGCCCTCGAGCAGATGGGCTTCAAGACGGACGTCCGATGAGCAGGGTAAGAAAGAGGGATGTCATGAGATCGGAGCTCATTGGTCTGGAAGTGGAGGTGGCATCGTCCGGCCAGGGTGCCTTCGCTGGCATCGTGGTGGACGAGAGCAAGAACACCTTCACCATAAGGCGCGACGGCCGCGAGGTCGTGGTGCCCAAGGACCATTCCGAGTTCCAGTTCACATACCAGGGCGAAAAGGTTCTCCTCCAAGGATCGGAGATC
>ENA-UOOM01000302-UOOM01000302.1-fermentation-metagenome-genome-assembly--contig:-NODE-302-length-59971-cov-14.190533_pt1 | contig 59971 bp, 88 predicted proteins | sample MGYA00245781_ERZ724031 | MGnify/ENA primary metagenome ERZ724031 (study PRJEB28704, sample SAMN03018317) | fermentation metagenome | biome: anthropogenic terrestrial biome; feature: soil; material...
AACCGCGTGGTATATGATATTACCAGCAAGCCCCCGGCCACAATCGAGTGGGAATAACCTACAAAGCCCCCGAAACCCGCATTGCTATGCGGTTCCGGGGGCTTATTTTTATCTCTATGATACAGTTATGATACAGTAAATTCACAATTATAACTTTTTAAAAAGAGAAATGCTTCGTCGATACAGACCACAGAATAAAATTTAAGGCTGGGAAGGCGCATTGTCATGCGCTTTTTCTTTTTTTATGATACATTCTTGCCGCTTTTCCAAATCTCCAACGATTTTATCTTGGATTGTTGGGTAAAGATGCGCATATGTAGACATAACTGTTTCCTCGGTATCTCCCAACCGCCTTGCCACAGCACTGATACTGTAACCCATATCAATCAGCACGGCAGCGTGGGAATGTCGAAGATCATGGATCCGGATTCTGGGAAGCCCTGCGGCCTTGGCGATACGATCCAATTCCCTGTTTAACGTACCTTTCCCAAAATACAAAATACGATCTTCCGGTTGGAGTCCATAAAGCCGGCTTGTGTAATCTTCAATGTCGGCCAGCAAAAAATCAGGGACTGTCACCATGCGGAAGCTGTTATCGGTTTTTGGTCCGGTTTTGCTGTCTTCGCCATTTTTCCGGACAAAGGTCTTATTTACGCGAATGCTGCCGTCACGGATATCAACTGGCCGGAGAGCCAGGCATTCACCGACACGCAGTCCGCACCAGAACATGATTTTTAATGCCAGCTTTTTTGCAGGGTTAGTACAATACTCAATGGCCTTATTAAACTGTTCGTCAGTCCAGAAGCACATTTCGTGAGTGCGTTTCTTTCCCATACTACCAGCGGCTAAGCATGGATTTTTATCAAGGGAGTAATATTTTACAGCATAGTTCATAATGGCGGTCATTTGCGCGTGAATTGTTCTAAGGTATGGCTGACTATATTTTGGAACTTTTTCACCAGCTTTATTTTTTTTAGTTGCTGACATTAACTCAGATTGCCATGATCGGATAGCAGCGGGTGAAATTTCATTTACCGGGAGTTTACCAAGATAAGGGAGAATATGTGCCTCGAATATCGACTTTTTAGTTTCAATAGTGCTTTCCTTAATCCGCGAGGCCATATCTTTAAAATATAATTCTGACAAAGCTTTTAAAGGCATATCACAGGTTTTACACTGCTGAAGAGCAAAATCATGCTCCCATGCTTTTGCATCCCGTTCTTTTTTGAAGCCACGTTTAACTTTACGCCGCAGTGCGCCGGTCCAATCTTTATAGCAGGCAGAAACATACCATGTTTTTCTTTTTTCATCTTTATAGACCGGCATCAATTTCACCACTTTTATATTTTTTTACCGCAGTTGGGACAGAATTTATCACTCTCACGAAGCTCTGTACCGCAATTCGGACAAAAGTTCTTTTGCCTTTCCGTTGCTGGTTGCGGAGCACTACCTTGGCTCTGCTCACGGCCAGAAAGCGCATTCGAGAAAGCAATCTTCCAATCTAACGCTTTTAATATCGCGTATTTATGTATGTCACTATTGTTTGAATAGATACAGAGAACATTTCCTCGAATACCTTTATTTATTATCTCTGCTCGTTCGATTTCATCAACAGGAATATCATATTCATAATCGCCTTTTGTCAAGTTAATCAGTATTCCAATGGTTAACGTTTTTGCCAAACTGTGTTTACAGAAAATAAATCGCTTATTGGTCAATATCCCATGGCCATTCTTTAAAGCAAATCCATGCTTAGATAGAGGGTTAGCAACTCCCTCAACTAATATTTTTTCTTCCATTATAAAAGCCTCTATATTCATTCAAATAGTAAGTTGGCGTAAATATTCGCAATTTACAGATGTAATTATGTTTTCCGAGAGAATTTCCTGAACAAAAGTATTTACGCGTGCCTTGCGACCACGCTCTGTTTTTAACGATTTCGCCTCAAAAACAGTTTCATCATATGACCTTTTGATTGCTTTATTAACTATTTGATTTTGTCGCTCCCTAAGTTTTTGTGATTGAATTAAAAATACATTAGGAGAACTCAAACCAACTGCATTTAGCTCTTGTATTGAGTATGAAGCTAATTTTTCAAGAAAATATAAACTTGAAAAATATCCATTTACAGAATTATAAAAGATAGTGCTTGTATTTGCAATATTTGAATAGGCTGAATAGGCATTGTAATCCCTGATAGACTGTGGCTTTAAGTCGGCTTCTTCTATTAATAATACTGTACACCGACAACCATCATGTATGGGAGGGTTTTTAATAGGATGGCCTAAAATGTGAAAATGCTCTTTTGATTTAACTGCGGCGCCTTCCATTTTAGCGCAAAGGGGACATTCTCTTCCATCAAGCGCAGTAGACCAGACTTTATAATATGTCATGATTGTTTTTTCCTTTAATGATTAAAATCTTACAAAAATCACTTTGCCAGCTCGTCTGAGAATTCCACGTCGTTTAAACTTTTTTCATCCTCATAGAGCCGGACCATTTCCCCTTTAATTAAATCCTTGTGGTCTTCATTGAGCCGATTATAATATTTCAATACTTTTGTTTCGTCTTCGGTAATATCGGAGACGTCTTTTTTTTGCGGCTTTTTACCTGTTAATAAATACTCAGGGGTTACATTCAAAAATTCACAAATGGGAATAATATATTTTGCAGCAGGATCTGTATTCCTTGTTTTCCAATTAGCCAGCGTACTTGTACCAATACCAATATGCTGGCATAATTCGGACATTTTAAGTCCTTTATCAGATAATATCGAAAGCGTTCTCTCGATAATTGTCATATAGAGGGCTCCTTTCTGTGAAACAAATAGTCACAAATGTTAAAATAATTATTGACATGCTCACATTAGTGAGATATACTTACAAATATAGAACACAAAATTGTACCAAGAAAATGACTAAATTAAGGAATGAGACTAAATAATGGGAAACAACGTTAAAAGTTTTGCTGTTGGCCATTCACCAAAAGCATTGGAAGCCGCTGATACGTTAATCAGTTGCCTTACATCCAGGGGCCTAACCTATAAAGAAGCAGCTGAAGCGCTTGACATTACGAAAGAAAGGCTCGGAGAAAAAGCGGTACTTCTTAATAATGACACTGATAGGCAAAAAATTGCTGATTCTATAGCCAAAGACATTGCTGACGGTATAAGTTCCGCTATCAGCTCTTAGAATCAGCAGTGTTTGTGGCTTTGAGAGTTTTTTTGTTCTTTAAGTTTTTCATATTCCAAGATGGCTGTAACAGCAGAACGAGTACTAATATCGATGAATGTACGAACTAAACTTTCAATACCATCTTTTTCTTCTACATGATAAAGCGTTGCTTTGGTCTTTTCACTGGCACGCTCAATCAAATCTTGTATTTCGGAAGAAGTAAGCTCCATTCAATCATTTCCTTTCGGTTTAAAGTGGGCAAGAAACATTATTTATTAACTTCCTGCTTGTCCGTCCGGCCTAACAGGTAATCGACGGAACAATCAAGGTAATCTGCAATGCGAGCAAGTTTATCACAAGCAGGAAAAGTTTTTTTATGCTCTAAGTCATAGATAAATCCTTTGTTAATAGCACATTCCTCTAAGGCTTGTTTAACAGTTACTTTTCTTAATTGTGCCATGCACTTTATGGCGGTTGCTATTTCATTAGGAGTATGTATAAAATATTCCCCCTTTTTTGTGCAATCACACAAATATACTGAAATATCAGTATTTAAGGTTGTAATACTGAAATATCAGTATTACAATAAGAGTGTACCAAGTTTGTGTATACAAGAAAGGAGTAACATTCATGGCAACACTCATTGAGAAAATCCAAGAGGACAAGCGGGTAAACGAACGCCGTATTGCTCAACTTAGGAATGAAATCGCGAATCAGAAACATAACATACGCCAAATCACTGCGGCGGCAACCGCAGAAGAAATGGTCCGTCTGCTGCCGGACAAGCTCAAGGATTTAGAAATTAAAATCCAGTGGCTACATCAAGAGCAGGAAAAGCAAGGCACGTTGCATTATTACTTGCAAAACGAATAAATCCGCAGTCTCAGAATTTTCTTTATTTTCTTTTATTTTACCACACTAAAACACGTATGTGAACTACAAAAGTTAAAAAACTGGAGGTGAGAGCATGACAAAATATAAAGTTCCAGCTTGGGCGAAAGAAGTTCGCAAGACGATGATTGACCTTGATATGAGCGTTACGGAACTTGCTGATGGGTTAGACCGGGATCGTTCAAATGTTTCCAGGGTTCTCACCGGAGGGTTGATGAATAACACTTTAAAAGAGGACATTATTTCGTTCATAGAGAGTCAAAAAAGAAAGGTGTCCTGACCTTTCATTTTATTTTACCGCTAAATGGGGGTGAACAAAATGGGATATTACCCGACAAAGGCAGCTGACAATATTTACTGTAAGTGCAGAAAAGAAGCCGCAAAATTTAATGATAGCCTTAACAGTCGGGAAGGAGCTGCGGAACAGCTCAATATATCGGTTTCAACTCTTTCTGATTACGAATTGGGTATTACAAAATCAGTGCCAGTTGAAGCGGTGGTACGCATGGCAGACCTTTATAACGCGCCGGAACTGAGAAATTACTTTTGTACTCATGATTGCCCGATTGGACGAACCGATGTGGCACCGGTACATATGGAAGAACTCGACCGCTTAGTAATTGAATTACAGGGATTTTTAAAATCGGCAGGTTCGGATCGAGAGAATCTTTTAGACATTGCGGCGGATGGACGAATTGATGAAACGGAGCGTCCCCGGCTTGAAAAAATTCTCAATGATCTTGATGCCATCTCCAAGGGAGCCAAGAGCCTGAAACTTTGGGTGGAAAAAAATTTGGGAGGTGATACGTAATGCCATGCACGTCGTTTCTCCGCCCGGCTGATGTAATGGTCTTAATGGATTGCAAACAAAGTGCCGCCTATACAGTTATTCATGACCTAAATACGGAATTAAAAGCAAAAGGTGCATATGTACGGCCAGGGCGGGTTTCCACAAAGTATTTTTGCGAACGCATGAAAGTGGACCCGAAATCAATTAAATTTGAAGAAAGGCCTCTCAAAGAGGCATAAGAAGGGAGTGACTTATATGGAAGCAATGATTGATGTTTTAATTTACATAGTATTAATTGGCGGCGCGGCTGTAATTGGTGGAATGCTTTTACTTGGTATTTATCACTTTATTAAAAAAATTCGCAATCTGAATCGCGTGGAAGATTGGGCAACTCAGCGAATAAGCGAAGGCCGCCAATACATACGCGAAAATTTAGGCCATTTAGGCAATGCCGCATGAAAAAAACCGCTTCCCGACGGCAATCGGAAAAGCGGCAGTAAAAACACCTTACCGCGATTATATATCGCAGATCGGAGAATGTCAAATGAATTTAGATATTCAGGCCATTGCCGACGCAAAAATTCAGGCAATGCACGATAGCGGCGAAATTAAAAAACGTATTGAAAGCGACATTGAAAAAACCGTATTAAATGCGATTGACAGCGCACTGGACGGCTATCAGATTCGCCGCCAAATTGAAGATTCAGTTTCCGAAAACGTTTCCAGCGTTGTAAAAGAAATTGGATTCGCCGGTTACAACGGTTTTATTGCGCAGACCATAAAAAGCATTACCGAGGGCGTTTTGCGTGACGATGTGGCACAAAAAATACAAAAAGTGTTCAACGATATGCTCATGGTAAAGCACGATGGTATTAAGCTTTCTGAAATTTTTCAGAAATACCGTGAGTGGGTTTGTGAGAACACCGACGAAAGCGACAAATACGAGCGGCAGCACTTTATTTGCAACTTGGAAACCAAAGAGGATGGTTCGTTTACTTATTATACAGTCACTTTCAGTAGTGAGGAAATTGATAGATATGAAGACCCTGAAATTAAATTCTCAATTTGCATTTATGGCAAACAAGAGAAAGCTAATATTTCTTGGCTTAAATTAGACGGAGAAAACGTCAAAGGTACATTCAGGCTTGGCAGGCTTAGTGAGATTCAGTCCTTGCTTGCAAATTTGTATTTCAACGAAACTGAAATCATCCTGGACGTTGGCAATGTCGATGATGATAACGGCTTTGATATTGATATTTGATAGGAGATTGTCAAAATGAAAAATCTAAAAAAAGGGTCTATCAGCCTGAATGTTACAGGCATGGTTAATATTACAGCCGGAGAATTTCCTGAAATTAAGATTAATGAACAAGCTATTGCTTCTTACATTACCGAAACTTTAGGGCTTGATAAAGAGGGTAGTGAAGAAGCAAAGTTTCCCGGAACAGTTTCTTTGGTTGTTGAGAATTTGGGCAAAGCAGAAATTGAAAACACAATGACGTATGACCCGGACAAATGGAAAACGAATCAGGGGGGTGTTCCAAGTGCAATGTAATCGTTGTGGCCGGCGGATTAAATCTCCTGAATCAATGGAGGCCGGATATGGACCGAATTGTTATCGTAAATTGTTTGGAAAACCGCTACCTCGCCAATCGAAAGCCTCTGTACGGAAGCCTTTAGCTCCAAGCAGAAAAGACAGTATGAATCAGGAACATAAGACCCCTGTTAACGCTGTGGGGCCTCTGTTTCAGCATGATATTGTTTGTCGTCGGAATCCTGATGGGACGGTTTCGGTTAACATCCAGCAGCGCATTGTACGGCACAGTCCGGATGGATTCGAATGGGGATACGCAGGGAGTGGGCCGTCGGATTTGGCACTAAATATTCTTTCAATCTTTATCGGACAGGAAGCCGCCGAACGTGGCGGCCTATATCAACGGTTCAAAGATCAGTTTATCGTCTCAATGCCTGAAACCGGCGGCGTTATCAAAAAAGATGAAATTCTGCGATGGATCGACGAGCAGGGGATAAATTATGAAAACGTATGAAGCACAGTGCGCCAGCGAAATATTCTGCGTGTTGGTAGATGGCCTTTCTAAACCGCCACTGGACGTAATGAGAGCCATTTCCAAAGTGCAGCATTGCGGCACGGCTTTCCTTACGGATACAATTCTTTCGGCTTGGAAAGACAGTGCCGGGGACAATCACTTCCGTGCCATTCGAGTAGATTAAGGAGGACATATGCAAGACAATAACGATTCACTCTCGGTTATCAACGAGAGGTATAAGGGTTGCAACCTTTTAATGCCTATGAGCACCTCGGAGCAAATGTCGCCGTTTTACAAAATGACGGTAATGGAAGTCAAGGCCGACCTTTCAGAAAATTCCGGCGACGTTTTTAAGGTTGGGAACGTTAAGGTAGGCAGTGAGACAAGAACGAATAGGGAGGGGGAAAAATACGAAAAAGGTATCTATGAGGACGTCTATTCTCCCGCAAAGCCGCTTTTAATGAAAATAGCTGCTGCCGCTGGAATTCAATTTGACCCATCACACACGGGCGGCGAGTATGTCAGCGGGGATAAAAATGTATATCGTGGGCGTGCCTATGGCGCAATGAAGATGCCGGATGGCACGTGGAAAACACATGCTGATGAAAAAATAATCAACCTTCACGATTCCGAAGACAATTACCGGCTTGAATTTATGGACAAGAGTCTAAAAGGCATCACAGATGAAAGACAGGCTAAGGCCGCTGCCGAGATGTTTGAAGGAACATGGAAGCCTGCAAAGAACAAATACGGAAAAGAAGTTCAAGCGTATTTTGTAGCTGAAAAGGATCGCGAGAAGTACATTGAGCGTGGTGTCATGGTGAATATGACGCTTCTTCGAAAAACTATGTGCGAGAAAGCCCTTACAGGAGCGATACTCCGGACAGTACGTGCTTTGACCGGCCTTAAAGGTACATATACTAAGAAAGAACTTTCTAAGCCTTTTGCAATTCCACGTGTCACGTTCAGCCCTGACTACAGTGACCCGCAGATTCGCGCGGCGCTTCTGAATCAAGAAATTGGTTCCACCGCAGCACTGTTTGGAAGTGCTCCGGCTGCTGCGGCTCCGGTACTTCAGGATAGCTTACCAACAGCACCGGAAAAAGCTTTTGACGTAGATGCCTTTGCCACCAACCCTGCATTTGCCTCTGATTTGCCAGATCCAAGCAGTGAGGAACAGGATGGTGAACATATTCCTTCCAGCGCATCGGAGCAGCCACCGGCGCAGTCGAATAAAAATGAAAACCCCGAAGACAACTATATCTGTGAGGTGTGCGGAGCAATTATTTCAGCTAAGGTATATGACTACTCCGTCAATAAATACGGCCGTCCGCTTTGTGTGAAATGTCAGCGGGGGGTGCGATAAATGAAAATACTGCATACCGCCGACTGGCATATAGGAAACTTTTCCGGCCCGGTGGATAAGGACGGTCAGAATCTCCGTGCCGTAGATACCGGGATGTGTCTCAACCATTTGCACGACATTGCGCTGCTCCGGAAGCCGGATATGATTCTTGTATCAGGCGATATTTTCCATCAAGCCCGCGTATGGGCTGACCGCGGCCTTAGCGAGGTACAGACCGCAATTCGTGTTATTGAGACATTAGGAAGCATTTGCCCGGTTGTAGTAATGCGTGGAACTCCGAATCACGATGGTGAAGAACAGTTTGAATCGCTTAGAGAGTACTTTTCAAGCAGTTCTACTATACGGATTATCACACGCCCATGTGTTTTACAGATATGTGGAGTTAATATTGCATGTCTCCCAGGGTTTGACCGGGGAATCTTCCGGGCAAAGTTTCCCGGTCTATCCAAAGAGGAAGAAAGCCGGGTATTCACAGAAGAAATCAGCAAAATTGTTCTCGGCCTGAAAGCAAAATGCCACCCGGCCATGAAATCAGTCTTAATGGCACATTACACGGTCCCTGGGTGTAATACCGAAAGCGGACAAACACAATTTTTTGCACAGTTTGAACCGGTACTGATGCCGGAAACATTAGATGCCGCCGGATGGGATCTTGTTGCAATGGGTCATATTCACCGCCCGCAGCACGTTGAGAGCTGCCGCAACACGTTTTACTGTGGAGCTGTAAATGCTCTCAACTTTAATGATGAAGGGCAGAAGCGCGGGTTCTACATACACGATCTGGATACTGATACACATTCTTTCTATGAAACTCCGGCTCGCCAGTTTCTGACAATACATATGGATAGTCGGGATATTGGCGATTACATTGACCAAGGTTATCTGCCAGGAAATTTGTTTATGGAATCGCGGGACAAAATTGTCCGTGTCCTCTATACCTGCACCGAAGAGCAAAACAAAGCGCTGAACCGCGCGGAAATGGAGCATGACCTCTATAATGCGTTCGGGGCGTTTTGGGTGGCCGGAATCGAACCGGAAAAAGTCACCATAGGGACAAGCAAGGAAGAACTCTCCGAAAAAACGAACCCCGAAAAGAATCTTGTAGATTATCTGAAAGAAAAAGGACTGCCAGATGCCGACATGGGTGCTATTGTCGAGGCCGCCCGTCCAATTATCGCTGAAGCCACAGTGGGGAACCAGGCGGCGCGGTACACAGGAGCATTTGTTCCAATCAGTATTGAAGTTAAAAATTATCGCAACTATTCTGACGAGCATTTTGATTTCAAAAATGTTTCCTTCTGTACCATCAATGGAAAAAACGGAGCTGGCAAGTCAAGTCTGTTTATGGATGCAATCCTTGATTGCCTGTTTGAGGAGCCGAGAGAGGGAGACCTTACCGGGTGGATACGGGCCGACGAGAGCGCCCGCAGCGGCTCAATTATTTTTACATTTTCTATTGGGGAACACGTCTTCCGTGTAACAAGGACTCGTACGAAATCCGGGAAAGCAACTCTGAACCTTGCAGAACAAATCGAAGGTGAATGGCAGAATCGTTCCTGTGAAAAGCTTAAGGATACGCAGAAAAAAATTATTGATGTGATTGGAATGGACAGCCTGACTTTTCGTTCATGCGCCCTCATTATGCAGGATCAATACGGCTTATTTCTTGAAGCCAGCAAAGAGGATCGTATGACGATTCTTGGCAATATCCTCGGCCTTGGTATTTATGATAGCATGACAATTATTTCCAAACAAAAAAATACCGATGTTAACCGCGAAATTATCAGAAAAAAAGATCAGATTACACAACTTGAATATAGTGAATCCCGAGAAACTGATTTATCTAATCAAATAGCGCATTTAGAACAGGCTCGTGAAGAGAAAAGTGTGGATAAGCAAAAGTTTACGGCCATTCGCGATTCGGTCGCTGCACAGCTTCAAGGAAAGAAACAGGCCTCAGAACGGGCTGAAAAGCTGTTATCAAGCTGTAATACTCTGCAAAAGAAAAAGTCCGCTACAGAAGAGTTGATAAGAGAACAGAAAGCAATTATTTCAGAGGTTACTCCGCTGATTGCTCAGTCTGACGCGATTGCCACCGGCGTGTGTAAATATAACAATTTACTCGAACAGGAAAAATCCCTTATTACTGAAAACGCAATGTATACCAACAATGTTAACAATTTAGACCGGATCAACGGTGAAATAGAAACTCTAAAACTTGATATAAGGAAAGCTCAGATTCGCCGACAGGCCACAAATATGGACGTTGATGGCTGCTCCACAATTCTTTCTAATGTATCGGCCCTCGAAGACGCGGCAAAACAATACGAACAGTACAGTAGTGATCTCGAAGACATTCAAAAGCGCTCCCAAAAGTATATTGCGCTCTCTAATTCAATTAGTAAGATTCAGAAGGAACTTGGGGACGCACGAGCAGCTTATAACGCTGAAGTTTCAGAACGAGTTACGACATTAAGGGCATATCAGCAGAAAGCGGAATTACTGCAGGATAGCGAGTGTCCTATATCAGGCGGAGGTGATTGCCGGTTTTTAGCGGATGCGAAAAATGCAGCGGCCAGGGTACAACCCTATACAGAAGCTTGTACTCGATGGAAAAATGAATCTTTCGCAAAGCTAAAGAAACTGCAAAACAATTTAAAAGCGCTTGAATCGGAGCTTACACGCCTTTCTTATGATCCACTTGCTTCCGATAATATCAAATCTTCTATGGCTACTTTGTTACCGCAGGTTGAGAAATATAAAAATCTGGATGCCACAAGAGAAAAGCTCAAAGCTGCACAAGGCCAGTTGCAGGAAATTGATGAATCAGTTTCCAGCCTCAACCAAAAGATGTCTAAACTTCAAATTGATGCCGTTAAGGTTGCATCTGAGGTGGACAGACACGAGACTGCAGCGGATGACTATAAAAAGCTGCTTTCAGAGCTGGCAGCCAATAAAGTGTGGATTGAAAAGGAGAAGCAGCTTCCCGCTGCGCAAGGCGCCGCAGCCACTGCTGAAAAGCAGATTACAGAGTTACACAATCTTGTGGAGGAATATGAGCGTGATATTAATGATAAGAACTCCGATTACGAAAAGGAAAAATCGGCGGCTGAAGGGAGCAAATCCCTAAATAAGCAACTTACCGATATTGATACGAAACTTACCGCTATACAGTCTTCAATGTACGATTTAACCATCCAATTGGGGGCAGCTCAACAAAAATTGAAAGACTGTATTTCAGCAAAAAAGCAAACCAGTGTATTAATGCAGTCGGTTCATGAATTATCCCATGCCGCTGCCATTTATGAAACTCTCAAAGCAGCATTCTCACAGGACGGAATTCCGCATAATATTATTCGCTCTATGCTCCCGTTGCTTACCACGACGGCCAACACAATTCTCGGCCAAATGACGGGCGGAAAAATGGGAATGGAATTTATCACAGATAAGATACTGAAGTCTAATAGTCGGAAGGAAGTACCGACGCTGGATATTATCATCAATGAATACGGCAAGGATAGTCTGCCTTATTTATCAAAATCCGGAGGGGAAAAAGTCAAAGCTTCACTCTCGGCAATCCTTTCACTGGCCGAAATAAAGAGCAGTCAGGCCGGTATCCAACTCGGAATGTTATTTATAGATGAGCCACCATTTTTAGATGAAGACGGAATACAGGCTTACTGCGATGCGCTGGAAACCATACAACACCGGTACAGCGGCCTGAAGGTAATGGCAATAACCCATGATCCTGAGATGAAAGCACGGTTCCCTCAGAGCATTGACATTATTAAAGACGATACTGGCAGTCATGTTTTGATGGAATGAGGCGGGAAAATGATTCAGCAATTTATCCGCTCTCCGCCCGAATACAGCTTTATTAGATTGGCTGAAGGGAGGAATAGACCTGAACTATATCGCAGAGATTAATGCGTTCTATGATTGGCTGGAATCAAATTCTATGAGTCCATCGGCGATTGCCTTATGGCACGCTTTAATGTCAATTGATAATAAAGCGCGATGGCCAAGGGATTTCTCCGTGGCTATATCGACGCTTAGATCTAAAACGGGTATAGGAAAAGATGCCATCTATACCGCCCGAAATCAATTGAAACAAAAAGGCCGAATTGCCTACCGAGAGCGAAAAGGAAACCAGTCAACTTTATATCATATAATATCGTTTGCGTCGGGATTACAGACACAAACCCCGACGCAAACCCCGACACAAGTACCGACGCAAACCCCGACACAAACCCCGAACAATAATAAACCAAACCAAACGAAACCAAACCAAACTAATAATGATGATGTTGATGATGGCGCATTCGCGCGCGACGAAACAGGAAAATTACTTACTCCAGGAATTTTATTTACCGAGTGCTTTCAGCAAACCCCATCTACGATAGAAATAAAACATTGTTCGCAGTTGCTAAAAATGAATGACCCTGATTTAGTTGAATTTGCATTTGAACGCGCTGCGGAAATAGGACAAAAAAATCTTGCTTATGTCAGGGGAATTTTAAATAGGCTACATAACCGTGGAATTAAAGATATGGGCGATATGGCCGATTACGACATGTCACACGAAAGGGGGAGGGCATGAAGTCAACGATTAGAGCCAGGACGGCTAATGAAAAGCTTTTGCTGGATAACTTTTCAGCCATTTGCCAGTCGCATAGTGATTGGCAGGTCTGGAGTGATTTTTGCTATATGTTTGCATCAGCTATTTCCAACAGAATAGACAAAGCACAGTACCAACACCGAGAAGAACAATATTTGCAAATCATACGGAAATACGGTAAAAAAGACCAGCAGCGTTTTCCCATAATGGCACAAGCCGTCATTGAAGCTCTTGAAGAAAACCCTTGGCAGGATTTCCTTGGCTCAATGTTCATGGCACTGAATCTCGGAAGTCACTGGCACGGCCAATTTTTCACACCGTATCACATATGCCAGTTTATGGCTGATATATGCAATACAGGATTAAAAGATGAGATTGAACAAAAAGGTTGGACAAGTGTATTAGATCCATGCTGCGGCGGTGGAGCAATGCTGATTGCGTTTGCAGAAGCATGTATGAAGCAAAATATAAATTATCAGAAGCACGTCCTTTTCGCGGCACAAGATATTGATATGACAGCCGGGCTCATGTGTTACATACAGCTTTCGTTGCTCGGTTGCCCTGGGTATGTAATTATCAGGGATTCGCTATTACATCCCATGACGGGCCACCCGCTTCTTGTACAACCGGCAGAAGATACATGGATAACCCCGTTGTTTTGTTCAGACGTGTGGCATTGGCGGCGCACGGCCGTGATGATAGACAGGCTGTGCCAGCCGGTAAAAACGCAATCCAATTGGAAAAAATATTTCTTTTTTACATTTCAGAAAGGAGATGAAGTCGAAAATGTCAGAAGCAGTTGATGCAGCAGTAAAGAAAATCACTACTGAAGAAGAAAATTCCAAACAAAAAAATTCTTATATGACAGAATCCATTGCCGATTACGTTATAGAAGCCTGTCAATCAGACGAAGTACTTGCAAAGTTGGCTCTTCAGGAACAGAAGACACTCGACAAGTGTATTGCCTATATCACGCAGAAAGCCAAGGAGTACATTCCCAAAGAACACGGAAATACCGCTTGCATCCCTATGCCAGCGGATACGGTTTATGGATGGGTGCGTGAATACTACAACCTCGACGACGCAGCCATAGAGGCCGAAAAGAAGCGTAAACAGGAAGAGGCTGATAAACGGGCCGCCGAAGAGCGCGCCAAGGCTGAGGAGAGCCGAAAGAAAGCTGAAGCAGATAAAAAGAAAACTGAGGCCGAGAAAAAAGCGCAAAAAGCCGCACAAAAAGAAGCAAAAAAGCAAGACCCCGGCCAGATTTCATTTTTTTAAGGAGGTGTAACTTTGGATAAACGAGCTTGTAGACAGATCCCGGACATGGTGGCAACTCCGCAAGATATTAGCTTGGCTAAACGGGTCAAGGCCGCAAAGTATATTGCGAAAACCGAGGTGCGGCTATGCGGACATAAAAAAACGCTGCTCCTATATCTTTTCCCCGCAGCGGAAATGCGGAACGGAAAGACAAGAGCAGCATATCGTGTATTTCTCACACACGATGATTATATCACACAGGACCTAAAAAGTAAATCCATTCATTGGCTGACAGGATGCATTGAATCCTTTGCCTGGCGCTATAAGGATTACGCAAATAAAGACTGGATTTTTGCAGATGATAAGTCTGTTAAAGAAGTTCAGAAGTTTTTCGGTAACAACGAAGATCCGATTCTCGTGATTGAAAAATTTCAGCAGGACCTTTTATACCACAGAAGACTGGCTCGTTATAAACAGATTATATCCAAAATTGATAAATGCATGGCTTTGGTTCCTGCCTTGCCGCACGGATGGAAACACTGGGTTGAAGAGTCAGCGCTATATGAAAGCCGGTACATATTTTACGAATACCGCAACCGGAAGTTTATGGACGGGTATTGCACCCACTGCCACCATGATGTAAAGGTGCAACACCCACATCATGGGAAAAAGGGGATATGCCCGCGCTGCGGCAGTTCGGTTACGTTTAAGGCAATCGGCAAATCAACGCGCGTGGTCGATCAGAAGCGTATCACATTGATACAGCGGGTAGGCGATAAGTTCATTTTTCGTGGATTTAATACTTACAAAGATTATCGAAATAATTATCGTAACCCGGAATTTGATGTGTACGAAAATATGCGGGCGTTTTCCGACAAAGACTTTAACATTAGGGAATCTGACTGCTTTAGTTACAATCAATTCCGTCCCGATTACAATGTCATGCGATGGAAGGATGACGCGAATGCTGGCGTTTATTACGACAGTGTGGTTTATTCTAAAAATCTAAAGGAAATTTTGATTGGGACTAAATGCCAATACAGTAGTATTTGGACTCTTATCGAATCCAACCCAGGGAAAAAGTTCAATGTGCTGGCCTTTCTACAGAAATATAAACCGTGTTATGAATATTTAATTAAAATGGGATTCTCACGGTTAGTGCATGAAGATTTCCATGGTGGGAATCTCAGTGAAAATGCAAAAAGCATGCCGGAATTGCTTGGCTTGCCAAAATCATGGATTCCAGAATTAAAAAAGATGAATCCCAACATGGACGAGCTGGAGCTTTTCCAAGCAGCTTACAAAGCTGGCAAAAGAACCACAGCGGATGAAGTCAAGAAAATCGAACGTGTAATTGGTGTACAAAAGGGAATTTTTTCGCTGAAGGTTAGTACAACGCATAAGATTCTCAAATATTTTAAGCCTATGGTTCACAAGAACTGGAATGGTTATGATGCATCTGATTCATTTTCCATTTGGCAGGATTATATCGGCTTTTGTAAAGGCTTGAAATGGAACCTTAAAAATGAATTTATTCTGTTTCCAAAAAATTTGCAAAAAGCGCACGATGAAGCAATGGACCTTTGGGAAGAGAAGAAAGATGAAGAATCAGACCGAAGAATCCGGGAGATGTACCAAAGTTATAACGCACAATTCCATTGGACATATAAAGATTTAGTTATGGTTGTTCCACGCTGCGCGAATGATATTCGACAGGAAGCGCAGAATCAGCACAATTGCGTTGCATCGTATATCCAGCTAGTAGCGAAGCAGAAAACAGTAATCCTTTTTCTCCGAAAGCAGTCGGAACCGGAAAAATCATACTATACCGTAGAGTACTGCGACGGCCAGGTCGTCCAGTGTCGTTGTTTTGGCAATGGTGATATGACAAAGAAAATTGAAGCAGCTATCCGAAAATTCAAACGAGATATAAATGCTCGGTTTGCAAAATCAAAGATTGGAGTTGGCGCGGCTTGAATAGAACAAAAATAGATTGGGCTGATTACACTTGGAATCCAGTCACTGGTTGCCGGCATGGTTGCCCTTATTGTTACGCCAGAAAGCAGGCACGAAGATTTTCCGGAGATGTAAGGCTGAATATTTCCGGGGCACAGAGATGGCAAGATACAGACCTTTTCGTGCTTGACGAGCCAATGGCGGCACCAAATGGACGTCATATATCTTACCCTTATGGCTTTAATCCAACACTTCATCGTTACCGCTTGGATACATTGCAGCAGTTTAAAACCGGCGTCAATGTGTTTGTTTGCTCCATGGCTGACCTGTTCGGGGCTTGGGTGCCAGATGAATGGATTCAGATGGTCATGGATGCCTGCAAAAGGTATTCACAGAACAATTATATGTTTCTGACAAAGAATCCAGGACGATATATCAATCTTGCCGCAGACCATAAACTCATACAAGCTGGATGGTACGGCGCGACAATCACAGGGGAAAATGCGGAAGATGATGTAATGAAAGTACGTGCGCTTGGAATGTTGAGGCATAACACTTTTTTGAGTATAGAACCTTTGTTGAATCGAGTTGAAGTAAAGCAGCCCATAAAAGATAAAATGGTTGATTGGGTAATAATCGGAGCTGAAACCGGAAATCGAAAGGGAAAGGTTATCCCGGAACTTTCTTGGATTGAAGATATCGTCAATGATTGCTGTACAGCGGAAATCCCTGTTTTTATGAAAGGTAGTCTTTCAGATATTTGGAAGGGTTTACTGATTCAGGAATTTCCACCTCAGCTACAAGTTCACAGGCACACAAAGCACCCGTTACGCGACGGCCGTTGTTCCTTTTGTAAACGGGAAATGCCGAAAAAGGCCATGATGGCCTTGCTTGCCCGTGAGAAACGTGGCGTGGCGGCAAAAGCGATTGGATATGCCTGCCCGGATTGTTACACCAAATTTATGGCAACAATCGGCAAGGACAAACCGGTGAAGGGATATGAGCATCATGGGTGAATTGGATCGTGGCCTGAGGTCCTGCATGGTCGACAAGAAGCAAAAAGGATGGTTTCACCGGTGGGAAGAAAAGGCGCAGCCCGTTGCCGCGGCAGCGACCATAGGCGGTGCGCCCGCCGGGCAACTTACATATACGCTCGGGATAGTGGAGCTTGACGACGGCTCTGTGATTGAATGTTTCCCATGTAAAATCAGATTTTTGGATAGAACCGAATCAGCACCAGCAAAGGAGAAAAACGGCCGAAAGGTTAAGTCGCCGCCACGGTGGGCACCAGAAATCGAAATTGACAAAGCGTGCCAATGGATTACTGAAACAGTAAAGCCAAACAAATGGCCGTGCGGAGCAGATGGAGAAAAAGCCTGTGATGCCGTATGTAAGCAATGCTGGGAAAAGTGGAAAGAGAGGAATACGGAAGATGAAAAAGCGTAATTGCCGGTTTACTCCGGAAGAAAAGGAAAATCACACGGTAGCAGTTTGGGTTCGCAAAAAAACGGATAAGGAACTTGTGGAATACCTTGAGCAGGAAAAAACCGAATCGTTTAAAAATGGAGTGGAGACTTTCTTACATGATATTGACGGGGTTCGCGGTATCGGTCTCGTAACCAGAAAAAAACTCCATAATCTGGCCGAGGAGCGTGGATATCTTGGGATATAGCGGATGGGAGAACTTTTCTCCTACAACGCTGCGGCAGCGTCAGAATCCTAAGCGGCAATGGCAGGGCCGCCGCAGCCGCGAACTTGGGCTTGCGTTTGAGGAACTCCTTAAAGTGGCCTGCGAAACCTACAAGAATCAGGAAATCGCTTTTATTGAGAAAACCCCGGAGCCGTTTGCGATAACCGACAAGGAATATGACAAAAAAGGAAAATTCCTTGGATTTTTAGGGCACTTTGAGAAAAAAGCGCAGCCGGATTTTAAAGGGACGCTGCGCGGAGGTAAGTCAATCGTGTTTGATGCCAAGGCAACCGAGAAAGAACGGATTAATTACTCTATTGTCACTGATGAACAGCGGAAGGATCTCGACTACCATCTTGCCTTAGGCGCGGAGTGCTATGTGGTCGTTTCATTCAAACTTCAGACCTGTTATCGCGTTCCGTGGTACACGTGGAGTCATATGCGCGAGATTTACGGCAGAAACTACATAACTATGGACGAGCTTTCAGCTATGCAAGTGCCGGAGAAAAACGGAATAATCAGATTTTTAGATTTGAAAGCGGTGGAAAGGAAATGATTTTATATCCATATACTATTCATTTATTTAAAGATATGCACGGACAGCGCCGCAATGCTTATATTGAAATCTATGCGGAATCACCGGTAAAAGCAATCGATACTGTACGAAACAGGCTGCGCAAAATGGCCAGCCCAGTTGCAAAATGGAAAGCTGAAGCAAAATTGGAGGATAAAAGCTGATGGAAGAACTGAAACCATGCCCGTTCTGCAAGGGAGAAGCACACTATAACAGAAAACAGATTCAGCAAGGGTACATAGTTGTTGGGTATGACTGTAAACAATGCGGAGCAGCTGCAACTGTTTTTACTGGCCCGATGACGGCAGAAAAAAACATGAAAATTCAAGCAACGGAAGCATGGAATCGCCGCGCCGAACCGAAAAACAAGGCGCTTACGCTTCCAGCAGCCGTAGGTCAAACGATATATTTTTACTGTGCAGAAACAAGCAACATTATTCCGATGATGGTCAGCCGAATTGAGGTTAAAGAGCATGGAATCTATTGTTTTGCACACGACACATCTGGCGAGCAATACCGGGTCTGCATTTTGGATAATGGTCGGGACGATTTTAAAGCACACGTGGCGTATACGCGTGAAGCTGCTGAACAGTTTAAAAAAGATACGGGGGATAAATATGAAAATCATATGCAATAAATCAAAGTTGTCAGAAGCGGTTGCAGCCGTTTCAAGAGCTGTATTAAAAGCGGCTTCTATTCCATCTTTAGAAGGAATTTATATGGATGCCAAAGAAGATGCCGTTACCATGTACGGATATAACCTCGAAATGGCTATCAGAACAAAAATAGAAGCCAATGTTCAGGAATCGGGGAAAGCCTGTATCCCGGCAAAGTTGCTTAGCGAAATTATTAACAAGATGCCTGACAAAGATGTATCCATTGAAACCGAAGGAAAAGAAATCGTCCGGATTCGGAGTGGCAAAAGCAAGTATAAAGTGACCGGCTATAAACCGGACGAATTTCCAGAACTCCCGCAGCCGTCCTGCGAACATAGCATCAGCATTCCGAATAATACTTTAAAAAGCATGATTCGTCAGACGATATTCGCTGTTGCCAAATCTGGAGCAAAACCGATACATACCGGCTCGCTGTTTGAAATTGGTGATGGAAAGATTCATATGGTTGGTGTGGATGGTTATCGGCTCGCCATTAGAGAGGAAACGGTGAAATGTGATGAACAGGATCTTCACTTTGTTGTACCGGGCAATACGCTTTTGGAAGCGAGCCGGCTTATTCCGGATAATGATAAGCCATGTTCCATTACCATAGGTGACCGCCATGCCATGTTCGCACTGGAAAATTACACGATTATTTCCCGGCTGTTAGATGGACAGTTTCTCGACTGGCGTGCCGCCCTGCCTAAGAACAGTGCACAAACTGCGGTGGTTTCCACCAATGACCTTATGGCGAGTGTTCAGCGCGTGGCATTAATTATTACGGACGCATTGAAAAGCCCTGTACGCTGCCTGTTTGAAAATAACAGCGTCAGCCTTTCTAGCCGCAATGTGACGGGTGCGGCTGATGATCAGTGCGATATTGAATACAGCGGAGATCCGCTTGAAATTGGGTTCAATGACCGCTACTTGCTGGATGCGCTCCAGAACACAGACTGCGACGAAGTGCGGCTGAAGCTGAATGGCCCGCTTTCACCATTGCTAATCTCACCAATGGCTGGCAGTAGCTTCTTGTTCGTCGTGCTGCCGGTACGCCTGAATGGGGATGTTGCTTAATGCCAGATGATATTTTGCCAGGTAAAATATCGCGCCTTGATGTGCTTCGGGTAGAATATGGAAAGCGCAAATTCTGCGAATGCCTTCATCCTCATTATGAAATTGATGTGCAGAATCATATTGTAACATGTAAAGATTGTGGTGCAATAATTGATCCCTTTGAAGTCCTTGTTAGGATTTCGCGGGATGATTCTGACTGGAACAAGCAGAATGAGATGCTTTTAAAAGAGCGCCAAGAGCTTTTAAGTTGGAAACCACGTCTTGTTTTGGCACGCCAGTTCGTTGAACGCTATGCCAGCGGTCACGGACGGAATTCAATGGTGCCGCGATGCCCGAATTGCGGTAAACCGTTTGATCTTCCAATTATAAATTGGTGCAACAGAGCATTTTTAAAAAGAGGTTAAATCATAATGACAACTGAATTTAAAAAAGTTATATCAGCATTACATACTCTTCGGGTTGGCCGGATTTCGGAAGAATACGACCTTCAGAAGAAAATAGCTGCCGTTTTTGACGCGGCGGGGGTAGAGTACGACAAGGAACATTATCTCGGTCGTGGTAACCGGGTGGATTTTCTTACCGCAACTGGAATCGCCGTTGAAGTCAAAAAAGGAAAGCCGAACAGGGAAAGACTTTTGAGTCAAATCAACAGATATGCCGAGTTTGAAGAAGTACAGTCCATTATCATCGTTGTGGAAACCAGTTTGCAAGATCCAATCAACCATTCCAGAAACGGAAAGCCGTGTAAGGTGGTGGGGCTCTTGAAACAGTGGGGAATTGCACTATGATCCCGGCATATCTGCAACGCGCTCCTGAAGCAGGAGACAGGCCATACGGGACGCTGGAACCATGCCGTAGTGGTGGACAAGTACGGGAGTGGATGATACGTGGGGAAGCCGGAATGGTTGAATTCGTGAAGAGACTATTTCCCGGGTCCACCTCGGCGGGCCGTGGTCAGTGCCGGTTTCCGAATACAAAGCGCAATGCTGAAAGTCTCAACTGGCTGATGCTGCGGTTTCCTCTCAAAATACTGGACCCGGTGGCATGGGAGCAAAGTTACAAGGGAGCCGTCGAACATGCGCTGAGAATCCGAGAATTCGATAATCGTCCCGATAAGGTTGAACAACCGCCAGAATTTATCGGTACTTTGAAAGAATTCCAAAAGGAGGGCCTTTCGTATCTTATCGGGGCCGAACGGGCGCTATTAGCTGATGAAATGGGCCTTGGGAAAACTCCACAAGCGCTCGCTTTTCTTGCAGCAAAGAAATCTTATCCTGCATTGATTATTGTACCGCCCCATTTGGTTAAGAACTGGGAACACGAAATCGACCGCTTTATTCGGCTCCCAGGTACTGGACAGATGTCCTTTTCCAATGAAAATCCACAAGGATGTGTACATGTTATCCACGGCTTAAAGCCGTATGATTTGCCACCAGCTAACATATACCTAATGCATTATTTGCTGCTGCGGGGATGGCAAAAAGCACTTCCGGAGTACGATTTTAAGGCCGTAATTTTTGATGAAATTCAAGATTTGCGCCATCCAAACACAGCAAAATACAGTGCTGCATCCCTTGTGGCATCGCGTACCCCGTACTGTATCGGTTTGAGCGGTACTCCGATTTATAACCGCGGTGGAGAGATATGGTCAGTAATGAACATCATCGAATATCATTGCCTCGGGGATTGGGACAGCTTCACACGCGAGTGGTGTGATGGGTATGGCAGTGACATAGTTAAGGACCCTGCTGCACTTGGAAGTTACTTGAAACGTGAAGGATTAATGCTGCGCCGGACAAAGGACCAGGTATTGAAAGAGTTACCGCCAAAGCGGCGTGTTGTACAGACGGTAGATTTCGACAGCGGAACATATAGCGAGTTAATTCAAAATGCGGTCTGTAAAGCCCAAACCATTGATGGTATAAAAGACCATTTTGAGAAAGGTCGTGTTACTCGCCAGATTGTTAACGACAGCCGGATGGCTATTGGAGTAGCTAAAGCCCCATTCGTGACTGATTTTCTTAAAATGCTGCTGGATGCCGGGGAAACTGTGCTGGTATTTGCTTATCATCATGCTGTGTTCGATATTTACCAGGAAGATTTAAAGGATTACAACCCAGTGGAAATCACTGGGCGCGAGACGGCAAAAGAAAAAGATAACGCAGTTCAGGACTTCATGGGTGGAAAAACTAATATTTGCATAGTGAGTCTTCGTGCAGCTGCCGGCTTGAATCTGCAGCGTGCAACTTGCGTCGTTTTCGGAGAACTCGACTGGAGTCCGGCAGTACATAGCCAGGCCGAGGATAGGGCACACCGTATCGGGCAAAAAGACAGCGTTCTGTGCTATTATTTGGTCGCAGAAGAGGGAACGGATGAAGTAATCCAAGAATTTCTCGGTCTGAAGATTTCCCAGTTCAATGGGATAATGGGAGATCGCACAGAAACCGAAAAGGACAGAGCAATCGCCCAGGCTGTAGCTACTCAGCACATGTCCAAGATCGTTGAAAAGCTAAAGCACCGTTCAGAAAGTTCTATTAAACAAAAATTGAATAAGGAAGGATAGCAGTGGAGGAAATAAAACAATGGAGAGACTGACAGATAATGCACAGGGATACTGCGAAATGTATTGCGATTCCTATAATTCGTGCTTTAATCCAGACAATTGCAAAAAGCAAAAGGAAATTGCAATGTATGACAAACTCCGTGATTATGAAAATTCTCGGCTCACGCCGGTAGAAGTTCGGAAAATTGAAAGGAAATGGAGAGAAGCAAATCATGGCTAAATCTTTTTATGAGCAAAAATGCCGTATTTGCGGCTGTGACTGGAATCATGCCTGTAATGATCATGATTATTGGTTTGCCGAGGATATATGCAGCGCCTGCGCTGAGAAAATGAAGCCGATACTTTTTAATACACCCATGGTTCAGGCAATTTTAGACGGCAGGAAAACGACCACGAGGCGGCCAGTTAAAAACCTTGCAATTTTTGATAATGGTGATGGTTATTTTACAGCAAAAGAGATTCATAAGGGAGAAATAACCGAGTACTTAAATGAGACTTTCGGTGGCTCGTATGACTTTGTAGTCGGAAATGCAATTCAATATGCTCGATACCAAAAGGGCGATATCCTCTATGTGAGGGAAACATGGGGCACACAACCATCTGGAGAGTATATTTATAAATGTGGCTATATAGAACCAATTACAGGCAGTCCAGATTGCAATTATTTAGGCCATAAAATTCTATGGCATCCGTCAATCTTTATGCCAAAGGAGGCCGCACGAATTTTCCTCCGCGTGACTGATGCTAAGGCTGAACGGTTGCGAGATATAGATAAATACTGGAGCAATTACGACAAAGAGGGTATGCGCGACCCGAAAACAGAAAGTATATCTATTGCGATGCAAGAAAAATTTATTTCCATCTGGGATCGCACTATTAAAAAATCAGACCTCGACAAATATGGTTGGGACGCTAATCCGTGGGTATGGTTTTACCAGTTTGAACGAATTGGTGAAAAAACGGCATAAGAAAGGCCCCGCCTGCCCGCCAGCAGAACGGAGCCAAAGAGGCTTGTCCTCACACCTATAATTCAGTATATCAAATTTTGTATTACATATCAATAGGGAGGGCAAGAACATGGATAATAATCTCTCTGAAGAAGAAATCGTAAAAATTGCCGCAAAAGCGGCAAGCAAAGCCACCATGGAGCGCCTTGAGAGGGAGCGCCAAAAGGAAAAAACGACACGTTATGATCGCCGACTTTACAATACAAAGCTTTTACTGCGCAATTACCGTATGTTGGCCGCTTATGTCGAAGAGGCAGTCTACACCCCGACGCCCGAAGATGAATCTGCCATTGACATACTCGATTGCATGTGCGCGGAGTCGTGGAAAACCGAAGATGTCACGATTGAGAGCATTAAACGCAGTGTAGCACGTACTCATATCCTCATGGAGCACGTCACGTCTATGCTGGAACTGTATCATACTTTTTGTGAGCTGTCTCCACGACCGGAGGACCGGAGGCGTTGGAGAGTAATAAGCGGCGCGTACATAGAAAACCCAGAAAAGACATTCACCGAACTTGCAAAAGAGGAGAATTGTGATACACGCACGATTCAGCGTGATATAAAATTTGCTACAGAAAAAATATCTGCGCTATTTTTCGGGCTTGACGGCCTTGAAAGGTGGAATAATCGCCAGTAAAGGTGAGTGATGTCGTAAACATGTCGTTGACATGCCGTGAATAAAGTGATATTCTGATAGCGTAAAATTTTATCAGATGCTTGGGGTCGCTTTCGGGCGGCCCTATTTTTATGTGTGGAGGTGAAAATGTAAGCGAAGCAGGTTACTCCTTCCTGCTCCGTTACCAAGGTACCGGGCGTTACGCCAAACAACCGGTGCGCGAGGAATACAGCATAAGGAGTATTCACAATGGCTGTGAAAAAAATGCCACTTGATAAACTCAATCCGGCGGCATATAACCCACGTAAGGATCTCCGACCAGGGGATCCAGAGTATGAAAAGTTGAAGCATTCAATTGAAACATTCGGCTGCGTCCAAACTATTGTATGGAATGAGCGCACAGGGAACGTTGTCGGCGGTCATCAGACGCTGAAGGTTTTGAAAAATTTAGGTCTTACAGAAGCGGATGTGAGCGTCGTAGATTTGGACGAAAGCCATGAAAAGGCACTGAATATCGCCTTAAACAAAATTTCAGGCGAGTGGGACGAAGCTAAACTGGATAAAATTCTTTCCGAATTGTGCGACGATACGGATTTCGATATTTCCTTGACTGGCTTCGATCCGGACGAAATTGACCAGATTAGCGAGAACATGGCCGAAGACGCCGACGGAATCATGAGCAAACTGCAAAACAAGGTTGCCGGCACGCTGGCAGGCACGTTTTTAATTCCTCCGTTTTCAGTGTTGGACGCTCGCAAGGGATACTGGCAGGACCGAAAGAAACAATGGCTGGATTTTGGTTTGAAAAGTGGAGACGGCCGTGGAGAGAATCTTACATTCGCAAAGTCACTCCAGATGGGAAAGAATGATAATGGCACCAGCGTTTTTGACCCGGTATTATGTGAAATAATGTATCGGTGGTTCAACGTAGAAGGTGGTATGGTATTTGACCCATTTGCGGGTGGATCTGTACGCGGAATTGTTGCCAGCGTTTCAAAAATGCCATATGTCGGCATAGACCTACGACCAGAGCAAATTAATTCCAACATTCAGAACGCGAAAGATATTGGTATCTCAGCCGGAGATTCTCTTAAATGGATTGCGGATGACTCCCTAAACATGGATGAGTATATCAAAGATGGAACAGCGGACATGATTTTAACGTGCCCACCGTATTTTGACCTTGAGGTTTACAGCGACGATCCCCGCGATGTCAGCAACATGGATTATGCCGGATTTGTCAAAGCGTATTCCGGTATCATGGGGAAGGCAGCCGACAAACTGAAGGAAAACAGGTTCGCCGTGGTAATTCTTTCAGACGTTAGGGAAGATTACGGATTTTATCGCAACCTTACCGGACTGACGAGACAGCTGATGGCGAAAAAAGGCCTTGGCCTATATAACGATATTATACTGGTTAATCAGATTGGCTCAGGAGCATGCCGTGTACGCCGGAATATGGTAACGCGAAAGGTAGTCCGGACGCATCAGAATGTAATGGTTTTCTATAAAGGCAATCCCAAGACTGTAAAAGATCATTTTCCGGAGCTTAAGGAAATAAACGATGAAGAAGTTGCCACTATGGTTCAGAATGATTCGGAATAATTCGTGAGATTTCCATCTCGAAAGTTAACCGCTACTGTATTAATATTGAGAAAATCGGAAGGGTGATACAGTATGACGGATGAAATAAGATTGCTTCGGGAAAAAGCCGAGTGTGCAAAGATTGGATACCTCGCCGGAGAAATTTCACGGGAGGAAGCCGAATCTGTGATAAAACCGTATGCGGACGCATTTAACACGAAATCACGGGAACTGGCCCATAAATACCACATGCGGCCACAAAAGTTTTCAATGACAGCATTTTTTAGATAAGCTGATAGCCGCCGTGTGCAGAATCACAGCGGCTTTTTATATGCCGCCAATGATGTGAGAGTCTAAGGCGGTACCCTTTTTCTATTCTCCTTTCGGCTCGCTGCCTGAGCGGTATGGGTAGCGCATGATTTTTAAATTCTGTTGACTTTTGCCTATTAAGGAATTATTATGGGAAAAAGGAGGAATGTTTAATGAATAATAGCCTATTAACTGAAAATCATATTGATTCGTCAAATATTGAAGCTTTTATTAATGATTTGTTTTCCTTACAAAAAACTGGTAAGTATGTTTTTAGAGGCATCTGTAATGATAAAGAATTTTTACCTTCCTTGTTTAGATATTATGATGATAATGAAATAGAAAAAACGGGAATGAACTTAACTTCCTATGAATTTTGGTTACTTAATGAATATGGGAAATATTCTACAACAATATCTTCCTAATTTTTTTACACCATTAGATTGGGTAGCAAGTGCTCAGCATTTTGGTTTGCCAACAAGACTACTTGACTGGACATTTAATCCGTTTATTGCACTATATTTTTCACTTTTTAAGGATACCTTGGAGCAAAATGAATCATATCGCTTACTTGTAATTAATAAAGAAATGCATATATATTCAAGCGATATTCCTACTTTTCAAGGAGATATTACTCAAGATTATAATACAGAGAATACTTTATTAAAAAATTATATGAATTTTGTAAATGCGATTGATGGCCATAATTTTCAACTTGACAATATCTATAATTATCATTCAAAAATTGATAGATTTGTAAATCTAATTAAAGAAGCAAAAAGTAAAGAATTTAGTGGCGCAAAGCCTTTTTTGTTTTTCTGTTCAATATATGATTCAAATCCCAGAATAATTGCTCAAAATGGCTTATTTCAAATTCCAAGAAATATTGAAAAAAAGAATGGTATTTATCAACAACAACAACTAATTGAAAATGCTTGTGAGAAAATATATGTCATTAAAGAAGACCAAAGAGAAAAGTTGCTCAGTATTTTACATAAATTAAATATTTCGTTACCGAAATTATTCCCTGATTTGCAAAATATATGTACATTTATAAAGAAGCAGAGGCCTAATTGATAATAACTATGGACGACCTTCGGGCCGTCCTTTTTTATACCCTAAAATGGGGTGGTACAATGAAGAATTGCCGATATTATCCGCCTTTTAATTGGCGTGTTTACGGCGCTGCGGAAAAGCGGGCAGATCAGTACTGGAAGAAAAGAAAACATAACAACACAATTAATTCGTATAAAGAAAACGAGAAAAACGGTACACAAATTATCGGTCGTCGATAAATTCTGCGGGACAAACGCAATGCCGGAGGTGGTGATATGTAGTGGATAAGCACGATCCCGCGTATGAGGACGCTTTCAAAGATTGGAAAAGCGGCATGAAATATAAGGAGATTGCCGAAAAATACGGTGTTTCCTTGAGCGCGGTAAAATCGTGGGCTACCCGCGACTGGAAACTGCGGAAGGTTGCAACCAGGAAAAAGAAAAGTTGCAACCCAAAAGGACGCAACGCAAGGAGTAAAGCACAGTTAGGGAATCAGCACGCGGTAGGGCATGGCGCTCCGCTTCGAAACCATAACAGCCTAAAGCACGGCCTGTATGCTGGCGTGTATTGGGATGTCCTTTCAGACGAGGAAAAAGCCATGCTTGAAGATATGAACCTTTCCGACGAGGAAGAGCAGCTTCGGGAACAGATCGCAATGCTTTCCGTCCGTGAGCACCGCCTGATGAACGACCTGAACCGAATGCGCCGGGTTGGACAAGACAGCAAGAGCAACAATATGGGCATGATGCTTTACCAGTTGAATCGCGGCGAATGGAAGCATGAGAAACCAGATGAATCTGGCCGTATGAAAAATATTCTTTCTGACGAAGAGAAGAAAAAAGGGCATGGAATTCATCTAAATACCACAATGATATCCGTCACCGAGACGATTGTTCGCTTCGAGGCCGAGCTTACCCGCGTCCAGAAGCAGAAAGCAAAGTGTATCGAACAGTTGAACACGATTCGTGAAACTAAGAAATCCAACGGACAGGGTTCGGAAGGAAATAACAATGATGAAAATAAGGTTGTGATTGTTTTGCCTGATAATGGAAGAGATAAAAAGTGATTAGGATATGCCCACAGCAGGGACCGCAGGAGCACTTTCTTTCCAGTCCAGCTGATATTGTGGTATATGGCGGTGCGGCTGGCGGCGGTAAAAGCTACGGCTTGCTGTTAGAACCATTAAGACATATCGATAATCCGTCCTTCGGTGCTGTCATTTTTCGACGCAACGCCAATCAAATAACCAACGAGGGCGGCCTTTGGGACACGTCCATGTCAATTTATCCATATGCGCATGGTCGGCCGTCGCTTTCGCCTAAGCCTACATGGCGATTTCCGTCTGGGGCAAAGATTTCATTTGCCCACATGCAATATGATCAGGACCGTTTATCATGGCAAGGTGCACAGATTACGATGGTAGGGTTCGATGAACTGACGCACTTCAGCAAGAAGCAATTTTTCTATATGCTGTCGCGTAACCGCTCCGTATGCGGAATTAGGCCGTATGTACGAGCAACTACAAACCCAGACGCTGAATCGTGGGTAGCTGAGTTTATTGGGTGGTGGTGGAACGCAAAGACCGGCTATGCGATTCCTGAGCGCAGCGGCGTTCTCCGTTACATGGTGCGGATTAATGATGTTATCCATTGGGGCGATACACCTGCCGAGTTAGTAAAGAAGACCGGTTGTAACCCGGAAGACTGTAAAAGCGTGACATTTATTGCGTCCAGTGTCCAAGATAATAAAATTTTGATGGACCACGATCCCGGATACATGGCGAACCTGAAGGCTATGGCGTTAATTGACCGGGAGCGGTTGCTTATGGGAAACTGGAAAATTAAGCCGGCAGCGGGCCTGTTCTTTAAACGGTCACAAGTACCGGAGGACGGTTGGCTCGATTCAATACCAAATGATGTTGTACGTTGGGTGCGTTGCTGGGACTTGGCGGCCACGGATACCGACGAGAATGGCGACCCGGCCTACACAGCGGGTGTTCTAATTGGCAAGCGCCGCTGTGGGCGGTATATCATTGGTGACGTTACACGTGCCCGGTTGAGCGCCGGTAAGGCGCGTGACCATATTTTGGCGACCGCCCGTATGGATAAGAAAACATATAGGCATGTAAAAATTAGGCTTCCGCAAGATCCGGGTCAGGCAGGGAAGGATCAGGCAGAGAACTTTATTAAGTTCCTGTCTGGCTTTTCAGTTGTCACTGAACGTGAGACCGGCTCGAAGGAAGCACGGGCAGAACCATTCGCCGCACAATGGCAGCATGGGAATGTTGATGTTATTCTCGGCCCGTGGACGGAAGAATATTTAAACGAGCTGGAGGGGTTTCCTGAAGGTAAATTCAAAGACCAGGTTGACGCTTCGGCGGACGGCTTTGCAGAATTGCAAAAGGGATATACCGGTGGGCCGCCGCCACAAAAGCTCGGAAATACGAAATTAAGTTATTGGACAGGCAGGTGATATTACGCCACAGGAAATTGGACGTGTCGGGCAAAAAAAATATGCCGGCATTTTTTACGAAGAATTTCTCCCGGAACTGTCAGGAACTCGAGGCATTGAAACATATAAGGAAATGGCCAATAACGACGAAATCATTTTCGCCATGCTGTATGCCATTGAAATGCTTCTGCGGCAGACAAAATTTAATATTGAACCTGCCAGCAGCAAGGCAGTGGATAAAGAAGCAGCGGATTTTGTTGAGAGTTGTATTAATGATATGCAATACACATGGCAGGATACACTTTCAGAGATTTTATCGTTTCTCACATACGGTTGGAGTTATCACGAGATTGTTTATAAGCGGCGCGGTGGCCGGTCGAAGGACCCACGTTATTCCAGTAAATACGACGATGGACTAATTGGATGGCGAAAGCTTCCAATCCGTTCGCAAGATACGCTGTCACGCTGGCAGTATGACCCGGTTACGGATGAACTGCAAGGCATGATACAAGCTGCTCCGCCAAACTACATGGAAGTAATGATTCCAATTGAGAGAGCTTTACATTTCCGGACGAGATCCAGTAAAGAAAATCCGGAAGGGCGGTCAATTCTCAGAGGTGCCTATCGTTCTTGGTATTTTAAAAAACGCATTCAGGAGATAGAGGGAATTGGAGTTGAACGAGACCTCGCTGGCTTTCCGATTATGACAGCACCAGAAGATGTTCACATTTGGGATGATGATGAAGAAGCAAAAACATCACTGCAAAAGGCTGAAGCCATTGTCACGTCGATTCGGCGCGACACAAGAGAAGGTTTGGTTGTACCTGATGGTTGGAAACTGGAACTACTTTCTGCAGGCGGAAAGCGCAATTTTGATACCAACCAGATTATAGAGCGGTACGACAAGCGCATTGCCATGACGACGCTTGCTGATTTTATTCTTCTTGGGCAGCAGAGCACCGGAAGCTTTGCACTTTCCAGTGATAAAACTGAACTCTTTGGCACTGCGATGGGTACTTATCTCGACATCGTTTGTGATGTGTTCAATACCCAGGGCATTCCGCGCCTGATTGATTTGAACGCAGAACATTTCAATGGCTTTTCTGACTATCCCATTATGACACATGGCGATATTGAAGATGTAGATCTTACGGCTCTTGGACAGTTCGTAAATCAGATGGTTGGGTGCGGTGCGCTTGCACCTGATGAGAATCTTGAAAATTATCTTAGGCAGGCGGCACATTTACCGAAACGGACTGATGAATATCCAGCAAATACACCGCCGTATGACGGAGAGGAACCGGAGGCGCGCAATGTAAACAATGATTCAGATCAGCTTGAAAACGAATCCGGCCTTAATGGTGATGAATCGTGATTTTGTTATTAAATACCGTTCGAAAAAGAGAGACTGACCCGCGCCAAGAGGCATTAAAACGCCTGAAGAAGTTTACGGATAGCTGGGAACCAGATTTGAAGCGGTTTATTGTAGGAGGTCGTGATAAGAACAATGTTTCTTACAAAGATATCCGCGAATCCCTTTTAAGCGGGAAAATTTCTAAACAAATGTTGCTTAAATGGCAGCAGACTTACTCAATGTTTGTCGCGGATGCGCTTCAACCGGTGTGGGACGAGGCCTTTGCGATTGCTTCAGAGGAGGTAAGTTCTGCACGTCAAGGCTTCCAATTTGATCCGGCTGCTCCGGCCGTCCGTAAATGGACGGAAAATCGTGCAGCCGATTTTGTTACCGGTTGTTCAAAAGAAACAAAAGCAGGTATCCGTGCAGCACTGAAACATTCGGTTTATCACGAGGACATCAGCGTGGATGAGCTCGCAAAAGTTATTCGCCCAATGGTTGGGCTTACGCGGCCACAGATAATCGCAAATCAAAACTATTATAACCGTCTGCTTGACAGCGGCTTGAAGCCTGCAAAGGCCGCACAGCAGTCAATAAAGTATGCGGAACAACAACATCGATATCGGGCGCAAATGATAGCGAGAACAGAAACTGCAATGGCCTATAATCACGCTGAGTATGAGGTAGTGCGGCAGGCACAAACAAAAGGCTATATAGGCCAAGTAAAAAAAGTGTGGTGTACCGCAGATGATGAGCGTACATGCGAAATTTGTGGAGCCCTCGACGGCAATAGCATTGACATGAATGCTGATTTTGAGTTCAAAACTAAGCTTCCGAAATCTCATGGAATGGCTCGTGTACCGCCTGCTCATCCTCACTGTCGCTGTACCACGCTTTATGAGGAAACGGAAAATTCTGAAAAGGAGGAAGACTGATGTCGGCACTTACATTTACAGAAATATTTAAACAACGGAAAAATAAGCACGAATTTCGTATCTACAAAGCAGATGAAGACCAGCGATTAGTGTTTGGATGGGCCAATATCAGCATTAGGGCAGATGGTGAGCAGATTGTTGATTATCAGAAAGATATAATCGACCCGGAAGACCTTGAAAGTGCTGTTTATGATTATGTCCTTAATTTCCGGGACGGTGGAGAAGAGCATAACCCCGACCGACGTAAAGTTGCCCGTTTGGTTGAAAGCTGCGTATTCACAGCTGACAAGCTTAAAGCCATGAATCTTCCAGAGGATGCAGTGCCTCAAGGCTGGTGGATTGGCTTCTATGTTGATGACGATGATACATGGAGCAAAATTAAAGACGGTACATATCAGATGTTTTCCATTGAAGGAAAAGCGGTGAGAGAAACGGTGGAAGGGGGTGAAAGTGAAAATGAAGAAGGACAAACCGAAAACTAAGCTGAAAAATCTGAGCCTTACAAGCGTGGATTTTTGCCAGCAAGGGGCGAATCCTGACGCACATATCAAGCTCCATAAAAGCGTCGATTTACCTAAAGACAATAATTCTGATACGGACCAATCGGTTTTTGAGCGCTTTTCTGCATTTTTTAAACGGGCATTCACATCGGCAGCTACGGAAGTGCAGAAAGATGCGCAAACATTTGGCAATATTCAGACACAGCAGGATTTAAATGAATCCTTGTGGAAATACCAGGACGCACTTCGCGACAGCCTACGCAGTATTGCATTGGACGATGAATTGGAAAACGCTGCAAAACGCGAACTTACTTTGCAAAGCCTTTCCGAATTTAATGACGTAATGACACAGTGGGCGGCAGATATGTATCCTGAAACACCTATATCAAAAAAGAAAAAAGGAGAAGATGACATGGATGATAAAAACTTTGACCTTTCCGCCTTGTCGGAAGAGGAACAGAAAGCCTTTAAAGGACTGCTTGGAAAGGTAAAACCAGCTGCAAAGAAAAACAAAGTCCCTGCAAAACCGGCCACAACAAAAAAGTCTACCGATGCCGAACTTGGCGAAAAGACAGACCCGGCATCTCAGACCGCTCCCATTCCTGCCGCTACAGAACCGACCACGTCTTCTGCTTCAGCAGATGGCAATAGTCCCGTTTCAACAGACCCTGCTATGCAGAAAGCCATTGATCGTATGAACACGGCTTCCGAACGGATGGAAAAGTCTCTCCAGCAACAGGAAGAAAAAACAATGCAGGACGTTGCTAAAAAGTATGCTCCTCTCGGCGAAAAACCGGAGGATCTTGTCAAAACACTGTGTGCCATGAAGACTGCCGGCCCCGCTGCCTATGACGCATACGTTGGTGCTCTCGATAAAGCGTTTGACGCTGTGCAGAAGAGCGATTCCAACCTGCTCAGTGAAATTGGGAAATCAAACCATCAATATGAAGCCGCAAATGGTTCCGTCCAGAAAGCTGAAGCAATCGCCAAATCTATCCGGGAAAAGGACCCAACGCTAACACAACAGCAAGCTATGACCCGTGCATTTGAGGAGCATCCGGAGTTAGAAGATGAGTATGAAAAAGACTATGAGGGAGGTAAAGCATAATGGCGACTTTCATGACGTCTGGCATTCAGAATAGCGCGACCATCACAAAAAAGGCCGCTGCAGCCATTGATGATGTCCGTGGGCGTGCATTTTCCTTTGACAGCAACGGAAACGCAGTCATTTCCACCGATGCAACAAAGCCGATTGTTGGCATTGGAATCCTTTCGGCGGGCGCAAGCAATACGCTTGACGGAAAAGATGGCGCTGTCGGAGCAAATGATGATATTGATATTCAGGTTAAGGAAATGGGTTACGGTATGGCCGGTGCCGCTATCACAGCTGGCGCAGAGCTTACAACTGACGCCCACGGAAAGCTTATTCCGGCAACCGGTTCTTGCTATGTTATTGCAACCGCGCTCGAATCAGCAGCTTCTGGCGCATTTGTTTTTGTACAGATAACAAAATACCATCTCACAGCCGCTGCGGCAAATGGCTAAAATAAGTAACAGGAGGAATTAATCAATGAGCGGAATAAATGCAGGTTCTATTCAGGTCGAAATTGCAAAAGGAAATTTTCATCCTAATGTTGTCCTAACAAATATGGCTATGGCATACTTTCAGTCGCAGGATGCCTATGTGGCAAAGCAACTATTTCCTATTTTGCCTGTCAGGCTTTCCACAGCATCATATTACATTTTTGATAAAGCAGATTTGGCGCGTGATAACGTGCGACGCAAGCCAGCTCTGGGAAGGGTTCAACCAACCGTAATAAGTAATCATCAGGATACATATTCGGTTTTCGTTGATCAGATTATCATGGGAATTGACCAGATGGCACAGACAAATATTCAGCGGCTTCCAGTACCTGGCGCAAGTGATCCACGTAAGGCAAAAACGCGCACTATTGCTGAGCAAATGAATATTCATCAGGATATTGTCTTTGCAGACGGCTTTTTCAAACCTGGCGTATGGAAAGACGAGTGGCAGGGCGGTGCGGCATATGCAAAAGACAGCAATGGATTCATTAAATTTAATGATGCCAACTGCGACCCAATCAAGTTGTTCGATGATTTCCGCACCCGTATGAAAAAGAAAGGGCGCCGCGCCCCGAATAAGCTTGGGCTTGGCGAGGATGCTTTCAACGCATTGAAGGAGAATCCTATCATTCTTGACCACGTGAAATACGGTGGAAGCACGGCAAATCCGGCCATTGTCAACGAGAATGTCCTCGCTGAAATGTTTGGACTGAAAAAAGTCGTCGTATTTGGATCCACATATAATAAAGCAGGCTTTGGCCAGGAAGAAGATATGAATTTCATCTGCTCCCCGGATTCAGCGCTGCTGGTCTACGCAACTGATTCTCCAGCCATTGATGAACCGTCCGCAGGTTATACGTTTACTTGGGACATGCTCGGTGATGGCAATTATATGCCTGTTTTACAGTATCCGGGCGAAAATGGCTCCCATGCGGAGTTCATCGAGGGTTTGATGGGCGTTTCCGACAAGAAGACGGCGGACGATCTTGGTATCTTCCTAAAGGGGTGCGTGTGATGTATATTGCCTTGCGCCCCGTACACATTGCAAACCATGATTATCGTATTAACGAAGAGATTCCGGGTGATTCTGTCACGCCTCGCCTGGAAGTCACGGGCATTGTGAAGCGCATTCCCAGTACCACGATATCCGTACCAATTCTCGAAAGCGACAGCAGCATTTCGGTCGTTGACCTGGAGCCGGAAGATGTGAAATCAGCATTGCTGTTTTTACAGCAAACTCCGACCAATGCTGCGAAAGCAGTGCCTGCGATTAGCTCTAAAATGCTGTTGGAATATTTGAAACGTATTGACGGCCGTAAAGCCGTGCAAACAGCATTTGAGGCATTGGGTGGTGAAAAAGATGGTGGAGATACAGACAGTGACGGAACAGAATCAGCAGGCTGAAAATAGCGCATCTTATACTTACAATCCCACTCAATGCCAAGACCACAATCTTAACCAAATGCGGTTTGAGCTTGGAGATACAGATGTGCGGGGTAAAGATAAAACAGCAGTCCTCTGCGACGAAGAGTATAAAGCTTTAATCAAGGACGGTGTTCCTTGGAACAGAGCAAAGCTCGCATGTTTGGACGCGATTATGATACGGATGTCCTATGAGGTAGACACTAAGATTGGGCCGTTGTCTTATTCCTTTGCTGCTCGTGCAGACAGATGGATGAATCTTCGTGATAAGTTGCGACGGCAGCTTTCAGGGGGGATTCCTTGCGGGAATACGCAGGCTTTAAACGGGCCTGCGTATTTTTATCCGGATATGCTTTCTAATCATCGGAAAGGTTGATATATATGTTTTTACGGCCCGGTGATGATTTAAAACATTTCGAGGCTTACCAAAAGGGGACATATCAAGACGCGAAGGGAGCCATAACAAACGCTGCCGCACCAAAAAAGCTTGACCAATTTGATGCTGTTCTCGCAACGGCGAGTCAGTCGGAAATCCAGAGTTGGCTACAGCAAAAACACCCAATAAGTCACACGATTGTTTTTCAAGGCACTTCATCGGCCGTTGCAGGAGATTTTTTGGTATGCAATGGCCGCAATTTCTATATACAAGGCAAGGATAACATTGGAGAGCTTGGATTTTGGACGATTTTTTATTGCAAAGAAGATGGTGGTGCAGAAAATGGCTGACAAGGTATCGTCAGAACAGGCAGCCAGCCGAATTGAAATTGATACACACAAAACCGTTGGAGAGATCAAGCAAGAGTTGAAATCGCGGGCGTTTCGCGCGGGCACACAATTATTCAATGCGTCACAAATTGTGCTGCGCGGACAACGCTCAGGCCGACGTTACCGCATGCCAAATACAGGCCCAAACAGGAATCGGAGACACCGGGATAAGACAACAGGACGTATGGTTAGCGGCGTATATTATACTGCTTCTGCTCCTGGTGAAGCCCCGGCCAATCGAACAGGCGCATTTCGATCCAGTTGGCATCAAAGGGTTTACGCCGACGAATCAGAACATGAGATGACCATTCATACAACAATCGAGAGCAATTACTCTGTTAATGGGAAATTACTTGGCGATATTTTGGAAGACGGCACACGGGATGGGCGGATAGCGCCAAGGCCATATAAAGATAAAGTGAAAGACCGGGCAGCACCGACAGTCCGGAAAATTTATAAAAGTCCATTTTAGTGAGGTGATGAAATGGCTTTAATCAAAAGCGTAAGTAAAAATGTTTTTGATTCTTCTGCTGTTTATCCTGGTAACTGTATTCGTGCCCGAAAAAGCGGGTGGGATTGTTTTCTGAATGGCTTTATTACAGCTGTCACCCAAGAAAAGATTACTTGCCTTTATTATGTTTCATCCGGAAATGCAGCTAATTATTTTGATATAAGCCCGGAAGAAATTGCTGCCGGCCTTTGGGAGATTTATTGGACAGCAGATTTTCAGAACATTTTTTCGCAAGGAGTGACAGACAGTGCTTGAAAATATCATTTATAAAGTGCTGACAGGATCTCCGCAGATTGCTGATTCCGTTGCCCGGTATGGTAAAAAACCGGCAATATTTTTTAAAATGGCCGCACCGGATAACGATGCAAATTGGAACAACAAACATCAATATCCGCAAATCGTGTATTTTGTCGATCAGCAGTATCATCCGGAGCGAAAAGCTGAAGGAATGCTGCAGATTGATTTTTTATGTGATGAAAAGTGCCATATCGTACCGGAAGATATGGGAGAGTCGATTGTAAAGATTATATCAGAATTATTTCTTACGGAAGGTAACACAACGACCTGTATCCTCTGGAATCGGTCGGATTCATTCGACCAGCCCGGCACAGGCCAAAATGCTACGGGTGAGTACAGTATTTCGGGGGAAACGCATTCCTTCGATTTATTTCAGTTTCCGGCTCAAATTACAACAAATCCGGACCCAATTTTGGCACTCAATATGTGGACAAAAAAAGCTTTTCCGATGTGTGTGCTGATAGGATATGATAATCTGCCGGATATCTGGCGTCCTACGGACCAGCGCCCGGCTTTGTACTGGCGTACCACAGGGACCATATCAGCAGTGAAAACCAGTTTTGCTGTTGCATGGGTTGATGTGACAATAGTAGGACATGTGATTGCTGGCAGTCCAGCTGAACGTCAGAAATGGATTAGAGGAATTGTAAATCGTATGGCGCTTAGTGGAGAAATTGCGTTAAACGACGGTTCACCTATGGTAATAAGGCGTATCACTTATGTTTCCTCAGCAAATCCCATCCGCGACGGACAGATCACAATTACAGGCAGATATGGAATCCTTAGGAATCAGAATGTACAGCCTCTTCTAAGAAATATTTCAATCAAGTAAGGAGGGATTATTGTGGCCGACAGTCAAACAGTATATAAGCAAGAATCTACGCAGATAAAAGTTAACGATACTCCAAAAAATTCTACAGTTGCGTTAGAAAGCAAATACTCTATTGCCGAACTTGAAAGTGCAACCAAAAAACTTGGGGCTAAACCAGAGTGTATCTATGCGGCGCTGAAGGAAAAGCAAAAAGAATCCTTTACACTTGTGGAAGCAAAACAAATCGTCAATCAGTTTTTAAAGAGGGAGGTAAAAAAGTAATATGGGAATGTTCTTTTCGGTCGGAGAAACAAAGAAACGCCCTGGGACGTATCAGCGATATGAAAATATCGGTAAAACATCAGAATCAGATACATATAACGGTATTGCCGCTGCTGTAATCACGGCTGACTGGGGGCCTTTGGGTACTCCGGATAGCAGTCCTTTAGGGAAAGTAATCTCTATGTCAGATGATTCAGAAATCTTAAAGTATTTTGGCTCGGCAGGTACGACAAAGGTTTTACATGAGCTGTTTACTGGTGGAGCGAGTACCGTAATTGCAGTACGCGCAGGCTCCGGAGGCACAGCGGGCAGTATCACTCTAAAGGATGGTGGGGATACTCCGGCAGAAGCAATTACCATAACGCTGAAATATCCTGGAAGCAGGAAATTTCAATGTCTGCTGCGCGATTCGCTGACCGATGAATCCAAGCGAGAATTTATTCTATACGAAGACTCCAGCATGATTGAGAAAATAACATTTGCGCTGAGTACAAACGGGGAAGTAGACGCATTGGTTGCTGCGGGAGCCGATAGTAATTACCTACTGTTCAAGAAAGCGGACAAATATTCCGGAAATGGTAAATTGGCAGCGGTTCCCCAAACAAATATTACTCCCGGCACGGACCCAACGGTAACAAACGAGAGTTATTCTGATGCTTTATCGTTACTGGAAGGCTATAGATTCAATACAATCTGCCTTGATACTAATGATTCCGCAGTTCATGCGCTTTTGCAGGGGTTTGTAGACCGAATATTCAATGATGGCAAAATGTGTTTCGGAGTTGTAGGGGAACCAATAAGCATTGATTACACAACACGGCTTGCTCATTCTGCAGCTTATAACGATTACAAAATTATCTATTTAGGCACAGGATGGATAGACAGCGATGGAAACGTCCATGACGGATATTACGGCGCTGCAAGGATAGCCGGTATGGTTGCCGCAGTGGCTTCAAATGCAACGTTGACCCATCAGAAGGTTGCTGGCGCGGTTTCTCCGGCTGAAATGCTTACAAACAGCCAGCTCGACGCGGCCGTTGACCACGGAATGATGACATTAAGCGTAAATTCTTCCGACGCGGTCTGGATTGATTACGCCATTACTACACTGAACGCTCCATCTGGCGAAGATGATGCAGGGTGGAAAAAAATTCGGCGCGTAAAGACACGTTATGAACTGCTGCAGAGATGTTCCAATGCCACCGAAAATTTGAGAGTGGATAACAATACGGACGGCAGCACAGCGGTAAAGCAGGCGGTTCAGGGTGTGCTTAACGCTATGGTTAGTGAAGGAAAGCTTTCGTCAGGCGCTACGGTATCCAGTGACAGTTCAAATAAAGCGACAGGTGACAGCGCCTGGTTTATTATTCAGGCCGATGATATTGACAGCCTTGAAAAGATATATGAAGTTTTCCAATTCAGATTTAGTGCGTCAACTTCATCGACAACCTAAGGAGGAAAATAGATATGTTAAACGAGCAAGGGACTCTTGATGTCCGGAAAATTCTTACCGGCAAAGACGGGCAACTGTATGTTACGCCACCAAACAGTTCGACACCAATGTTTCTCGGAGAGGTAGATACTTTTCAGGTTCAGCTTACGTTCAACAATACCGACCATCAGCCAGTAGGCAGTAATCTGGTTTTTTCCATAAACACAGGATATTCAATGGTACTCACAATGTCGGAAGTAGTGGTAAGGGATGATGTAATGCTTGATCCTCTCATTACGGCGTTACGGAAAGGATTTGTACCATTCTATGATTTTAGAGGTAAACTGACTCGCAGGATAGACGGGGCGTTACAGCAGCAGGTTTGGCGGAACTGCCTGCCTGAAGGTACAGTTGACCTTATGAATGTTGCTCCCGGCAGTATAGTCAAACGGCCTTGGAGCTTCAGGGTAAATTCAACACCTGAGCTTTTGGATATGTTTGAATCTGCCTAATTATTACGAAAAAGAGGATGATATTATGGCTACGAAAAATACAGAAGAAAAGAAGAACCTTCCAGATGCAGATCAGGTTCTTATGAATGAGGACGATATGCTGAGCGGTTTATTGGAAGCCGCTGAATTTAAAACAAACCCTGAAAATCGTAAACTGATTAAGGTTAAGCGCGGAGATAAATTGTTTTTCCAGTTTCACATTCGCCCACTTGAGGAAAACGAACTTAACAAATGCAGAAAACGCGCTACAAAGTACATTCCGAATCCTCAAAACCGTCATTTAAAGATCGAAGCCGATACGGATTATGTCAAACTTCGCAGCATGAAAATTTATATGGCCACAGTGGATGAAGAGCGGAAAAAGCTATGGGATAATCCGCGTTTATCTGAAAAATTCAATACTATTGAAGGCTGGGAAGTTATCGACAAAGTTCTTATGGCCGGAGAAAAAGATCAAATTTGTGATGTGATTGACGATATCAGCGGTTACAACGCATCTTTGGAGGAAACCGCAAAAAACTTATCGATGCCGGAGGAAAGTCCTATCTCTTAAGTAAGCTGGTTATGGCAGGGTACGACCCTATAGCGGTTCTAAATAAACCGCCGGGGGTTCGTGCCTTCTATTTTGCCAGCGCTCATAAAGCGATAGAAGAAGAACGGAACAGTCCGGCAACACTGCTCAAAGGAGGGGAATAGGAAAATGGCGGATGAAGATATGGTCGTTATCGATTTGTCGGCTAAATTTAATGACCAGACGGAACCTGGCGTATCCAGCGCTACATCCAAAACCGATAAATTTACTGAGTCTATAAAAAAAGAAAAAAAGCAGATGGACAGCATGAACCGAACAAAAGGGCAGGTTATGCTCGAGGCAAAGGATAAAGCCAGTAAGATCATCCGTGACGTCGCAGACCGTGCAAAAAGTCTGGCAAGCAAGACTTTTAAAGTAACGGTAAAAGCCGTTGACCTTGCTACGAAGCCCATGCGATCAATTTTTAATTTTGCCACATCCGTAAAAGGAGTAATTGCTGGGCTTGCCACAGGGTATGCCGCTGATAAACTGATTAAAAGCCCGCTTGAACTTGCCGATAACCTTACCAATGCTCAGATAGGTTTTGAAACCATGTTTAAAAGTGCCGATAAGGCGAAAAAAATGATGTCCGATATTCAGAATTTTGCCATTAAAACCCCGTTTTCAACTACAGACGTTATCCAAAACACTCAAACGATGATGGCTTACGGCTTTCAGGCAAAAGATGTTATTAAGGATATGGAGATTATCGGGAATCAAGCCGCAGCGGTAGGAAAAGGGTCAGATGGATTGCAGTCGATTGCTTTGGCTTTAGGCCAAATGCAAGCACATGGCAAAGTCGACGCGCAGGATATGAACCAGCTTACGAATGTAGGTGTTAAAGGCTGGGATTATCTTGCTAAGGCTATGGGAAAAACGAAAGCCCAAGTTATGGATATGTCACAGAAAGGCCTTATCCCTGCCGATAAAGGTGTTCAGGCTATTTTGAATGGGATGAAAGAATTTGACGGCATGATGGATAAAACAGCTAATTCTACTGCTTCCGGATTATTAAGTCAAATTCAGGATACGTTTGACATTGATGTTTTTACAAAATGGGGGCAAGGGCTGCAGAGCGGTGTAATCGGTGGCTTATCAAAATTTAATGATTGGCTTGGAAAAAACAAAGACAAAATCGCCAAATGGGGCGATGCTCTGAAAGATATTGGCAAGGATATCAGTGAAAAAGTTACAAAGAAAATTGAAGATTTAGGTGAAACGGCTGACAAGGTTATAAACAGTTCCGCTTTTAAGCAGGCACCTACGGCATGGGCAAAAATAAAGATTCTGTGGAACAAAATAGTTATCGAACCCTTTGATAAATGGTGGGATGGTTCCGGAAAAAAATGGCTGGCCGGAAAAGCTGAAAAAATTGGCCAAGGTTTAGGTTCCGGGCTGAAGAACGGTATTCTCGGAATTCTTGGCATTGATATTCATGGGGCTGCTTCTGATGGGGAAACTATTGGTGGTTCATTTGCAAGCGGCTTTTCAAAAGGTTTTGATGCTAAAAAAGTAGGCGAAGGAATCAAAAAAGCATTTAAAGGCCTATTCAAGGATGCCGGTACTTTGTTTTCCGGTAACAAGAGCAGTACAAGCGGCCTGTCTGCCGCTATTTTAGGTTATTTGGGATATAAAGGAGTAAAAGGTGCTGTTGGTGTAGGAAAAGCAGGCGCAGGAGCCGTTAAAGGAATTAAGGGCCTTGTTGGCCTGTTTGGCAAGGGCAAAAAAGGTACGTCCGACATTGCTGGACTCAGTAATCTTAGCACTGCTTCTATGAGTGTCGATGCTGCGGTGGTTAATATCAACGGAAAAATAACAAACAGCGGGCCGTCCACGAGGACAGAGTGGAACGCAGCTAAAACAGCGGCGTCGGGTGCAGCTGGAACGGGAACAACAAAAGCGCTGACCTCTGGAGCTGCTGGAAAAGCATTAACTTCCGGTGGCAGCACACCATTGCTTCCGAGCAGTACGGCAACAGGGACATCACTACTTGGCAAAAGCTCAAAATTGATAATGAATCCTGCAACCCAAACGTTAGCCAAAGTAGGGGCTGGACTTGGAAGTGGAGCTGCAACGGCAGGAGGGGCAGCAGCTGTAGGCGCGAGTTCGGTGCTTGGCGGAGCACTCGGCGCTGCCGGTATTGTTTCCGGTGGAGTCGATATTTACAAAGGTATAAAAGCTAAATCTGACAAGGTGAAAAAAGACAAATACATTACTGGTGGCACAAAGATTGGAATGGTCGGTGCCGGAGCAGCAACGGGTGCTGGTATCGGGGCAATATTTGGAGGAATTGGTGCTGTACCTGGTGCCCTGATTGGCGCTGGCGTTGGTGGTTTGGGTGCTCTGTTAGGAGGAAACAAATTAGGTAAAGCCATTTCTAAAAGCACGGATAAAGGCGGCCGACTGTACAACGCATGGAACGCAACTAAAAATGGTGTTGGCTGGGCCGCAGGAAAAGCCGGAAGCGGAATCGGCTGGGTTGCTAATAAAGTCGGGCAGGGCGCAAGCTGGGCCGGAAATAAAATAGGAAGTGGCCTTAGCTGGGCTGGCAATAAAATTGGGAAAGGAGCCCATAAAGCCAAGACGGCAATATCTGATGTAGGTATTTCCGGAATCAATATTGCGGCTGGTGCGTGGACTAAAGCTAAGAAACCACTTCAAAAAGCATGGAGCGGTGTCTCGGGCTGGTTCAACTCGCATGTCTATAAACCAGTTAAAAACGGAGCTAAGACAGCGGGAAACTGGATCGGAGATAAATTCAATAAGGCAAAATCCAATGTGCAAAGTAAATGGAAAAAAGTCTCCGGGTGGTTCGGGTCGAATGTTTACACTCCTGTTAAGAATGGGGCGAGAACAGCTGGGGCGTGGGTCGGTGATAAATTTGACAGTGCTAAAAGTACAGTTAAAAGTGGTTGGAGTAAGGTTTCCCGCTGGTTTGGTTCCAATGTCTATACCCCAATAAAAAACAATGCCAAAACTGCAGGGACGTGGCTTGGCGATAAGTTCAATGACGCGAAATCAAATGTTCAGGCTGGCTGGAGTAAAGTCTCCAACTGGTTCGGTTCCAATGTTTACGATCCGGTAAAAAGTGGAGCCGAGACGGCCGGAACTTGGATTGGAGATAAATTTAGCGCCGCAAAAAACAGCATACAAAGCGGATGGGCTAATGTATCAAGTTGGTTCGATAAAAATGTTTGGAGTCCATTGCAGGGGGCAGCAACGAACGCAGGACAATGGATAGGAGACCGGATAAACGACGCGAAAAACGGAGTTAGTAAGGCAAAAGATTATCTTGCCGGCTTAGGTGATACCGGCTCTAAATCCACAGGCCTGAAAACAAGCACAGGAAAATCTTCTGTGTTAAAACATGCTGAAGGAGGATTTTTTGATAAACCGCATAAAGGTCTTGTGGCAGAAGCCGGACCGGAAGCAATCATTCCATTATCGTCACAAAGACGCAGCCGAGGGCTGGCGTTGTGGGAAGAGGCTGGGCGCAGGCTTGGTGTCACAACATATGCCAAAAGAGCTATCGTCGGTACTTTAGCGAGCACTCCGCGACCGGTAAACATGGCCACGGCACCTTCGTCCATATCCACGCCGGTGTCAGTAAAAGTCACCGGGAATGAATTTGTGTTTAAAATTGAAGGCAGTAGCGATCCGGATGCCGTTGTTGCCGCAATTAAGGCAAAGGCCCCGGAAATTGGAAATGTGCTGGCATATCAAATTGCGTTATTTATAAAGAAATCATTTAACAACAGGCCAGCGAGGGCGAATTCATGAATGTTTATGTAATTGATACCACAACTAATACGCAGACCGTAATTCCGGTTATACCTGAATCCATTATCGCCCAGGGCGAAGCAAATTTTCTCAGTTATGACATTCTAAATATCGGAGAGGTTAAGATTCCGAATGGAGAAAATCTTTCAACATATTCATGGGACGATGGATTGTTCCCATCGGAACGGTTGAAAGGCCAACCGTTCCTTCATGGGACTTGGCAGGACCCACAGATTTATCAGCGGCGTTTTGAGGGATATAAATCTCAAGGTACACCTCTGAAGCTTCTTATCACTCAGACCCCAGTCAATGCTGATGTTTTTCTTAGCAGTTTTGCAGCTACTTATCAGGGCGTTAATGGTATTCATTATTCCATTGAATTCGTTGCAAATAAGAATATTAAGGTTGCCACGGAATCCGGTGGAACCGGAAAGACTGGATCATTAAAAACGGTTACATTAAAAAGGTCTACAGCTCCGGCAGCCAAAACGTATACTGTCGTATCAGGCGATAGCCTATGGAAAATTGCGCAGAAAAAACTTGGCTCCGGGGCCAAATACACTGAGATATATAATTTAAATAAAAATAAAATCAAAAATCCAAGCCTGATTTACCCCGGCCAAGTCTTGACTCTGCCGTAAGGTGATAATATGGAAATCGATATATCTAAATTAAAATATAAATTTTTAGTTGTTTTAAAAAGCGGCGCCTCTATAAATATCACTAATCTTATTACGGATTGCTCCATAGAGGACCCTGATGGAGAAATTTCAGAACATGCCGAAATGACAATTAATAATATTCTTTATGGCAGCGGTAGAATCAGTTCCGTTATTACGCCGGGCAGTGCGTTGTATATTTCTTCTGATTGGGGCTCAGGATTTGAGGAAATATACCGGGGCACAATTTGGGATTGGGACGATGAAGGAAGCACTACTGACAAATCCTTTAAATTTTCAGTCTATGATATTTTGAAATACCTTGAACAAAGTGAGGACAATATCTATTTTCCAGCGGGACTTAGCACAAAAAGCATTGTTGGAAATATTTCAAACAAATGGGGGATTCCATTTTCCTATACGTATTCGTCGATTACCCATTCCAAAGTTGTGTTGCCGGCAACCGAACTGAGTGAGGCGATAAAGACGGTCCTTGATGATGCGCAGAGTAAAGTTGCCGCTAATTATGTTATCCTGGCTCGCAAAGGCGTTATGGATGTTATACCACAGGGTAGCAATAGCACCGTATGTGTGTTTACAGGCCGGGAGATTGAGACAACGTCCAATAAACTATCTATGGATGACTTAATCACGAAGGTTATTGTAGGCGGGCAACAGGACAACGCCGGAAAAGTTCCTGTGGAAGCTGCATTTACGGGCCGAACGGAATTTGGTACATTACAGAAACTTGTGTCACGAGATGAAGATACAACGCTGAATGCGGCATCTGCTGAAGCACAAAAGATGTTAAAAGAACATGGTAATTTATCGGGAGACAGGGAAATAGGAGCTCCGGATGTGCCTTTTATACGGAAAGGGGATAAGGTCAAAATTGTGACAGGAAGTTTCAACGGATATTATTATGTGCTTGGGGTAACTCATTTACCGGTAGAAAGGCGTATGACAATGCAGGTGAAAAGTGTCACGCAGGAAAGTGTACCGATTAAATCTGCCACAAAGTAAGGAGGAGAAGCATGGACCATACAGGCTACAATACTCTGGCAGGAGTTTTACATACAAAAATGACGAAGACATCAAAACCTCATCGGATTGTTGATTTCGGTGAAATCCAAAGCAATTACAGCCTTAAAACAAATTTCTTTCCGGTTGAGATTCCTCCAAAAGATTATGTAGTTTGCCGGGAAGCCACAATGGTGGGGCAAAATCTTACGCAGACAAAAACAGGTGAAGATGTCCTTCTGCCGCCTAAAATGGCCGCGATTAAACCTGGGGATCGTGTGTTTGTTATCTGGAATGACGCTACTCCGGTTGTTATAGATGTTATCTGTCCAGCAACTGAGGTGATTAATAATGCCTGATTTATTCCCTTCCTTTAATGTGCCGGATTACATCGAAAGTGACTCTGCTCAGTCAAGCCAAAACTTTCCCAAAAGCGTATTATTTGATTTTGATTCAGGGGATTTTGTCAGAGACGGCGCGGGCCGCCTTATTGAAAGCAGTGGCTATGACGCATGGGTTCAGTGGTGTATTAAGGCCATAGCAACTCAAAGATATGCTTGCATGGCATACAGCAGCGATTATGGTGTGGAAACCGACGGAATATTATCTTCATCTCTCAGTGATAAAGATGCCGCAGAAGCACAAATCGCCTCAACAATTACCGATGCGCTTTTAGCGGATCAAAATAACCGTACAAAGGCAGTTGGCTATTTTGATTTCTATTGGTCGGAAGATTCTGTTACTGTAAAATGCGTTGCTACGGCAACCGATGGGGCCACTGCAAACATATCCGTTAATCTAAAAAGAGGTGATTAGTTTGGCGGAAGAATTTGAATTACCTGATTTTCTGAAAAGTCAATCGGCTGAGGAGATTCATCAGCGTATGTTATCGAATTTACCTGATGATATAGATTCGTCTGATGGAGGGTTTCCTTCCGATCTTACCAAGCCGACAGCAATAGAAAAAGCTGAGATGGTAGAGTTTTCTCTCGCGGAAACTATCAAAAACATTTTTCCACAATGGGCGGACGACGCTACTTTACTTGACTATCATGCACAGACTCGAGGTATGAAGCGCAAGGCGGCAGTTAGCTCAACTGCCACCTTGACTGTTACCGGAGAAGCAGGAACAAAGATACCAAGCGGATTCACGTTTTGCACGGAAGCAACCAATGATGCCGCCGCAGTAGAATTTGAGACAACGACAGATGCGGCTATCCCCGATAATGGGATTTTGAACATATCCGTATCCGCTGTTGACGGAGGAGTGCAGGGAAACGTCAGCGCTAACAGTATAACCCTGCAGGTCAAGCCGCTAAATGGGCTTAATAGTGTGACAAATTCCAGCGCAGCAATCGGCGGGGAAGACGAGGAAAGCGATGATGCCCTCCGGAAACGGGTTGTTGAATACGATCAAACGCAAGGGCAGTCATTTGTAGGATCTCAAAATGATTATAAGCGTTGGTCATTGGAGGTTGATGGAGTAGGCTCGGCAAAAGTTGTCCCGGCACAGGATGATACCGGATTGGTAACCATCATAATTACTGACGCAGCAGGAAATCCCGCAAGCAGCGATTTGTGCACGGCGGTATATAACCACATAGTAAGTCCTAATGATGATTCTCAGCGCCTTGCGCCTGTCAACGGGGTCGTTTTATCGGTTATAACGCCAACAGCGTTTGATGTCAGAGTATCCGCTACGGTAAGACCTGAAGCATCATATACAATCGTAGGGATACAGTCAGCATTTTTAGCGGCGCTTAAAGCCTATCTGCTGACTTGCATTGATGATGTTAAATACAACAAAATTTGCAGTTTGCTGATGGATACGCAAGGAGTTAGTGATTATTCAAATGTGCTGCTTAATGGCGGTATATCAAACATATCGTTGACGGCCAGCCAGTTGGCAACAACAGATTCTACTAAGGTGGTGCTATCCAGTGCGTCATAATAGTGAAAAAATCAAGACCATTTTATCAAGCCCGGAAGGGCAAAAAAGCCTTGATTATGTGAGCCCGATTTATGACAATGCTTATGTCGCACTGTGGTTATATCAGGTTATAGGACTGGAATTGGACGAAATGGTCGTATGGGTTAAAAACCTATCGGATGAAATTGTCCCTGAAAAGACTAAGCTTCTTGTGTCCTTTTGGGAAAAAGAATATGGCATACCGATAGATGAGACACTGCCATTAAGTCAACGCAGAAATATATTGCTTTCGAAAATTAAGACCAGGGCACCAATTACTCCGTATCGAATCAGAACTATTGTTACAGCTGCATGTGGCCGATCTTCCAGAGTTGCAGAGAATGTTGCAAAAAACACGTTTCACGTTATTATATCTGCTCCAGGGCAGAATGGCATTGACGAGACGGCAATTAAATATGCCATAGATCAAATAAAGCCTGCCCATTTGATTTATGAAATCAAGTATGAGCAGGGTGTGCAGACTCCGATATATGCTGGGTGTTTCATGAGAGTACTCAAAACCGTTACGCTAAGGCAGGTGAACTGATATGGCATTTGAAAGATTTTATATAACCGATAAAGGATCCGCTCTTCTGGCAAAAGCACAAATTGGAGAAAAATTGATTTACACGAGAGCCGCTGCAGGCGATGGGAAAATTGAAAAACAATCTCCAACAACGTTAAATGATATTATTAACAAGATTACTGATTTGAGTATCTCAGAATTAGACTTTAGTGAGCCCAAAATAGCAAGCGTTCAAATCAGATTTTCCAATAAAGATGTTCAAGCGCCGTTTTATTGGCGCGAAATCGGATTATATGCCAAGGGAGACGATGGGAAGGAAATATTATATGCCTATGGGAATGCCGGGGAAAAGGCGGATTTTATCCCTTCCTATGGTACCACGCCTACCGAATTCGTATTTTTAATGAATACGATCATTGGAAATGCAACAAACGTTACTGCAGTGATTGACGATAGCCTAATATACGCAACAAAGAAAGACATTAAAGCAAAGGCGGATTTGGTGGATGGCATAGTTCCACCGACGGAGCTTCCTGCGGCAAGTGATACAACATTGGGGGCGGTAAAGTTGTCAGCAGACTTCAAAATAAATTCAGATGGGACTTTATCAGTCGATAAAGGCAAAATTGGAGGAACTGGTACCGTGCCGGTTGCGGTTACAGAAAATCAAGTCGCTGTAGAGTTGGAATTTCCTATTAAGTTCAACTCTTGCGGCGAGGCGATTGCTACTGATGACGATAGCGGAACAGGAATTATATCACTTGAATCCATCGGCGGCAGGTTAGAGTTTGTCGCCCGAAACGTATTATAAGGAGGACATCAAATGAATGCAATTTTAGCAACGAAAGAGTACGCCGACGCGCTATCTCAAAATAAATTCTCTGTTTTTGGGTTTAATGATGATTCCGATAGTGCACCGGAACAGGTAAGCAATAGTGATGGTATTCCTGCAGCGTCTTTTAAGCCTGGCGTCGACAAGGTGCTATTGTTTGAAACTGACTGGGCTCAAAGGAACGACATCCCGATTTCAATTGAATATTATATGGATAAATCTGATGCAGGAAAACAACTTTGCTTGCAAGTTGGATATTGTTTTGACGGAGCTTCAGTCTCTTGGCTGGATGCAGAAACAGTTACCGCGCCATCTGATATGAGCATGAAACGATATTGTTTCTCTGCTGTGATTTCTTCAACCGTAATTCCGTCTGGTGAAAGCCATACTTTAAGAATAAAACTGCGGCGCCTTGGAAGTAATGAGCAAGATACCCATACCGGAAATTTTTGTTTGGCTGCTGTCAAATACTATAGGATTGGAGATTAATGATGAATATTGTCGAAGGTAAATATCCGGGCCTTTCATGGGACATCACCCCAGAAGAAAAAGACGGAAAAATTGTTTTACCTGCTGCGGAAGTCGAAGTCGCCGGAACTACATATCAAATGCCAGCTGCATCATTCGATAAAGCCGACGGTACTATATATATGACACCGGACGGCTATTCTTTTGTCGGCAAGGATGGTACGGACGATATTAAAAAATTCCCAAATGGCGAGAATTATTGGATTTGCGCCATAAATAAAGACGAAATTATGTATTTAAAGGCGGTGCAAACGGAATGATTATTTTAGGCCAAAAAAAGCAGACGACACCTGAGGTTCCGGTTGATAATTTCGCTGTTAACAGCGATGATGTTGAGGTATTTAATGCCATTTGGCAACAACAGCATTGGCATGATATTTCAAATACATTGTCAACAACGGAAGGATTAGTTGTCGAAGCGGTTGCTGAAGGTGGACAAAGTGTCAATGTATATAGTAACGGCGGCTCCTTAACAGGAAATATCAATAAAACTGCCATGATAAAAATAGGCGGTAATTATCATTTAGTCGCCGCTGGGGGAACGGCAGCGGGGAATAAGGTGCCAATCACGATTTATCCGCCCGCGCCTTCCGGAGGCTACGCAGATGGGACGCAGGTAGAATTTTGCGATTCATCCTTGGAAGTACACGATTTTTACTTGGGAAGTAATGCGTGGGTTTACCAGCCTGGTTTTCGCGCTTACCAGCTTATCAACCCGGCAACGTGCGGATATTCAAATAGACCAGTAGGTTTTTTTGTAAAACACAGGCCAACGGGGACGGAAGGGGTGGATTACAATGTTGTTCTATTCTATCCTTTCTATGTTGGAAAATATCAGGCTTCGAAAGCAGACGCGACGGCTTCTTCAAGTGGCAGTAGCACTGCGGCTGTATCTAAAAAAGGGGTTATCCCATGGGCATCGGTTACTTTTGACGCTGCTATGGCCGCTTGTGCGGCCAGTGATGCAGTGAATGGCAAGGACATTGGTACACGTCTTGTACGTGATGAAGAGTGGGTTGCCCTTGGAGTGTATTCAATGCTTTTAGGGCCAGATCGTTTCGGGTCAAATCGATGGGGACCGTTTGGTAATAATGGTAGCGTAAAAGATAATGATGATACAAGCATTATATTTACAGCAGACCCTACGGTTTCGAGCCGCGCTCTGACGGGAACAGGAGTAAAGTCAGGGTGGAAAACAGGGCAAAATCTTACGTCCCATACAGGCCGTGTAAATGGAGTATATGACCTTAACGGGAATGTATGGGAGTGGACATCCGGGCTAAAGTTAAAAGTGGGGAGCAGCGGTACCGGTTTTTTGTTTGTTGATGAAGCGGATACAGGATTACAATTCCCGAGCGGATGGTCGGGTAATACGGAATATACTACAGCTCTTAATACAGACAAAAAAATTGCGAAACACGCTATCATGGGTGCGGGAGATGGTACGGGGCGTGCCGAATTTGGTAATGATTATCAATATCAGGGTACAAGTGCGAATACCGAATTTTTGCCTTTTCGCGGTGGTGACTACGTTGATGTCTCCCGCGCTGGCGTGTTCGCCCTCGGCATTAATGACCCACGCTCGTATACTTCGGGCTCTGTGGGTTTCCGCGCCGCTTTTTGCGTTTCGTGATTTTGCGAATAAGAAAATCTGCTGTGGCGCGGTAGCGCCACTTTTTTATTCCCGCGGAAGCGGGCCAAAAAAATTCAAAATTCAGCATATTGCTTACGAAAGGAGTAATTTCGTTCCAAATCCAAGACTTTTATACATAAAATTCACTATAATATTACGGAAATTAAAAATTTCATTTATATGGAGTATTTATGTCGGATAAAAACGGACACAGGCATTTCAGCAAAGCATATGAAAAATTGTTTATTCAGCAAAAGGTTTATGATCTTGGTTTATATCTGTGGCCGGCACTTGGGAAAATAAATAAAGAACAGCGCTTTGTAATCGTCCAGACACTAATGCAAGAGTTTAATGAAATCAAAAAACTTGTCTTTGTTGCAAATAAAAAGTATTCAAAAAAAGACACGCTGCGAAAGTTGGATACTGAAATCGGCGCGTTTAAAATGGATATTCAATGGGCCAATGATTTAGGGTATCTCAAAGATCCTCAATTTGAGGTGATTGCTAATTGTATAATTGAAGTTGGCCAAATGGTAGGCGGATGGTTAAAGTCTGAACGTGAGAAGTCGGGAACTATTGACGCAGACGGCAAGGAATATCTTTGTTCAGCCTGTGGTGCGGTAATCACAAAAAGAATCAGTGATTATTCCAGCACACATTTTGGAAGATCTCTTTGCTATGCTTGTCAAAAGAAAGTGTCTAAAAAGTAATTGGGAATAGGCCGTATTTGCCTTTTCGCGGTGGTGACTACGATAATGTCTCCCACGCTGGCGTGTTCGCCCTTAATATGAATAACTCACGTGCGTCATATGGTTCCAATGTGGGTTTCCGCGCCGCTCTACCTCATGCCGGAGACGTGTTGTTTAAGGACACCGCACAGTGCATTGAGGATAAAGGGAATTACTTCCATACTTTATATGAGTAAAAAAATGAATTGCTATGGGGCTGTTAGTACTTTCAAGGAAAACCGCCCCTATATTTTAATTTTGGGAACGAATTTGTTTTGCCTTTTCGCGGTGGTGATTGGGGTTGTTCTGGCGCTGGCGTGTTCGCCCTTTCTATTCACTATACCCGCGCTAACTCCAACAGCGCTGTGGGTTTCCGCGCCGCTCTGTCTCATGTCAGAAGCGCATGTTCACGAACGTGCGAACGGAACAAGAGATAAAGGGATCTATTTCCGTGCCCTTCAAATGGCAAAAAAATGAATAACCAAATTGCCGGTAGTAGCTCAATGTGAAACACGCAATACTGGTTTTGAGTTAAAAATGGGAGTAGTTCATATTTTGCCTTTTCGCGGTGGTGACTACGATAATGTCTCCCACGCTGGCGTGTTCGCCCTTAATATGAATAACTCACGTGCGTCATATGGTTCCAATGTGGGTTTCCGCGCCGCTCTACCTCATGCCGGAGACGTGTTGTTTAAGGACACCGCACAGTGCATTGAGGATAAAGGGAATTACTTCCATACTTTATATGAGTAAAAAAATGAATTGCTATGGGGCTGTTAGTACTTTCAAGGAAAACCGCCCCTATATTTTAATTTTGGGAACGAATTTGTTTTGCCTTTTCGCGGTGGTAACTATTATAATGGTTCTGGCGCTGGCGTGTTCGCCCTCAACATTAATAACCCACGCTCGTATACTTCGGGCTCTGTGGGTTTCCGCGCCGCTCTACCTCATTACCAGAGGCGTGCGTTTACGAACGCCGCACGAAGTTTGAGGATAAAGGAATTCGCTTCCGTGCCTTATGGCAAAAAAATGAATTTATTGTGAAGGCCGTGAGTAGCATTACGAAAATCGCCCAGCGCAATATAATTGAGGTTTTTTATGCCCAAAACAATTAAAAATGTTTTCGGTGAAATCACAAGCTTTGAGAACATTCATAGAGCTTATTTAAATGCCCGGAGAGATAAAAGGTATCGCGAGGAAGTGTTAAGGTTTTCGGCTTATCTTGTTGATAATATACACCGTATTCAGAAACGGCTCCTGTCTGGAGATTTTCAACCGGGTGCATATCGTGAATTTTATATTTACGAGCCAAAATGCCGTCTGATAATGGCGCAACCGTTTGAGGATCGGGTGATTCAATGGGCGTTTTACCAAGTTTTGAATCCTCGATTTGTCAAAGGATATATTTCTGACAGTTATGCGTGCATACCAGGCAGGGGGCAAATATCTGCGGTTAAGAGGTTATATTACTGGCTGAGGTTGGTAGACAGGCCGAACAATGTACCATGCTATCCTATAAACATGGTTTTGCGTTCTTTGACAGAAACCGGCTGGCAGAGTGTTCAGGACGAAGGAAAACTGTCGGTTTGGGCTCACCCGGGCTTTCGGGAAATTTTACTGAATGCGACGGCCGAAAAAATATCTATCAATGATCTGCAGGCTGTAGCCAGAAAATCACGGATTAAATTCCCTGATGCTCCAAGAGGTCCAAAATGGTACTATTTGAAACTGGATATATCAAAGTATTTTTATCGGATTTCTCATGATGTCGCATTGCGGGAGTTTAACCGAAAGGTTAGTGACAAACAGGTTCAGGCATGGATGGCAGCTACAGTCTGCAACAACAACCGAAACTTCGGGATTCCGGCGGGAATGAGGCCGGAAAAGGTTCCACGTGACGAGCGCATACCGGAACGAGGAATCCCAGTCGGATCTTTATCATCTCAAATGCTCGCCAACCTTAACTTGAACCCATTAGACCAATATGCAAAAAGGGAACTTGGCATAAAATACTATATTCGGTATATGGACGATGTAATAATCTTATCGGACGATAAGCAGCAACTGAAGGAATGGAAAGAGATACTGGAACGTTTCATCAATGATAGGCTATTGTTGGACTTAAACAATAAGGTTTGTATTCGCCCGATTAGCTTGGGAATAGAATTTTGCGGGTTTAGGCTGTGGTCGAACCATATTAAGCTGAGGAAGAGCACAGCCTTACGAATGCGCCGAAAATTGCGGGGGCTAATGGAAGACTATCGGAATGGAGAAATTACTCTGGAGCGGGCTAAAATGACGATAAATGCGTATGAAGCATTGTTGTCACATTGTAACAGCTATTCGCTTCGAAAAAAAATTTTTGGGGAATATACAGATACAGAATGGACTGAAGGTTGGTTTTCTTTACAACGGAACAGCAACAAAGTAGAGAGCGATGAATAATCGCTCTCTTTTTTATTGCCCTCGAAAGAGGGCTTTTTTTATGCACAGAGATGATGATTATGTAATTGTAATTTGATGGCAACAAATTAAGACTAATAGAGAGGGTGTTAATTAATGTCAGGACAACAGAAGTATGAAATCATCAAGGCACTTGCTTACGGGGAAACGCCGGAGCAGGCAGCGGCAGCGGAAGACGTGGAAGTTTCCGCTGTCAGGGAAATTCAAAGAACCGAAGCGGCGGAAATTGTGGAAGAACGCGACATGCTTAGAAAGGCGGGTTACATCGATGGCTGAAAATTGGATCGACGTGTCGGCTCATCAAGGCATTATAAATTGGCCGAAAGTTGCCGCGTCGGGAGTAAAAGGCGCAGTTATCCGCGCCGGGTACGGCAACAGCGCATCCCAACAGGATCGGCAGTTTGCAGGGAATATCAAAGGGGCGACCGCTGCCGGGCTGAAAGCCGCTGTTTATTGGTTTTCGTATGCGGATACCGTGGCAGACGCGCGCGCAGAGTGGGCCGCCTGCCAAAGAGTGATTGAACCGTATAAAAGTAAGATTCTTTTCGTGGCCTACGATTACGAATATGACAGCGTGCGGTATTACAAAAAGCTACACGGTGCGGCACCGGCGAATGATCTTATCAACAAAATGGTAAATACGTTTCTCAATGCGGCAAAAGCGGATGGTTACGCTGGGGCATTGTATACCAATAACGATTACCGTAAAAACATTTTTTACGCGGCGACAATGGCGGCATGGAATGTGTGGCTTGCCGATTATTCGGGCGGTCCGGATATTAAATGTTTCATGCAGCAGAACAGCAGCACCGGAAGCGTGCCCGGTATTTCCGGCAATGTGGATATGGACATCCTTTTCCAGACAGTGGGAGCAAACCCGCCGTATTCGTGCGATACGTCCGTACCGGTTACGGTTGCACGCGGCAATGCATACCAGGCGTTAATCATTTGCGACAGCGTTCCGAAAGTTGTAGCCGGAACGCCGGACGTTGTTACCGTGCTGCACCGGTATGACGACGGGAACAAGCGGTATTTTTGGTTTGTGCCTATCGGGCAACCGGGACAAGAAGCAGGAATTTACATCAACGATGGTCCGCGGCAGTTTATTATAAAAATCAAGTGAGGCGTTAACGTTGAAAGACTGGATAGTAAAATATTGGCTTAGCGCCGTATTCGGCGTTATAATGGGTGCGCTGGGGTGGGCTGTAAAACGTATGCGAACACGGCAAAAGTCGCAGGAAGCAGAGCAGACGGCTATAAAACAGGGTATGCTTGCACTGCTGCATGACCGTATTTACAGTGCTTATGCGGAATGCCTTAACAAAGGCTATGCAAGCATTGACGATATTAAAAATCTCGAATATTTGTACAAGCCGTACCATGCCTTAGGTGGCAACGGTACAGGCACGGAGCTTTACGAGCGCGTTAAGAAAATGCCGACTGAGCCGTCGCAGAGAGCAACGGCCTAAAAATAATTTTGTCCCTTATAAGGACAGGAAAGAAGGATACTTATTTATGAATCAGGTAGAAATTGTTTGTATAATTGTTGCGTCTGTTGGCGCTGTTTTCGGTGTATGCGGGTTTGTTTTCCCACTTTTATCTAAAAAAGGCGTAAACACTGAACAGATCCTTAGCAAGGTAGACTCAGGCTTAGAAATTGCAGGCAAGGCCGTTGACACAATAAAATCAATTGCGCCGGGTATCCCGTACATATCGATGGCAGACACAATTATTAAGTGCGCCGACGAGGGTACTAAAAAGGCAGAACAGCTTTACATTTCAAACAAAATTTCAGCGGACGCAAGGAAAACGGAAGCAGTTAAGCTTACAAAGGATTTACTTACAGCCGCAAAGGTGGAAATTACGCCGGAGATTGATACTATTATCGACGGCTGTGTTGAAGCGGCGGTCTTTGCTTTGCCGCAGACACACACGGAGGAAAACGACAAGCGGTATGCTGACTTAGCAGCGCAGGATAATGTGACTAAGGCTTTAAAGTCTGCAGCCGACGCGGTACAGGCTGCACAGGAAGCAATAAGTGGCACGGACGATAAAGTTACAGCAGAGACGGGAAAAGCGACGCAGGCGACGGCACAGGCGTAAAAATTAACATCAAAGTCGATGTTAAAAATTTGCGAAAACGTGTTGATTTTGTCAACTTGGTAATATGTTTTACACGGCTTTGTCAACTGAACAAGGCATAAATGATAAGAGCCGTACCGGTTAATTTCCGGTACGACTCTCTATTTTTTTTGCCCAAAAGCTATTTTTTCATAGGCTCTCTTACCTAAAATTTCAATACTCGTGCACCGATGCATATTGTCATTCGGCCCGAGACCGACATTAAACACCTGCCCGACATAATAGGCTCGCGCTTCTTTGGGTATAGCATTGATGTGGGTATATTCATAGTCGCCGTTTTCATAATTGACTTTGACTTTAATCATATTGCATTCCCTCATTCCATGTGTCGCGGCCTTTCGGAAACTCAAATTCAGCATTGACCGGCATATCGGGCTCACCATCAAAATCGTTACTGGACTTCGTAAATATGTTAGGTGCGCCTATCGGTTCTGCGTCAACATACAGGCGCCCGTTACACTCATAAACAGGTCTGTCAAAACTATCGCGGCCTTTATAATTTAATACTAATTTCTTCATGGTAATTGGCATCTTTCCTTTTCCTGCCGGCTGTGGTACAATGGCTATGCAACCGGGTTGTGTAGTAGCTTCCGGGTTTGCGTTGGCCGTTCACGTAGTTCAGACGTGGGCGGCTTTCTTGTTTTGCCATTGCCCATCAAATGCCGATAAGCAGGCAACGCCAAATCTGCGTTCCTCTATGCTCATTAACTCAAATGATTTACCCATCATCTTTTCAAGTTCTGCCTTTGCTTCTGTGTCGCCATTCGTAATGTCAATGGCTATTTGTTTTGGGCTTCTCATGCAGCTTCCTTTCAGCCCTCGTAACCTCCGGGGCGGGAATTTTGGTTACGCTTCCCGATAGTCTTTAATGCTGCCCTTGATGTAGTGCCGTCCCCGAAGCAATTCGACGGATTGCAAAATACACTCGATTCTGGCAACCGCGCATCCGCTGGAGCCGTGACTAATGAGCCGGTCGGCCACGTCATCCATCATGGGGATGTCCATACAGGTTTCGCCATAGATTTTTTTACCGTTCTCGATAGTCATAGCGTCGTAGGTAATGTTCAAGGTTTTCATAATATCCGTTTTCCTTTCTTTCTGCCCGTATGGCCGGTAGCACAGCAAACTTTGTTAATTACTTTGTACTATGGTGAGCTGAAATTCGGAACCATCTTTCATTTTTATTACCAGCCCTTTACTGATGGTAAGAATTCCTGCGTCGCTGTAGTTTTGTATACTTTCGGCATCTGCAAGAGCCGAATTAGAAACATCCCAATCGTTTGTGAGGATTCCATGTAGTGCATCTTGTATAACCTGAGCGTTCATTTTTATACTCCCTTTCGCTGTTCTCTTTTCTATGTTACTATATTACTACGATTTGCGTAATTTGTCAATACGTTTTACGTAATATATTTAACATAAATCGTAAATAAATTTTGGATTGCGTATTGATAAAATACGAATCGCGTTATATAATATAGCAAAGGAGTATAATAGCATGATAAGATTTCGATTAAAAAGGCTTTTGGCATTGAGAGAAATGACCCAAAAGCGATTGGCTGAAATTACAGGTATACGGTCTCCAACTATTTCCGCAATTTGTACGAATTCTATTAAGCAAATACCGACTGTCGTAATGGATAAAATTTGTGAAGCCCTTGACTGCCAACCAAGCGATTGGATAGAACGTGTTACATCTGATAATAAAAATCCATCCCAAAAATAAGTTTATACGCATATAAAATGCGTATAATATCATTGACATGCGTATAAAATATGCGTATAATAGTAATACAAGAAAGGGGGAGAAAAATTGACGGTTCGGGAAATCATAAAAATACTTCATAATGATGGTTGGCAAGAAGTGCCGGGCAGAACAAAAGGGTCTCATATACAACTAAAGAATCCTTTAAAGCCCGGAAAAGTAACGGTTCCGAATCATTCAGGCGATCTTCCCCTTGGAACATTACGCAGCATAAAAAAACAGGCAGGACTAAAATAAAGTTCTGTCTACAGCGAGAAGGGAGTTATACGTATGCGCAAATTATCATATTTGGCAGTCTTCGAGCCAAGCAAGGACGGGTTTGGTGTTTATTTCCCTGATTTGCCTGGCTGTATCAGCTTTGGAAAAACATTCGAGGATGCGCAACGGGAGGCTGCCGATGCACTCGGCCTGCATCTCTATGGGATGGAAAAGGACGGTGATCCTATTCCCGAACCGTCAAAAACGCCCTCGGTTGATCCGGACACTGAGTCAGGATATTTTATCTCACCTATCACTGTATACCCTGATATGGTGCGGAATGAACTTGATAACCGGCGGGTAAAAACAAATATCACATTGCCTGCATGGCTCAAGGACGCCGCCGAACAGCATGGAGTGAACTATTCGCGAATTCTTGAAACAGCACTCTTAGACTATCTTAATATACCAAACCATCAAACTTCACCTCAACAGGGCAAGAGATAAAACAATAAGATGTGAAATAATCTAAAGAATACTATTACGCTTGGGAGTAATAGTATTCCGAAAACGAGATTTTTATATCACATTTTTTATATGCTCATACTTAAAGGAGTAAGAGCATATGATAAAGATTTTACTGTCCCGCAAGCTGGGCGAGCTTCGCTGGACACAAGCCGATCTTGCGCGAGCAACCGGTATAAGGGCGGCAACTATCAATGCGCTCTATAATGAAGTAACTGATAGAGTAAGCCTTGACCATCTAAGCAGAATTTGTGAAGCATTGAACTGCGAGTTATCAGAGATAATGACATATGTTCCGAATAAAGTAAAAATGTCAAAAACACGGTTGGGAGATAAGGGAAAAGAGGTGTCAAAGAAAAATTAAGCCTTGTGATACAGTTATGATACACTCCCGAATTGAAGCCAAAAAACAATTTGTAAAATATGCAAAGTATAAATGAAATTAGGGTAAAGTTGGACTATATAAATGTAAGTGTGCCCATGTCATGTTGAGTGGGAATGATTTAAAAAGGCCGTAAAGCCCAGTAGTTATGCGGGTCTGCGGC
>ENA-UOOM01000303-UOOM01000303.1-fermentation-metagenome-genome-assembly--contig:-NODE-303-length-59390-cov-107.164271_pt1 | contig 59390 bp, 55 predicted proteins | sample MGYA00245781_ERZ724031 | MGnify/ENA primary metagenome ERZ724031 (study PRJEB28704, sample SAMN03018317) | fermentation metagenome | biome: anthropogenic terrestrial biome; feature: soil...
TTCATTTGACCTAACGATAGCAGTTTAGTAACATTTTAGCTGAACTAATGCGATTACCTTGACTTAATTTTGTGAATTCTTATAATTGCAGCATCGACTGAGAACGGGAAGAGTACGCCACCCAGCCTCCACAGGGAGGTTTTGCCGCGACTGAGAGCAAAACCGGACAGGCAGTGACCGAAGTTCGCCCGGGAGTCGCGCGGATGAACCCTAATCGCCATTAGTTCGCGCCGGCAGCCTCCGTTACAAGGCGTCCTGAGTGGCTCGAATGAGCAAAAAGGGTGGTACCGCGGTTAATCCCGTCCCTTTATGGGGCGGTTTTTTTTGTACCTGCCCACAAAAGTTGAGGTGAAAATGAGTGATATAGAAACTGAATTACAAACCGAACAAGAGGCGGCATTGGAGGCTTTGGAAGCTGTCCAGGGTGTGGAAGCCCTGGATGCCTGGAAAAAAACTTACCTGGGAAAATCCTCCCTGGTGATGACCACCTTCGGAAAGATGGGCTCGTTCTCCAAAGAAGAACGACCATTTCTCGGAAAAGCAGTCAACGCGGTTAAAGTTGCCCTTGAAAGCGCTCTCGCGACCAAAGAAGAAAGTGTGAAGAGCGATTCATTAATCAGCGCGATGGCGAGCGAGAAACTGGATGTGACCCTGCCTGGTCAGCCAATTCGCCGAGGAAGGCTCCATCCAATCAACCTTTCCATGCGGGAAATTTACCGCATTTTTGGTGATATGGGTTTCCAGGTTTACAGCTCTCCCGAGGTTGAAACTGATGACATGAACTTCACCTACCTCAACATCCCGCCTTATCACCCTGCCAGAGACATGTGGGACACCTTCTATACCGAAGATGAAAATGTGGTCTTGCGCACACACACTTCACCGGGGCAGATCCGCGCCATGCACGAGTATTATCCCAATCCGGTGCGCGTGATTTTGCCGGGCGCTTGTATGCGCTATGAGCAGCAGGACCAGAGCCACGAAATTGAGTTCATGCAGTTTGAGCTGTTGGTTGTGGACAAAGGCATCACCTTCGCTGATCTGAAAGGCACAATGGAAGATTTCACCAGGCGCATGTTTAGCGAAGATGCAATTATCCGTTTTCGTCCTTCCCACTTCCCCTTCACCGAGCCAAGCGCTGAACTGGATATGAGTTGTATTTTCTGCGGCGGGCAGGGCTGCGGCGTATGCCACGGCACTGGCTGGATTGAGCTGGGCGGCTGCGGGATGGTGCACCCACGCGTGTTGGAAAACGGGGGATACGACCCCGAAGTTTACAGCGGTTTCGCTGCCGGCGTCGGTGTCGACCGCACCACTTTGCTGCGTTATCGCATCAACGACATACGCTATTTGCGCAATAACGATGTTCGCTTCCTGGAACAGTTCTAAGCAGGAGAGGAAAAAATGAAAGCACCCTTAAGCTGGTTAAAAGATTATGTTGACCTGGACGGAATAAGCCTGGAGGAAATTGGCACAACTCTGACCATGATCGGGTTGGAAGTTGAAGAAATCACCCTGGTTGGGTTGGAAAAACCGGAAGGGGATCGCCTGCAAAATAAATATTCGGGGCTTACCTGGGCGAAGGATAAGTTCGTCGTGGCGGAAGTTTTGGAGGTCAGACAGCATCCCAATGCAGACAAGCTGACTCTCTGCCTGCTGAATGATGGAAGCGGCAAGGAAATTATCGCCCTGACAGGCGCGCCAAATTTATTCCCCTATCTTGGCAAAGGACCGCTCGAAAAACCAATCAAAGTTGCCTATGCCCGCGAAGGCGCTCAACTATATGACGGGCATCAGCCTGGTCAGGTGATGATGAAACTTAAGAAAGCAACCATTCGGGGGATCGAATCCAGCTCGATGATTGCTTCTGAAAAAGAACTGGGGATATCCGAAGAGCATGAGGGCGTCATTTTTTTGGATGATGACGCGCCGGTGGGTATGCCCCTGGCAGATTACATGGGTGACGCGGTTTTTGAGGTTGCCATCCTGCCGAACATGGCTCGGGATGCTTCAATTTTGGGTATCGCCCGGGAGCTGGCTGCGGCGTTTGACCTTGAAGTGAAAGAACCAACAGGGCTGCCCCTGGAGCAGGGTGGAGAGATTGAAGAAAAAGTCGGACTCGAGATCCGTGAACCTGAGTTGAACCCGCGCTTTGCAATCGGCATGGTGGAAAATGTGAAAGCAGTCCCCAGCCCTTACTGGGTCCAACGGAGGCTGGCGTTGGCGGGCATGCGCCCGATCGACGCGCTTGTGGATGCGACCAATTACACCATGCTCGAAACTGGTCAACCACTGCACGCGTTCGATTACGATTTGCTTTATAAACGCGCTGGCGGTAAGCCGACGATCATCACCCGCAGAGCGGACGAGGGTGAAAAACTGACCACGCTGGATGGGCACGAGCTGACCCTGACCAGCGAGACTGAATTGGTCACAGATACAGCCGGACCGCTCAGCCTGGCGGGAGTGATGGGCGGGTTGGAATCTGGCATAGCGTCACATACCAGCAGGGTTTTGCTTGAAGCTGCAAGCTGGAATTTCATTAATATCCGCAAAACCAGCGGAAGATACCGGATCAACAGCGAAGCCTCCTACCGCTTCAGCCGCGATGTGCACCCAGCCCTGGCTGAACAGGGGCTGAGCTTATGCCTGCAGCGCATGCAGGTATGGGCAGGTGGGGATGTGGTCGGAGGGGTAATCGATCAATATCCGTTGAAACGCGAGGATACCATCAACAGCCTGACCGAGGATGAGATTGAACGTCTTTTGGGGCTGCATATAGACCTTGAAGAAGCTAAAGAAATTTTGGAAAGACTCGGTTTTACCTGCGCAATCGAAAAGGATGTGTTGAGGGCAACCACGCCTCGTAATCGAACAGATATTGAGCCCGACAGCATTTATGGCAAAGCCAACCTGATCGAGGAAATTAGCCGCATCTATGGCTATGATCGCATTCCATCGCGGCGATTAACCGGGGAATTGCCCCCCCAAATTGGTGATAAAAAGGTTGAATTTAACGAATTGGTGCGAGATCTGCTGGTCTCACTGGGTTTGCAGGATACCCTGGCATATCGGCAGACCTCTGTTCAACGCGAAGCGAAACTGTATCCTGGCGCGGTGGTTGAGGAAAACCCGCAGTATGTCAGACTCACGAATCCGATTTCGCCGGAACGCACCGTGATGAGGCGCAGTACACTCAACACAATGCTCGAGCTGATTGAACGCAACGGTCGGCTCGCTGACAGCCTGGCTTTATTTGAAATAGGACCGGTTTTCCTGCCGGTGGAAGGGCAGCAGCTGCCTGCCGAGCCAAATCGCGCGGCGATCGGCATGTGGGGGCGCAAGCTTCTGGCTGGTTGGGAGGGGGATGAGCGGGGCAATTATGGCTTTTTTGATCTGAAGGGCATGCTTGAGGGGCTTTTCCAGGGTTTGCATCTTGAAAATGTTGAATATAGCCCGGCGGAAAATTACCCCACGTTCCACCCTGGAAAATCTGCGCTTATCCAGGTAGGTGAACAACTGGTTGGGGTTATGGGCGAGGTGCATCCGTTGGTTAGGCAAAACTACGACTTCCCTGAAGGCGCTGTGTTGGCAGCAGAAATTTACATGGATGTGTTGATGGAGCTGGTTGAAAAAGGATTCGAAATTACCCCGATTTCCAGCTTCCCCGCCATGGTTGAAGACATTTCCCTGATCGTGGATGAGGAGATCCCAGCCAATCGGGTTGAAGAGCTGATTCGCAAAGCCGGCGGCAAACTGTTGGTTGGGGTGCGTCTGTTTGACCTCTATCGGGGTGAAAAGTTGGGCGTGGCGAAAAAGAGCCTGGCATACCAGCTTACTTACCAGGCATACGACCGCACATTAGGCGTCGCTGATGCCGCAGCGATCCGAAAGAAGATCGTTAAGCTCCTGGGCTATGAAATTGGTGCGGTTTTAAGAGATTCATAAGAGGAGATGGTTTGAAAACAGTATTGCTCATTACTCGAAATGGCTTGGGCGACGCGCCTGAGGGGCTTCAGCAGACTCTGGTGCTGAAATATCTGAGCCTGCTCGCCCAGGAAGAAGAAAAACCCGGGCAGATTTTGTTTTACGCAGATGGGGTTAAGTTGGTTTGTGAGGGGTCATTGGTGGTGGGCTGGCTGCGCAGCCTTGAAGAAGCTGGCGTGGAGCTGCTTGTCTGCTCGACCTGCCTGGAGTATTTTGGATTGATCGAGAAAGTTCGGGTCGGTAAGGCAGGGGGAATGCCAGGCATATTGCGGGCATTACAGCAGGCGGATAAAGTTATTAGTCTTTAGTTCCATGTCGACATGGCGGAGCGTAATCTGGGAATGCGTGGTGCGTGTTCCCTACAAAAAATTTTCGTTTCCGACTATCAGAGTAGGGGACGGCTGCCACGCCGTCCCGCGAACAGACGTCTCGCCCTACGAAAAAATGGCTTCGCTGGAACGGGGCAAGCCGCGTTCCCTACGGAAGGATGGCTTTGCCGGAACGCGCGGTGCCGGGTTCCCTAAAGTAACATCGCATTCTCGCCTTCGGTGCTGGTCAGATGGTATGCAGGCGGGCTGAAGACAGGGCTTACATCCGCCTGGGGTTAAAAGATTTCAATTACCAGACCCTTACCAGGTCGGGGTTGTCCACCGCTCCCCGTCCGCTTTTCGCCAAATCAATCCACTCGCCGTGCACCTTCACACGCACAACATCTGCGGTGAAATCCGTGTTGGTCGGACCATAGTTGCTGAAAAGTGAGGAACCGACTGCAAAGATGTTCACTGGAACATTTAGTTTTTCGAATTTCGTGATTTTATCGACGTTAAAGCCTCCTGAAACCACAATTTTGATATTCTGACAGTATTGCCTTGCCAGTTCGACCGCTTCTTTTGGCAGGTTCCAGTCAAGGTAAGCCGAGTCCAACGCCTGGCGGGTTGTAAACACCAGGCGGGGGTTAACACCCAGGTCAAGGGCTGGCTCTCCCAGCGGCTGAATGGAGCTATCCCGCAGGCTGGAAGAGGTATCCAGGCGGACTCCATACAGAATATATCGTCTGGCTTCCTCATCGTCTCCTTGCCGGATGAGTTCATAATATTTATTGAACATCGCTTTGCACACCTGCAAAGAAACGCCGATGCTGTCGTTGGTGAAATCGACCAATGCGATGCGGGGGATGTTCACTGGCAGCACGCGCGAGAACGCCAGCGTTGCTTCGGCGGTATCGCCCAGGAAACTGGCGATGCCTGAATGCGAGATGGTTCCACCGCCAAAACCACCCCACCAGTCGCCCTGGGCATCGGTGGAGACATAGGTCTCAGTGTGGTCGGCATAGTCCATGTTGTAACGCTGAACCGCAATCAGATAAGCGTATCCATCTGCAGCCTGGACTTCGTGAACATCGAAACGTGCAGGGAAGAACATCAGCGGCTTTCCGTTTGCTGCAACTTGCGTGTTGTATACATTCGTCGCAATGCGGCTGGCGCGCGCCAGGATGCCGAGAGTTGATGTTTCAAGGATGGCGAAATCACGATAGCGACCGCGAACGCGCATTACCGGCTCGACTCTGCTGACGTTGCCATTATAAGTGACCACGTCGCCATCCTGAACCGCCCAAACCTCCAAATTTTCAGCGGTATTGATAAATTTGCCTTCCTTAAAATAACCGGCAGCATGCCGGAGCATAGTCAGGGCTTTGTCGACCCCAACAACCACAGTCTTCCCGGGTCGACGGGTGAAAAACTGCATTTCAACTTCTATATCTCCTGTCAAAATTTCGTCCGCCGGGATACCTCCAGGCAGAAGATGGTCATGCCCCTCGTATAGATAACCTTGCTCAGAAAGCTTTTGAAGCATTGTCGCGATGTTGACAAAGTATTTATCAGCATACCAGCCCATGCGCATGCGCTCGATATCAAGCTTGAAGGTTGAATCGTCCAATCTTTTTCCGTTAAACAGGCTCATCGTAATTCTCCAGTGGTTCGTATGGTGAGGATATTATATAGTCGAACAGAGTGGAAGCCAGTTTCTTTGAAACCTTTCCAATCCGGTCCATTCGTTGGGATTGTGCTGCATGTCAGCCGAAAAAGGCGATTTACCTGCCACCAACCGGGTTGATATACACAACCCGGCTTAAAATTGATTGTCAGCTGCCTGAACGAGCAGAGCAAGGTCCATGCGAAAGCCTTAAAACAGGGACTCGTGTGGGTTTTTCTCGTCCAGTTTTGCCAAGGCATAAGAGGCAGCTGCCGCAACCAGGAAGAGCAGCGCGCAGACCAGAATCACTCCCCAGCCGCTGACACCCCTGGGGATAATCGCTGCGGTGGAGCCGAGTACCACACCAATAATCAAGTGATACATAATGGCGTAATGCTTCGAAAACAGCCAGTTGACAAACTTGGCAAAGATTAAAATGACCAGAACCACACCAAGGATCAGTGGAATGATCACGCCCATTTGCAGGTTTTTGATGCCATTCGCCATTGGATGATAGAGCCCCAGGTAGATCAGGAAGTTGGATGGGCTCAGTCCGGGCACTACCAGCCCTAATCCGGTGAGCGCTCCGCTGAGCAGCCAGGCAAAGAAACTGGGCTCAACCTGCACATTTCGGATCGAGTCCACCCAGCGCATCCATAAGAAAATGCCGATTGCTGCCACCAGCATCAACAGCCAATGCCAGTTTCTACGCCCTTGCTTCCCCGCAGTCTTGACCAGTGATGGGATCGTGCCGGCAATAAAACCGATAAACATCCAGGTGAATTGGGCAGCATAATTATCGAAAGCGAAATCAATCACCGCTGAAAAAGCGATGACACCTAACACACCGCCAATCCCGACGGGCAGGAAAAAGCGCAGATGCTCAACGAACTTGTTACGAATATCTGCCAGCCAGCGCAGCAGGGGTTCGTAAATACCAAAAACTACCATCATCACCCCACCGGACAAGCCTGGAGTGATCGCACCAATACCGGCTAAAAAGCCTTTCACAAAACGTACCAGCCAACCAACGACTGTGTTGCCTGTCTTGAATGAACTTAATTCATCGTTGGTGGTTATTTCTTCATAAGTTTCTTTATCTGAATTCATGTCGGCTCACTTTTTGTTTTCTCCCGTCCATTCTACAACAAACTGGCAATTCGGTTAAAAAAAGCCTAATCGAAACAGCAATTCTCAATATGCATGTGTTTAGATTTAAAGGGGGAGCAGGGAGCAGGGAATAGGAATTGGGTTTTGTCATCCTGAGCCTTTTTTGCGAAGGATCTTGTCAATCGGAACGGTAAGACCCTTATGAATTATATTTACGAAGTGCTTGTCCCGTTCCTGCGGAGCCATCCTTCCGTAGGGAACGTGGCTCGTCCCGTTCCGGCGAAGCCATCCTTCCGTAGGGAACGTGGCTCGTCCCGTTCCGGCGAAGCCGTGTATTGAGGGGGTTGTAATATTGGTGTAACGGCGATATTTCTCCCTCTTGATCCGCTGTGCACATTGACCATACACAACGGCGGATTGGAGGCGCGATACACTCTTGTCAATGGAAATATCCGGCACCTCCAATACCTACTTCGTTGGTACAGACGTCACGCCCTACGGCTGTTCTCGGGACGGCATGGCAACTGTCCCCTACACCATAAAAATAAACAAATATTTCCATATTGAGAATTGCTGTAATCGAAATCATAAACTTGTTGTGAAATCAAACCTTTTATCGGAGATGGGGATTAAAATAACCTCGTAAAGGAGTGGGATGGAAGAAGAGACATTTAAACATATTGAAACCGTGCGAGTATACGCTTACGCGTGTGATTTTAATAAGCTCTGGAAGCCGGCTGAATTTTTCAGAGCGCTTACTGAGGCTGCCGCTGAAAACGCAAAAGACATCGGTTACGGAGCCCTGGAAATGGCGGAGCGAGGATGTTTTTGGGTGTTTAGTCGTATGAAGATTAAATTTCTCCGCTATCCGGAAGCAAATGACCTGGTCACCATCCGAACATGGCCTCGGCATATCCAGCAAAAACTCTTTTTCATTCGTGAATTCGAAGTGCTTGATCAAAACAGCGAACCGTTAGCCCTGGCTACATCAGCCTGGTTGGTGGTAAACAGTGAATCCAGGCGGCTGGTCCCACCGGGGAGACTGGAAGGCTTTCCGATGCCTGTCCATCCGGAACATTTCGCGGTGGATGAAATGCTGGACAGACTGAACATCCCGGATGGTGGTGAGGAACGGTTTAACCGAAGAGCAGCTTATTCGGCGGTTGATATGAACGGTCACACCAACAACAGCCGTTATATTGAGGCGATCTGCGATAGTTTCGAGATTGAGACTTTCCAAAGATATGAGATTGACTGGATTCAGATCAACTATGACAAGGAAGTCAGACCAAATGAGGTTTTGTCAGTCAATCTGATTGAAATGCCGGGGGAGGAATTGTTGTTTGGGCTCACCGGTAACAACCAGACCCAGCAAGCCCGGGCTTTCGAAGCGCTGGTCAAATTGAGAGACCATCAACAGTAATAATCGTATCCAGGAATGGATGGTATCAAGATGGAGGCTGCCGGTTGCTTTCAAAGCGAGAAACATAATGGAAGAGTCAAGCCTGCTGACTGCTTGTGAGCAGCCTGTTTGCTATAATTTTATTTGCCCTTTGAGGTGATCCAGCCAGTGGAGGATTGAGCGATCGCGATAGAGGCGGTAAGAATGCACAATAGCCTCATCCAGCGATTGCGTTGATGTGACCGGAAGGTCCTGCAGCAGATGATCGTACCATGCCTGGCAAACCTCGCGCTGTTTTTGAATAAGATCGAGAGCATAGTCGTCACCATAGCGCCTGGCGATGATCAGCTTACCCAAAAAATCCTGGCGGATGTGGCGAGCCCTGCGGACCGGCGTAGATACCCAGTCCATCAAAGAAGCTTTCCCCTCGGGGGTCAGCCTGAAAACAATTCTGCCGGTTAAGCCGGCGTCCGGTTGATCTGGGATGGGCTCGATAAACCCGCTGGATTCAAGCCGGTCCAGCTTGGAATACAACAGGGCTTGTTTGATATTCCAAATCTTGTTAATCCCAGGCATATTATTCAACCTCTGGTGGATTTCATAACCATGCAGTGGTTCTTCATCCACTAATGCGAGGATCACATTTTCCATCGTAATTGGCAGTGCTTTACGAGCCATGTCCCGACCTTTGGTGCCCTGCTTTAATTGACCAAAATGGTTTCATCGGGCTTATTTGGAACGAGACAGAGAAAAACGAAGGGCTCTTCTCCGGTCACACGGTAGCTATGCAGGACCTCAGCCGGGATAAAAACAGCATCGCCTGCGCTGACTGCGTGTGGGATCTCATTGATGATAACCAAAGCTTTACCGCTGAGCACGTATTGCTCGTGTTCACCCAGGTTGAAGTGCATCGGCATGGAGCCCCCCGGCTGGATGGTGAATTTGCGCATGGCGAAGTTTGGGGCTTCGTTGTCGGAGATGAGAACGGCTTTCGACGCACCCACGCCTGTTGGTAGTGGTTGGCTAGGTATTTCAAGACTGTGTTTAACGAACATACGCCTCCTTTTACAAACCTGTTTTTATTATAACAAGATCTTTGTCCGTTTTTAAAGAAGCAAAGTAAAATTACTGCATGAAATTGAAATCGAGAAAAAATAAATCAGCAATCACCCCCAACCAGGAAGACAACAGGAATGGGGTAACGACACCAAAATCCAGGAAAAAGGCATTTTGGGAAGACGTTCTGGATTATCTAATGTGTATTGCCGGGGGCGTCATTTATTCTGTAGGCATCAATGTGCTTATCCTTCCCTTTGGGCTCTATATCGGCAATCTGACCGGTATTGCCAAGATCATTCTTGAGCTGCTGCAGCGTGTGCTCCCTGGTATCCAGGATGCCACAGGGCTGGTATTGCTGGCGTTGAATGTGCCCTTGATGATTATCGCTTTCAGCTCCATCAACCGCAAGTTTTTTATGAAAACGCTGGTGTCCATTCTCACGGTCAGCGGCGTGATGCTGTTTGTTCCGGTCAGAGCGATCATTCCAGGGCTGGATGATTTATTGACGATTTCGATCCTGGGTGGGATTATCTGTGGTTTTGGGGTTGGGCTCAGCCTCAGGGCAGGCGGTTCGTCTGGAGGTGTGGATATTCTCGGCGTATTGATTACCCTGAAAAACCATGATTTCAGCGTTGGAAGGGTTAGCCTGATTATCAGCCTGATCGTCTATGCTTATGCCTTGTTCACCAGTCCGCCGGTAATCCTGGTTTATTCAGTCATCTTCACGATGATCTACAGCCTGACTGTCGACCGGGTCCATTATCAGAATGTTAAAATAAGCGTGATGGTGGTGACTAAAAATAAAGACATTCTGCAATATATCCTCCATGAGACCCAACGGGGAGCTACATATTGGGACGGTTTGGGAGCGTATTCTGGCACAGAACTCCTGGTGATCAATACGGTGGTCTCCAAGTATGAGCTGATGAGACTGCGCAGGGCAATCATCGAACTTGATCCGCAGGTGTTTATTGTTGAAAATAGCTCAGTCAATGTAACCGGCTATTTCCCATCGCATTTCTTTTAGCAGCAAGAAGTTACGCCGTGCGTCAGGAGCTTGCTCCTGCAAATTTGGTCGCCGGATTTCAACCACAAGACCCCTCTGGCGAATATCCGGGCTTGGTTGGGGGACGGGCATATTCGGTCTGTTTGATCACCAGCCAAACGCCAACCCGCGTTTGTCTAATATCTTGTCATCAAAAATAACCCTGGCAGGGCTTTGTGCCAGCCCGGCACAAACAAGCAGCGGGATCAGATGTTCTTCGCGCGGGTGACAATAGCGTGCCGATGGTGCCAGTTCCCAGTTCAGCAGCGCGTCGTGGGTTTGCTCGTAGGAGGGATAAGTTAATGCTTCGATCAACCAGTCCTGAAAGGCATCATTAGCTTCATCTGGGTTGCCGGTAGGGTGCCAGGTAAACGCGCTCATGTTATGGAAAGAAAAACCCGAACCAATGACAAGCACGTTTTGATCCAGGAGCGGTCTTAACGCTTCACCAAGCTCCAGATGCTGCGCGGGGTCCAGCCCCCGGATTAGCGAAAGCTGCAAGGTTGGAATGTCTGCCTCTGGAAACATCATCAGCAGAGGAATGAAATGACCATGGTCATAACCGCGGTTTGGGTCGATATCTGGGGAAATTCCGGCATCCTCAAGCATCTTTGCGATTTGGGCTGCGTGTTCCGGGGCTCCGGGCGCGGGATACTGTACCTGGTAGGTTTCAGCTGGAAAGCCGTAGTAATCGTAGAACATGGGTGGGTTGGGCGAGCCCAGCAGGGTTGGGAGGCGTTCTTCCCAATGTGCGCTGATCACCAGGATAAGGTCTGGGCGGTCGAGCTGATCCGGTAAGGCGCGCATGAAGTCGATCATCGCCTTGTGTCCCGGGTCGCCAAGCAATGGGAGTGGTCCCCCGCCATGGCTGAAGTAAACCATACGATTTTTGTGAGTGTTCATAACGTCCTTTCTGAATAGGTTAATTGTATACCAGGAAGAGGGAACAGGAAACAGGCAATGGGGAATAGCTGAAAGCAAAAACGGTGATCTTTCCGCGGAGAGCACGGTCATCCTACAAGGAGTTTCATTGAGGCAAAAGAGTAAGCACGCAGTCTTCGTGCCGTTCAGTTTTAGTTGTTGGATCTGTCTGACTGACCGGTCTGATAGCCTGGAGCTTCACTGTTGTTTGACTTTTCTTCCAGGTTTTATTCAATCATAGAAACTCGTCGTGCTCTCTGATTATCCATCCATATTATCATTCCTCCAGAGATACCTTGTTATTCTGAAGGGGCGACAAATTCGCTGGTGGATGGGGGAAGCGATATTATTGCTTGAGAATAACACACCTGATGCGTTTTACTTGACTTTTAACAGGCAATCCTCTATAATGATGGTTCGCTGCGGGGTAGAGCAGAGGTAGCTCGTCGGGCTCATAACCCGGAGGTCAGTGGTTCGAATCCGCTCCCCGCTACTGAGAAGGAACCAGAGTACGCAATACTCTGGTTTTTTGTTAGCCGCGCGTACAGAGGTTGCCAACATTTTAGAATCGGAGGATTTAATAATGAACCACTGTTCGCCGGGCTCAAAAAACTCACATACATCAATTCTGTTGTCAAAAGCTATCGATGGTTTCCTCACTTTCAAGATAGCAGAGGGCTTAAGCAAGCGTACGATCGACTCTTATGAACATATCCTAAGGCATTGGCTGGATCAAATTGGAGATCGTAAAGTTGCTCAAATCAAAACTTCAGATCTGATTTCCTTTCTGGCATGGATGAGGACTGATTACAAACCCAGAAGATGGAATGGAAATACTGAACCACTCTCTGCCAAATCGCTCAGGAATGTTTATGTCTCGCTTCGAGCCTTCTTCTCTTGGCTTGAAAAAGAGTTTGGGATAGAGAATCTTGTTAAATCTATTCCATCTCCTAAATATCCACAACACGTTATTCAGACATTTTCTAAGGAAGAGATCGAAAAACTGATCAAATCTTGTCTTTATACAAGAGAATCTCAACCCTATAACCGCAGGAGTTTTGTGATGCGTCGTCCATCTGCCAACCGTGATCAGGCTTTGATCATGTTCCTGTTGGATACAGGCTTGCGTGCATCTGAATTATGTTCTTTATTGGTAGGTGATGTTGATTTAAAAACCGGACAAGTCAGTGTTCGACATGGTGTTTCCGGAGGTGCAAAGGGAGGTAAGGGTAGGGTAACTTACCTGGGAAAAGCAAGCAAGAAAGCTCTATGGCGTTATCTGGCAAACCGAGAAGAAGGTGATGACCCTGAAACTCCGCTTTTTTTAAATAACGTATCCCGTGCATTTAACCGAAATAGTCTTAGGATCATGATCAGACGCTTAGGTGAAAGGGCTGGTATTCCCCATGTGCATCCGCATAAATTCAGACACACTTTTGCAATCACTTACTTGAGATCGGGCGGAGATGTGTTCACGCTCCAGCTTTTGCTTGGACACAGCTCACTGGATATGGTTCGCCATTACGCGCAGATTGCCCAAAGTGATGTTGCTACGGCGCATCGCAAAGCAAGTCCGGTTGACAATTGGAGGCTATAAGCATCGCACTTAATTAATCAGTTTTTCAGCAATCATCAATAGTGCTTTACCTAACTTCTCTTTCTCCAGACCGTCCAGGTAATTTTCTAACCTATGGTCTGGAGGTTGACTAGTATTGTCAACTAATCCGGTGATACGCGTTTTGACATCTGATGATAACAAAGGGGCGTATATTCCGTCTGTGATTTCAAGGTTCTCATGCATAAGATTCATTGAGACAGCTTTGTAATCTGCCAGGGTTTTCGCATGCAAAAGACCGTATACAGCGTTGCCATGCCGAAATTTATGCGGAGATTTGTATTCAATTTGTGCTCTGGCAAAGAGAACTTTCATCCTTCGACCGAGTGCATGCGCTCTGTTATTACCGGGCTTGTTTTGGGAAATGCTTTGCTCACCCCACAAATGGTGGACTGGTGCATACCAACATGCATCATCAGATAATGTCTCACGAATAATGCTATCCCACCGTTTTATTGGCTCAATTAAATCTGGAACATTATAAAGAAAAGTTGTCGCCTTCTTACCGTTCTTTGTTTTGACCCCAAGCTCTGGCCATTGGTAGACCGTGAAGTTCTCCAGATCAATTGCAGAGCATGGAAGGGTGACAAAAGCAGTAGCACGCATTCCAGATAAAAAAAGGAAAGCAGCAGCCGCCTGATCCCGTAATAATGCCAAATCGTTTTGCGGGGCTGGTGGCATTACAAGCTTTCTGACGTCTTCTTCAGTTACAAACACATTCACTTGCAGTTTCTGTGGTTGTCTTGGCAGTCGTAAGGTTTCAATCCAATCTAATGTAACAGTATTTAATTCACGGGGATACGTCCTTTTAGCCCAAAGAAAAAATCTTTTGCTTGTGTCGAGTATTTTTTTCTGTGTCGACTGAGCCAGGTCTTTACTATTGTCCTTTTGGACTTGCTTAGATAAGTATTTAGGAAAGGTGGGACGTATCATCGGTGCTTTTGAGAAATCGTGATCATCTGCCCAAAGCAACAAATGTCTGAGGTAGAAACGATACCGTTCAACAGAGCTTATTCCCAGCTGCATTACTTCCTTCAAATATAAGAGATACTTGGATACTTTAAGAAAGTTTTGACGTTCAATCATCTCGGATTCCTCGGTTAATGATGTTTTTGCAAACCGGACAATACCCTTTTATACGTTTTACTTTCTCATTGACGAATGTATATTGCGGAGATTCAATTATTCTGGCTTGATTACAGTGCATGCAATAACCCTGGCCCTCTGTCAATCTCTGTAATTTTTTATCTGGCTTTTGACTAACCACCCAAGCTCTGAACGATTCTCCGTTTATCCATAAACGCCCACTATTATCTTTTTCATGTGGAGCACCTGCAGAAAGCCAACCACGTAAAGTGTTATAAGGTATATCCAAAGCCGAAGCCAACTCGTTTAGCGTATACAACATTGGTAAGAGTCCAGGCGCACGGATTATCACTTTATGTGGGATTTTTATTTTTGTTATCGACATTTTTTTCAATCTCACTTATTTCTTTTCATTCCAAGGCTAAATCAAGCTTCAACCATTTAAACAATTTATTTTAAAATTTTGCCAATGATTGAGAGCAAGGTTTTTTATTCATTCACAGCCTGCTGTTCAATTTTTTTATTTTAATCCGGATGGCAGTTGGCATTGCCCACGGGAGTTTCACCCCTGTTCAACCAGGACAGCTCTACCCATTGCCTGCGGCGGGTCTACGCTCGGACTGTGGCTATAGAGGAGTATCATTATGCCCTTCACTTCATAGTTGATTTGCCATATCAATCTTCTCGAAAACGCTTGTCACTCGTTTATTATTAGGATTGTCTCGCGTCTGTGATCAGTGATGGATTGTCGTATCCGGATTGTTGTATTACATCCAGGCATTATCCTCCTGGCGTTTTTGTTAAGGTACTTTTTCTTACTAAATATTTCATCTCCCTTCATGTTGACAAGGCTTAGTACAATTTGAAGGTAACTAGTATCTTCCTTTGCTGTAAATGTTTGTTCGGCATAGCTAATTGAAAGCTGTATCTAATAAGGGTATATGCTCCTTTTGGTTTAGATTTCTCTATATTGGTGTTCATTTCAATTGATTTGTTTCAGTTATGATTTTAAAACGGACAACGGCTCGGACTAACCGTGAGATTAGCCGAGCTTCTATTTCAGGATCTGTTATCATGATTAAGAAACCTTCTTCATCTCTTGCATTTCGTCTTGATAAGTATGCTATGTAAGGATTGAAATGGACGATAACTTGATCCATTGCAGTCGGGTCTCCCTGTACAGCACAGATAATCACTGGGTACGGAATCAATCTGTTTGTTGGTATAGGATCGTCTTCAAATGCCCGGACAGTCATGAGCGATTTTCTCCAAATCATGCTTAAGTTTTTCTAAAGCAGAAGCCCGCCAGTTCTGGATAGTACTTCTCGGAATCTTTGTTATCTCGCTGATTTTTCGATCATTGAGACCATCAAAATAATATAAATTGATGATCTGCTGTAAATGTTCAGGTAGGTTTTCGATTACGGCTTTTAAAAGCTCGTTACTTATCCACAATTCATTAATTCGATACTCGGACAAGATATCTATAGGGTCAGGATTGATGAACAGATACTCTTCATCAAGAGCTAGATCTGAAAAATTGAGAATTCTTTTTTTTCGTCTGTTTAGCGCTTTGTGAGCATTAATCGCTTCGTTCTTTAATGTCCGTTTGCAATAAGAATCAAACGAGTAACAGACACCTAATTCAAAGGATTCAGGGATCATGTCATCTCCTTTCGCTTCTTAAAACAACCCCCGTGGAAAATTTGCCAAAAAAGGATATGTCTTATGGATAAAAACAGCCTACTTATGACCATTTAAATCGAAGACATATTCTCACTCTACGTTTCTTGCGATTAATGGCTAAATAAACTCGCCGATTCAACGAGACACAGCGTCAATTCTAGAATTTGTATTAAGGCTTAAATTTGGGATTGTTTTACAGAAAGCAATTGATGAATGATTTATTCCTTAAACACAGCATGCCAAATTGTAATCAAGGAATAGTTAAATGCACAGTATTTAAAAATCAAAGGCAACGTTCTTATTCCTGTTGCCTTTGATTTTATGATTTGATGGCTAATTAGAAATCCTCCACGATCTTACGCGATCATTGAGCGCGCCAAAACTTGGACAGTTATCTTGACAAGAGTAACTATCACCAGCAAAATTACTGAGATCAAAAACCATTATGTTGTAACATCCTGAATAACTTGAACCAGAACTGGCTCTATTGTTGACACTTGTAGGCATGCTGGAAACACTATAAGAAACCGTAGCTGAACATCTTTGTGGTCCAGCAAAATTTACTATCAAATTATTGTAGTTTGTATCATCGTAAAATTGCAAGACTACATAAGAAGAAGATGTCCGATACTTTGTTTCAAGCTCGACATTTGTCAAACCACAAACTACTTCGATTATTCTTGATTCAACCTCATCTTCTCTAATTGGCTCTAGGAGAACGAAGCAATTATTTCTGCTTTCCCGACTAGGTTTCAAATTAAAAAAGATTTCAGACTGGGTGGCAGCGTTCGCATAAACGCTTGAAGACGTTGAAAAAAAGCTGGTCAGAATTACGTAGACCATTGTAAGAGTTTTGATAAAGTCCCAAGTACTGTTTTTCATTTTAGCTCCTTTGTGCTTATCTTAAACTGCTATAGTATCCTTATTTGGAATATAAAACCGGACTATAGTTCCTTTGTCAATATCACTATGGATACTGATAGTTCCTGAGGCGGATTTCACAAGGGTCTTGACGATGGAAAGCCCCAAGCCACTTCCCCCAGTCTTTCGGGATCTAGAAGTATCCACTCGATAGAATCTGTCAAATATGTACGGTAATTCTTCTTGAGATATCCCGATACCATTGTCTTCTACAGAAAATTCATATCCATTCTGGTGGGCCCATGTCTTAATACTGACTTTACCTGCCTGTCGATTATATTTAATCGCGTTATCAAGCAGGTTTATCAGAATTGTTTGTAAGATGGCACGATCTGAAAAAACTGTGCTCATTTGATTAGTGTCATAACTAATTGTTATTCCTTTATCTTTTGCTTTCTCATGTAGAATTTTTATGCACTCTTGTAAAAGAGCGTTTAACTCTATCATCTCAGGACGATAAATTTGATCTTTGTACAAATAAAATCCATATTGCTTTATAAGGCTTTCCAGCCTTATCGTAGAATTATCAATAGACACTAGGCTGTCGAGCAGTTCAGATGTGTATGCCGCTTTTTCTTGTAAAATCAAGTCAAGATTCATCCGAATTGCCGCAACAGGTGATCGAAATTCATGTGTCGTGTTTAGGGCAAACTCCTCCTGTTGCAAGATTAAATCTTCGAGTTGTTTAATTTTTGTCAAAGCCGCTTCCTGTAGATTCGCGATTTCTATATGCTTAGGGGTTGATAATTTCATGCTGTTTAGAGGTTGAGGATCTGAAATTACATTGGTCAACTTTGTAATCGGCTCTGTGATTAGACGGCTAATCCAGCTCATTCCAAAAAGAAAGGCGATGATAAATCCAGCCGTGATGATAATAAACCATCGAAGCAGTTTTAATTGCAATCTGTTAACAATATTGTGCTGAACGCTTTCCGTGGAAAAAGGCATATCCGGATTATGTTTACCAGAAAAGTCGTTGTCTATAATGACAGTATCTTCATCGGGTTCTAGATAAAACAAAGGTATCTCACTTTTAATAACTGAACCACTTACTAATGATAAGGTTATTACCAAGGTAGTGCCAAGCGACAACAGCAGAAACATCGTTAGGGTTAACAACTGTGATTTAAAGGTAGGATTATTTCTTTTTGCTAACATACTATTAATTTCTCATGATGGAAGTCTTTTGATAGTTTACTTGATTGGATGTCAAATTCGTGTGAAGTTAAGGATTAAAATGGCAAACTTCGGATGCAATATCCTTGATTTACAATATTTGCCAACTCCACACCTCTCAAACCCGCCGCTTGCAGTTTCTTTCGAATGTTATATACATGAGTTCGTAACGAAACATAAAATAGAGCATCTTCCTCACCCCACGTATGTAAGATTAGCTCCTCTTGTTTTATAATTGCCCCAAAATTAACCAGTAAGTACTCAAGGATTAAGTATTCTTTAGCGGTCAGTTGAACAAAAGTTTCTTGGATATAAATCTCACGCTTTACTTGATCAAGACGTAAATTTCCAGCCTCGATTTGATTCTTTCCCTGGAGATACTTTCTCCTAAACAAAGCTCTGATTCGAGCAAGCAATTCATCCAGATGAAATGGTTTGGTAAGATAGTCGTCCGCACCACTGTCTAATCCTTCCACCCTTTTGTTGACCGCGTCTCTCGCAGAGATGATGAAAATTAGCAAGTCAGGGTTGTTTGCTTTTAGTTTTTTACAAATGGTTATTCCATCTAAATCCGGCAGATTGAGGTCAAGCAATAACAAATCATAATCAAAGCTTTCAGCATAATGCAGCCCAGATTCCCCTGACCCGTTTACATCCACGATGTAACCTGCTTTTCTCAAACCAATGGCAAGTGGCCTGGAGAAATCCTCATCGTCTTCAATCAAGAGTAGTCTCATCATCTTATTCACATTCTTTTAATTCTTCATTAATTCTATCAGATCCTGTACGAATATTTTTTGAGGGTGTTTAAAAGTGAAACAGAACCCATTGAAAAATTTCTGTGTACATCATTGAAATGCAACAACTAAAACCTCTAAATCTTGACACGGATTTGACACCTCTTTTTATATAATGCTTTTAACGCTAAGCTCCAGGTGAATGCTTTTGCGGACAAGAGAAAGAGGTGAATTAATTTTCACCACAAAATAAAGGAGTAAATGATGGCACACCGAAAAAGAATATCTACAGCTTTTCTTCTTGCACTCGTCTGTTCTGTATTAGTAATTGGTACAGTCTTTGCTGGAAGTGGTATCCAACACCCAAACTTTGAAATCAAATTAGGACTTTACAGCACTGGTAGTGGCTGGGGAAAAACTCGGGTTCTCTCCCCTGGACCAGCCTACCGTCCCCAAGTGAACTGTGAACTTCAAAACAACGCTGGCGCTACAATTAGCACAGCAGCAGATTGGGGTACTTACGGTGCATCTCAAGCTTATGCCTATTGTCCCAACACTACCGGAGCATCTCCTACCCGCCTCTGGACAACACACAACCAATGGGTAAACGCGACTGTGTATACTTATTTCGACACCTTACCCTAGTGGAGTATTAATTGCTCAGATTTAGGTTAACAATCTTTGCCACCTCTTTCTCAAAATGATCAGGAGTCCTATGAAAAAAATCTACCTGTACTTGGTGTCAATGGCGATTATCTTCACATTTGTAGCTTGTTCAGCTAAACCAACTGAAGTAAATCCAGGGATTTCTTCGACAACGCTACCACATCCATTCACCAGTGTGACTTCTTCCAATGAAACAGCTGGTGTTGTCATCCCTGAAGGAAGTAAGCGTTTCGGCTGGAAATTCGCTCCTCTTGCAGGTTTTGAGAGTTGCAATCAGCCGAGCGAGTGTCTAATAAACTATGAGGGTCGTCCGATCGAACTATCTTATGAGATTGAAACGTTAGGAAACAATGATATTGAAATAGGATTCGCTATTTTCATAGACGGGATGATTCAACCCCATCAAGTGATTAGGTCAACGCAAGTTGGGGGTGAGTTAATACCTTTTGATTTGAACCAATATGTCAGTGCCCATAAAGTCAGGATGAATGAAAAAATTGAAATAACGATACGATTTAGTCCTATCACAGGTAAAAAAGGCCAAACCTTGAGTTTCACCCAAATGGTCATGCCCTATCCTTCTTTTCTGCCGGACTCTCCGGATCAGCACTTCGGAAACATTCAAGATGCGCATCCAAATGATTTCGGAACGATCAGATTTTTAGAAGATGCGCCATCCCAGTTAACAAGTCCTGTTGTCCAGGTTGAGTCACAGCCTATTTCGGAAAGCATGAAGATAGTCAGTGAAAGCAACCCGTCAGGGAGGGTCCAGAGACCTTTTTATTACTTTAACGACAGTAGTGCAGACTATATCAATAGATTGATGTTAAAAGATGGCAAAGCTAATCTCAGAATCCAAATGGGTGGTGGAGTTGAGGCAGAATACAGAGTAATAATTTTTATAAACCATAAACCAGTCATGATTGAGGGAAACGAGAGCTTTATTATCAAATCAGCTTATGACCAGATTGTCACATATAATTTTATATTAGATACTCATGAATTACCAAGATTCAATAGCCTCTATGCGACCATTTTGCCGACCGGTGACGGTTTTCTTCTGAATCCTGAAAGTGGTTTCAAATCTAAATCCATTTTATTGATAAACGAGGATGCCCCATGGTTAGGCGAGGCGTCGCAAACATCCACTCCTGGAAATAACACGATGGATCCGGGTATGTTATTCGATAGTAGTTTCTCTCAGGATGGATTACAAGATCTGAGCAGCGAATTGATAAGCAACAACATTTCATCTGGAGATATTTTGTGCCTAACGAACATGGGTGGTTCGAACATTTTTTTAGCACTTGATGAGAAACTACTGCTTATTGACACCAGTTCCGGTAAGATTCATAAAGAGAGTCCTAGCAAATTCGATTTTAGCCAGAGATCAGTTGAATGTTTCAGAGTTGTGGATGGGATAGCGATATTAACAACAGATGCATTGAATAACACAACCCTAGCCCACTTTTTTGATTCCGATCTTCAGGAAATAAAAACTTTTGATCCAGCGAGCCTACTTGGAATCGAAGATTTTTTTAGTAATACGTGTGTAATTTCAGCATCCGGTAAGTTGATAGCTTGTCTCGATAACAGTTTTACATCAATAGTTGTTGCTGACATAGACTCTGGAACAAGGTTGAAAACTATCGATATTTCCGATGAATTTAAAGATATAAGGTTCAGAATCCAGAAACTTGCTTTTGGGGGTGATGATAAATTCCTGGCATTTGTTGGTATAGATGCTGATCAATCATCTTCATTCAAGACAAGCTATGGAATAATTGATTTGGATCAAATCCGGGTTTTATTCACAAACTCTAAGAATAACTTGAATGAATACTTAATTCAAGACTCCTCCTCTCATTTCCTATTTATTGAAAGAAGAGGCGTTTTCAATTATAGTGACGGAAATGTGGCTTTGTATGATTGGATGAGGCAAGAGGGAAGACTCATACCCTTTGCACACGGCCATGTGGATCAACGGGAAAGTTTTACAGTAACGATTTCACCCACTGGTCAATATCTCACTGGATTTGAAACTCATTACGGCGATATTGTTGATGAGCGTTTCACCCATACAAAGTATGTCCTGCGCATTTATGATATGAGGACTCTGGCAATTGCAAAGGAAATAGCCCTTGAGGGGTACTTTGCCTGGGTTCCAAAAGTGAGTTTTACAGCCAATGAAGATGCAGTTCTTATTGCACTCTCTGAGTGGAATAAGCAAGTTCGTCTATTGAAGTACAGTATCCCCTAGATGGGTTCGGATCTAACGAATTGTTTGTATCGTTTAATAGGAGAAGAATCAAGTAGTTTGACAAGTTTCAATCTACGTTACAACGACCTCTTGAAACGCACACGGTACCTGTGGCCCTAAAACGCCTGCTTTCCAAACCGTAGTACACTAGAAATGTGGAGAAGTGGTGAACACCTGACACAAAAAAAAGATGTGGCCCAAGTTTCACCGCCAAAAAGGAGTAAATGATGGTACACCGAAAAAGAATATCTACAGCATTTCTTCTTGCACTCGTCTGTTCTGTATTAGTGATTGGTTCAGTCTTTTCTGCAAGTGGTATCCAACATGCTAACTTTCAAAATACATATGGTCTGAACAGTGCTGGAGGCTGGGGAAAAACTCGGGTTCTCTCCCCTGGGTCAGCCTACCGTCCCCAAGTGAACTGTGAACTTCAAAACAACGCTGGCGCTACAATTAGCACCGCAGCAGATTGGGGATATTACGGTGCATCCCAAGCCTATGCTTATTGTTCAAATAAGACAGGAGCGTCGCCAACCCGGTTATGGTTGACACATAACCACTGTGTAAATGGAAGCTGTGAAGCATTTTATTACACTTTGCCCTAAACCGAATCACGGGAAACATTAATTAGTTTTGTTTCTATCACCTCTTTCTCGTTTCTTGGGAGAAAAATGAAAAAAAACATTAAAACCATACTGCTTATCGTGTCTCTTTTATCGCTGGTTGCATGTTCGCAGAAACCAGCTGAGGACACATTGAATAACTCACCCACCCTCCTCCCGAATCCATTTGTTGAACGAACCTCTTCTGGAGCAGGCACTGAAGAAAGCGTTTCTAACCCAATCTTCCATTTTTCCTATAATAGAGGGCCAATAGCAGGATTCGAAAATTGCAACCACGATAACAGAGATTGTTATATAAATTTTTCAGGAGACCCTATTGAAGTTGTCTTTGGTTTGGGAGACAATGGAAACAGTGATGGAATCGAACTTGGACTGGCTATCTTCATTGATGGCGCAATTCAACCCCATCAGGTCATCAAGTCGACACAATCGTCCGAAGGGTTACGACCGGTTGATGAGCTGCAATACTTAAGTACCCATAAAATGAAAAAAAATGAACACATTGAGGTAACCATCCGCTTTATACCAGTTACAGGAAAAAAAGGACAAACCTTGAGCTTTAATCAAATGGTGATGCTTTACCCCTCATACTTGCCAGACTCACCAGACAAATACTTTGGAATCATGCATGATGCCCATCCTTATGATTATGGAACAGTTAGATTCCTTGAAGATGCCCCATCCCAGATAGAAAGTCCAGACGTTCAGGTTGAATCGCAACCTATTCCTGAAAGCTTAAAAAGGGTTAGTGAAGACAATCCGACAGGCAGGGTTCAAAATCCTTTTTACTATTTTAATGATGGCAGCGGAGACTATATTGCCAGATTATTTCTGAAAAATGGCAAAGCAAATCTAAGGATACAAATCGGTGGCGGTGTGGAAGCTTCCTATCGGGTTTCGGTTTTTGTAAACCATAATCCAGTAATGATTGAGGGAAACGAAAGTTTCATCATCAAATCAGCTTATGACCAGATTGTAACATACAACTTCGAGTTGGATGCCCAGGGGTTGCCAAGATTCAACAGCCTTTACGCAACCATCTTGCCAATTGGTGATGGCTATCTTCTGAATCCTGAAAGCGGGAACAAAACCAAATCCATTTTATTGATAAACGAGGATGCGCCATGGGCAGGAGAGTTCTCGCGCGCCTCCATTCCTGGGCAAGAAACGTCAAACCCGGGAACGATAATCGAAAGTCATTTTTCTCCGGATGGATTACAAGATCTGAGCAGCGGGTTGATAGACAATCATATTTCATCAGGAGATATTGAATATCTTTCCAACATGAGTGATTCAAGTTTGTTTTTAGCAACTGCTGAGAAACTGTTACTTATTGACGCCAATTCCGGTAAAATCCTGAAAGCCATTCCAAGCGGTTTCCCATCTCCAAGTCTTACGTCATATTACAAAATCCGGGATGGGATAGCCATTTCTATAACAGATGTTGTTGCTAATACAACGCACGTCCGCCTGTTTGATTCCGATCTTCAGGAAATAAAAAAAATTAACCCAGCAAGCCTTCTTGGGATCGAAAAATTTTTTAGTGGCACATGTGCGATTTCAGCGTCTGGTGAGATCATGGCTTGCCTCAATAACAGCTTTACATCAGTAATTGTTGCAAATATAGACACTGGAACAAGACTGAATACATTTGATATTTCCAACGAATTTAAAAAAATAAGTTTTAGAATCTCGTCACTCGCTTTTGGGGGTAATGATAAATTCCTGGCATTTGTTGGTTACGATGCTGGTAGCGCATCTTCGGATCAGACAAGCTATGGAATAATTGATTTGGATCAGAACCGGGTTGTTTTCACGAATTCTAAAACCAATTTGAATGAACTATTAATTCAAGTCTCGTCTTCTCAAATGCTTTTTGTGGAAAAAAAACACTTTTTCAATAGTAGCGATGGCAGTGTGCTTTTATTTGATTTGGCGAAGCAAGATGAAAGACTGATTGGCTTTACACACGATGCCACAGAAGATTATCGTGAAAGTTTTACAATTAGAATTTCACCGAAGGGACAATATCTAACCGGATGCCAAGTACAAGCCCTCCCTCGAAGTGATGGGTTTATAAGCTTTATCCTCCGTATTTATGATATGAATACGATGGCGATACGGAAGGAAATAAGCCTCAATGGAAGCTTTAGTGGTTTTCCCAATGTGACTTATACGTCAATGGAAGATTCTATTTTCATCGCTCTCTCTGAGTGGTCTAATGATCGTCAAATTCGCCTTTTAAAGTACACCATACCTTAAATTGCATTTTTTGGGAAAATCGTTCAGCTTGTTAACAAGGAGCTTTTATGCTATCAGTAAAAAATCTTACAAAAAAATATGGCAAACAGATTGCCGTTAATGGGATCAACATTCAATTTAATAACGGTATTTATGGCTTGCTCGGTCCAAATGGTGCTGGCAAAACGACCCTTCTGAGCATGATTATGGGTGCTCTGCGCCCAGACCAGGGAGAAATCTTCTTTGAAGGCGTGTCGCTGGCGAAGAGCAGAGATACATTTAACGCCAAAGTGGGGTATTTGCCCCAGGGTCCGGTCTTTTACAAGGAATTCACCGGGCCGGAATTTCTGGAATACATCTGCGTTTTAAAAGATATCCCCAAAACGGACCACAAACAACAGATTGAGCGCGTTATGGAAGAAGTCAACCTGATCGATGTCGGAGAAAAACGTATCGGAGCCTACTCGGGCGGAATGCGCCAAAGGCTCGGGATTGCCCAGGCCCTTCTGGGCAATCCGCAGGTTTTGGTTTTTGATGAACCAACTGCCGGGCTTGACCCTATTGAGCGCATTCGCTTTAGAAACACGCTTTCAAGGTTTTCAAGTGACAAAACCATTATCATCGCCACGCACATTGTGACCGATATTGAGTCAATCGCCCAGGCGGTTGTGGTGATTAAAGATGGCATCGTCCTGACCCAAGACTCCCCCGAATCACTCATGCGGTCAATCAATGGCATGGTATGGTCGCTTAATGTACCCATTGATGCTATTGACCACTATATCAGCAATTTTCGCATAAGCAATATTCAACTGAACGATCAACATTACGCGCTTAGAATCATCCACAAAGAAGCCCCTGATTCGGATGCTGTGCTTGCCACACCACGTTTGGAGGAAGTTTACATCTATCTGACAAAAGGAACCATCCATGACGACACTACGCTTTGAATTCATAAAGGTATTCAGAAGACCATATTTTATTATCAGCATCCTACTTTTCACGCTCATAAACTTTGCTGCTATTTTCATTACAAATAAAGGCTATCAAAATTGGGTTGGGGAAGATCATCAAAACAAGGTTTGTGAGGAATTTCTCTGCGGTCCGATAGACAGTCAAAAAATTGACAAGGTTATCAGTGAGACTAAACGGTTGTCAGATATCGTTGCCTCTCAAAAATTCAGCCGAGAGTATGATTCAAATACTATTACTGGGTACTTATTCGGTGATTTCAACCTTTATTATGGTTACCTAGAGCCTAATCTTAAATACGCAGTAAGTTATGCTTATGATATGCAAGATATTATACATAGAGCGTATGAAAATGTCGAATTTTATGAGCAAGTTGGAAATATAAAAGAACTGAATAAGAACCACGACATTATTCAGTTGTATTCCGGTCGTTCGATCAATGAATATCGGAACTTATATGGCGCCAGATATCTGTTGTTCTATGATTTTTCGGGACTTCTAATCATATTTCTTTTAGTCTTGACACTTACTCCTGGTTTCGTCTCCGAAAGAGAAAACCGAATGTACCAATTGTTTCCAACATTTCCAAGCGGGGAACGGAAGATAAACTCTACAAAGTTTTTATTCATAATTCTCATCACTTTAATGTATTGTATCTGGTTCTTCATCATGGATCTGATCGGTTTTGCTTTGTTTTCTCACTTGCAGGGCTTTTCCATGCCACTATACTCAATCCAGGAATTTCAACTGACGCCTCTTAATCTATCAATCGGCCAATTTTATGTTGTCTGCCTGATCCTCAAGATATTTGGCATGCTTATCATCTCCTTTTATATAGCCATCTTATCCAAGTTCCTTCCTAAAATCGTCTATGTCTTTTTAGGAAGCGTCCTACCCCTCGTATTATTTATTTTTTGGCTGCCAAGAGCATATTCCACGTTGGGTTGGCTTGATTTCATTAATCCCATGCACTTGATAAAGAACAGATATATATTCCTTGCATATGACCCCATTTTTGTCGGATCTAATCCCATTCAACCTGTGCTTCTTGCGGTTTTGGTAGCTATGCTCTTGATCATTATTTCTAGTATCATCATCCAAACCAGGATACGTCCAAGGTTTGCTTAGGTGTTTCCGGAGGTATGAATGGCTCTATTTGTTGCAGAATTAAGAAAACTAATGTCTAAATCTTTCGGTCTTTTATTAGTTATGTTAATGTTGATTCTCAAGATCGCTTACTTAGGGTTCGAAGATTCAAAGACGAACACCTACATACTGGATAATAAAACGGATTACTTATCGATTGTGAATCGTTATACGGGAAAAGTAACTCAGGAGGTTTCTGACCAGATCGAAGCAGAAAATGCTCTTGTCTTGCGCGCAGAGAGTGAGCTGCGTCGCCTGCGATTAGATTACAATGATGGTTTAATCACAACTGAACAATTTGAACATGAGCTTCCTATCCTAGAGAAACGCTCCAATAACAAGGAACTATTTCTATACTTGTATAGCCAGTATTTGACTGCAAGAAGTGAACCAGACACCAGGTTTATCCTGTTTTCAGAAGGGTGGGATCGGTTTTTCTCAACAGTTCGATTAGATTGGTTTTCTGCACTCGTGATAATTATTTTTGCAGCCTTGGTTTTTGGAAAAGAGTATGAAGCTGACATGCAGAGACTTCAAATTTCGACACCCAAAGGAGATAACAAATTAGTTATAGCGAAATTTCTTGTTCTTTTTTCAGTAATCCTTGTGATTGGCCTTCTCAGTTATTTGAGTGAGTTTCTCTTTTTCAATATTCGATATGGTCTGCCAAACTGGAATTTCCCTTACCAAAGCCTCGCCACATTCCGGAACTCTTCCTTGCCATTGACACTATTTCAAGCAACCTTGCTGACATTCTTTCTCCGACTCTTTGGATTTTGTGTCCTTGGGATAATAACCATTTCAATTTCGATTGCCTCTCAAAGCGTAATTCCCTCCTTGATAGGGGGCTTAACACTCGTGGCATTACCATTTATCCTACCTGTCAGCAGTGGTTCGAAGGTGTTTCTTCCAAGCCCTTACAGCTTGATTATTGCCACTCCGTTTCTTTATGGAAATGATACCCTCATTAATAAAACCACCTTTTCTTTTATCGCTACGGTTACAAACCAACATTTGGTAGGGATACTGCTAATATGGTTTTTTATTGCGATCATATTACTATTAAATATCAAACGGCAGTTTGGTTATATCAGGTATAAGCCGACCAGGCCTAATTTATCCGTTGTATTCTGCCTTATCAGTGTTTCTCTTCTTTTGGGCTGCACAGTACCAGGTTTAAATTTAAAAGACAGAAACAATCAAATGGCCAATAATTCGAACTCTCTTTTCTCTTCTTCTTCTTATTATTATGACCCTTTTATAGTATCTTTGTATCCCACCTTTATGATTGAAGATACAAGAGACAATACCATTCAAAAAGCAATCCGTGATCCATTTTTAGACAAAGAATTCATTGATAAACATGTCGGAGGGATAAACATTGAGAATGATACATTGTATTACTCCATAAAGACCGAGGATTACGAGCAAATTCGTTCGATAAACCTTATCAACTGGGATACTCAAGTATTATATACCAGATATCCTCAACAACAAGTTTCTATCATTAATGATGATCTTGAGGTCCACTCTATGTCTGAAGGGAAAAGCACATTACCATTTATTATTTATGGCAACAAGATTTTCATGTTGGATGAGAATGAATTGGTTATGCTAACAATGGGAAGCTCTAAGGAAGTTCCCATTATTAAAAATATCGCTCAGGCAAGAGGTTTAGCCTTTAAAGATGGTAAGTTTTACTATATTAATAAAATTAACGAACTAAGAACCTACTCATTACTTGATAAATCCGATCAACCTCTACTTGGCATCAAAGCTATGTATCAGTTGCTAATCAGAGACAATCTTCTTTACTTTCAAAATCTTGATCGCGGATTAACTTTGTTTTCACTTAACCTAGATACTAACGAGATTCGGCAAGTTCTGGATGCTGACATAGGTTATTTTGTGGCCGATGATACCTATATTTATTTTTCAAATCAAAAGGACAATGGATTTTTATATCGTTATAATTTGAATACTGGTGAGCAAATACTTATCGCGCCAATCGCCTATGTCCTAAACATCCAGGTTTTTGATGGAAAACCATACCTCTATGCCCGCGCTTCGAATTATGAGACAGGAAACAGCGTTATTACTTACAGAATATATAAAACCGATTGGCATTACGAACGTTTAGAACATTATGAGATCTTCAACGATTCTATGAATTAATTGTCGCCCTCTTATACTTTCATGAGGATTTTCTTTGTTTATCATTAATATATCAAATTTCATTGTGTCGTGTAACAAACAGCTATGTTACAGAATTAGTTTTGAAGTCGGATTGATAACCTAATTGCAAACCTAATTGCTTCACATTACCAAAACTGCTTATTTAGATAATATAATCAACAGAGCTATTATGATGACGGAAAGAAAGCCAATGAAATACCAGTTCCAATGATTGTGGTCCTTCTCGGCTCTTATTTCCTTTTCCCTTGACTCAAGGTGGTTTGCAAGTGATCGATAAAAATCCGGTTCGATTTTTTCGATAGGAAATGCTCTAACAATAATATGCTCGATGTCCTTATCATTTTCTTCAGACATCGGTTTTGCATAACTTTGAGGCACTTGTTTTTTTATTGGATTTTTCACTACTATCTCCATTATACGTTGTAAGATTAATAATTTTTGGTGGCAATCTTCTGTAATATATAGACGTCTTAGAGTCTCATTTTGTGACAAATTTTTAAATACTTCTCTCCTTTACAAAACAAGCGATTATCTTGGCTAAAAATAATCGTCTGTTGTTATTGTTTATAGAGGAATGATATAAGGTGTCAGCAAGCAAAGGAAGTGTATATACACATCCGAAAATTACATTATTCAATAACTGAAATCGCTTACCTTTTGAAGTTTAGGAAAGATTAAGGTGAAGGACTATGAGATCATATGACTAATCGAAGACGAAAAAATCAAATCTTGTTTTATGTGGATGATGAAGAACTCAGAAGTATTGAGTCAAGAATGATATCCACAGGATTTCGGAATAGAAGCGCATATTTACGGAAAGTTGCGATTGATGCTTACATCATTCATATTGACTACTCCTTTTTAAAAGAACATACACGCCAAATCAGAATGATTGGAATAAACGTCAATCAAATTGCGCATCACCTAAATGCCACTGGAAATATTTATCGGCAGGATATTGAAACAATTAAGGATAGGCTTGATGAGATATGGCGATTACAAAGATCCATCCTATCAAGTCTACGTTAAAGCAAGCCTTGGCTTATGTTCTTGATGGAAAGAAAACCGATGAAGGGATTCTTGTTTCAAGCTTTGCTTGTTCACCTGAAACTGCGGATTTAGAATTCGGCTTTACGTTATCCCATTGTATGGAAAAAGGTAATAACCTTGCATTCCATCTCATCCAGTCTTTTAAACCTGGCGAAACAAATCAAGAAACCGCTCACAAGATTGGTGCTGATCTGGCACATGAGGTGCTCAAAGGAAAATATGAATATGTACTTAGTACACACATTGATAAAGGACATATTCACAACCATTTGATTTTCTGTGCTGCAAACTTTATTGATTACCGCAAATACATTTCGAATAGAAAAAGCTATTATCAGATAAGAAAGATAAGTGATCGACTCTGTGAAGAATTTGGTTTGTCAGTTGTTGTTCCACAAGCAGATCGGGGGAATTCATATAAAGAATACCTTGCAAAAAAAGAAGGAGTGAGTTGGAAGAATCGGATTAGAAAGTCGATAGAGATAGCCGTATCAGGAAGCTTGAGCTACGAAGAGTTCTGTATCAAAATGAATATGCTGGGTATGGAGATACGGGAAGGAAGAGACCTGGCATTCCGAATTATAGGTAAAAACCGTTATGTAAAGGCGTCTTCGCTCGGATACAAGTATTGGGAAACCTCCATCAAGGAAAGGATCTTTATGAATTTTGGGGAACATACAATGTCTATCAGTGACTCAAGATCAAAATGGCGATCGACAGCCAGATTCAACAATCTCAAACTTACTGCTAACTCATTAAATTACCTCCTGGACAATGGAATAGAAACAATTTCAATGTTTAATCAAAAGCTTGAAGAAGAGAGAGTTAAGCTTGCAAAAATAAAAACTGAATTACGAAATGTTGAGAAAACCCTGGAATTCCAATTGGGGGTAGTAAAGCAATTGAAAATAATAGAGAAAAATTACCAACAAACGACTGCGTTAAATAACCAATATACTCCCACTAAACGGTTATTATTTGAAGCAGCTACTCAATATTTACAAGCAAGGGGCCTGAATCCTCCATATCCGTCCAGTAAGATAATCTTCGAAGAATGCACGAAACTTCGAGGTCAATTGGATGATCTGTATGAAAGTTATAACGAATTAAAGCGGCATCTGAAGCGATTGCAAATCGTGCAAAAGGATATCTCTCGTGTTTTTAGGAGTGACAATGATTTGGTAAATGATAAAAGGCATTAGTCACCAAAGAAGGATTTTTTCGGAGGTAACTGTCAGTATCCTTGAATGTTTTCGACGAGACCTTATTTTTAATGAAACAACCCACAGGTTTGTTAATCAGCTTGGTAAGAACACTATGAAGAGAGTGATTATAAAGAAATCTCCTTTTGAGGAACACATGAGGCATTGGTAATGATGATACTTCCCTTGCATGTATGGGTAAAAATCGACCTTTTTTGAAGGTGTCTTTCTGTACGGTATTTTTATGTTTTTCTGTTTATTCTAAACTCGAATTATTAGAGGATTTAATGTGGAATTAATGTCTTGTATTGTAAACTCCAACAAAACAACCGTTTAAATTGATGATTTTTCATGTGAATGGATTGTACATAATCAAAATCTGTTCTTAGAAAGGAGGTTCTCCATAAGCTAAAAACGTCGATAATTGAATAATTCAAACTGTTATGTCACTTTAATTTTGTATAAATTATTAATAGGAGATGTGAGAGAAGAATTGATACGTCTCTCAAGGAATTGAGCAAACAAATTTAACAGATGAAACATTTTTATGATCCACTCCGTTTAATTACTATACGGAAGGCTTTAGCCTACACAAACAAAAAAATGAAGGAAAGGTAACTATGAAAACATCTAAATTTCGATTGTGTATCTTGTATATCGGGCTGGCTGTCCTTTTATTGTTTGGGAGTATTTCTCCAGCAACTGCAACAATTAACGCAACTCACGATGTTAATTTAGAGGAGATACAAAACCTTCTATACCAATATTTTCAACTAAGATATGAGGCAAGAAAGAAGAATGTTATCCCTGACCTTAGTCAATTCGTCGCTGTGAATTCCGAAAGAGCTAATAAATTTCTTTCTACAGAAACTAACAAATTACGATTAGAGGCTTTACACGTAGATAAAAATGACTTGGAATATCTTGACTATAAATTTACGATCGATATCCAAAGTGTTGATGTTAAATCCCAGGACAGAACTGTAACTGTCATTGTTCTCGAGAACCATGAGGTAGTCTTTAAAAAAACACCGCACATCGTTTCTAAGATGAACAACCTTATCCATCAAATCGTATTGTCCCCGGATGGCCAATTTTGGAAAATCATAGACGATATATATGACGATTATCTCTGGAGAGCAATCCGCCAAACTTCTATTGAATTTATTGAAAGTCAATTAAACACACCCCAGTCGATTCCTTTTGCATCATATCCTGCAATTCAGCAAAATAAAGTGGGTAGTGGTGGATATAATCGCTCAAATGCTGTCCAATTTGCCAGAACCTGGTATAACTCTACTTACCCAGGCTTTTATAGGTTTAGCGCAGATTGTACAAACTTTGTTTCTCAAGCCATTAATATTGGTGGCTCTATTCCACAAACTGCGACGGCACCTGGTGTGAATGTTGGATGGTATTATGTCAATTCTTCACAATATGCCAATGCATGGACTTTTACGCCAGCTTTCTATGACTTCGTCGTGAATGGGCATTGGTGGGTCAATGGTCCAGAAGGTGTAGTTACTGTTATCCAGCAACTTCTACCTGGTGACGTAATTCTGTATGATATTAGAACTGGCAGTGAAACATATGACCATGCGGTAATTGTCGTTGAGATGACCGACCTAGGAAACCAAGAGTTATTTCCTTTAGTTGCTGGTCATTCACCAGATGTCAATAATTACCCTTTTACTGCGTTTAACTATTCCAGAACATATCCGATTCAGATAATCGGCTATTAATTTACTTGATAAGAGGGTTTCATAATATGAGTCTTTGTGAATATCCCAACAAGAAGTGGTTAATCTTCGTTGTGTCTGGTCTTCTCTTCGCCGCTATCTTTCTTTGTGGTTGTGTCACAGCTTGTACCCCTTCGGATTCCACCGAAGGGGAAAAGCTTATTAGATACTATTTTGATTTATTGACGAGAGGCGATTTCGAAGCCGCCGCAGATTTGCTTTTTGAAGCAACTCCTGGCATGCAGGGTCCTGGCTTTTCAAGAACTGACTTTGTTTCAAATTTTGAAGCTGGAGCAAAAATCGATTACACCATTCTTTCTATTACACCTGGAGATGAAGTACAGGCTCAATACCTCTTCGCTCCAGACAAGCAAAAGTATTTTTTTCCGGACGAAGCACCAGATATATGTCAAACCTATCTCATCAAAATTCAACTCAACTTTTTAAATTTACCACAGCCCAATATTTCTTCAGTTAGTTTTATACAAAAAGTTTCACTATTACGCCAAGAGGACAATTTAAAGATAGGTTATTTCACTTTTCCCTCAGTTGATGCTTGCTACTTTTATAGAGAATCTATTGCTCATATTACAGAAACACCTGTTTCCATCTCTGATGGGTTGATTCCCCAGATTATCGAACCACAGCAGCAGACGGTGTTATTGGATAAGACACCAGAAGAAACTGTCCTTTCGTATTACAACCTCTTAAACAGCAACAAACCTGGTCAGGCTATTAATTTGTTTGCAACTAATTCACCAGCAAGGCAGCAGATCATATCGAGTTTAGATCAATTCGTTGTAGATGGGCGATTGGTCTTGCCTGTCGTCGAGATTTCTGCTCCAATAGCCTGCTCAAATCAAGAGCCAGTATTATCAAAAGATTGTAAAGAGCTTTCTGTGACACTTCAACTTTTCTATGAAGGTGGTTTCTGGGGAAGCCCAAATGGCAGTTTAATCCGGTATACGATTCAGGTTATCAAAGAAGAACACCATTGGAAAATCTGGGAGATTAAGTTCGAGGTATGAGGAATCTATGCAGTAACACATCCAACTATGCGTTCCTGCTCTCGTTTCGCGCTTAAATACACCTGTTGGTCTTGAAGATAAACGAAGAGGATTTTATTTTGTCTATTTGAACATTAAAATTAGATACAGTAAGAAACAATGATAATATATAAAAAATATCTTATATTTTCTACGATCCTTCTAAGCTTGACTATTCTGTTCGGTTGTATGATTTACGGAACGCCAACAGCAAGAAAGACAATTGAGGCTTACTACGATTCCTTAAACCAAGATCATTTTGTGGAAGCTACCGACTTTCTTTACATCAATGATCTGATGTTAAAAGAGGCTAGGATTGAAGGGTATAAGGAATTAAATGCCTATTACTCCGAACTTGAAATCATACCTTTTGCTGACATTCTTAAATCCAATGATCAAATCCATTTTATGGACTACGAAGGCGATATTCCTGGAATTTGCGAGAGGTTCCTGGTTAAAGGTATTGTGGAGTATTCTTCAGGCTGGGGGGCAGTTCCTTCGGGACCATTTAGCACATCGTTAGTACTAGTAAACCTTAACAACAAATGGATAATTGTGGGTGAGGGTGCTCCAACTGCAAATGGTTGTACCAGAGCGATTGAAATCACAGGTATAGATGTAGCATCGGAAGATGAAGAATGACTTATTCTTATGTCTTAGTTTTTATTGGCAATGATTAGCAGAAATTAATACCTTTGATAAAAAAGCCACTGATTTTTTTCAGTGGCTTTTTTATTCAGGACAAAGATAACGTGCTAACGAATCTCCACCTCCCTGTGATTTTCATTTTCGATCTGCATTCTAGAGTGCTCTGCTTTTCCCGACCGCAAGCGTTCCCGAACAGATTGTTTTTCAGAAACCCCATCTCTTTTGTCCAGATGATGGGTGAGCTGTACACGGCTGTCCTGATCATCGATATCCACCCGCTCCGGTGAGCCATCCAGGTCCAGATCGCGCTCCTTCAGATTTGCGTTCAGATACTGATCCAGTTGTGGAAAATCAAGGGTCTGTGGGTTCTGGCTGAGGTTCATCTGCTGTCTGCTTTCCTGCACATAAGCAGTCACATCCCCATAGTAAGCCGATAATGCCTCGCGTTTTTCCTCCGCAACATTGGGAAGCCCTGCCTGGTAGACTTCCTTCCGTTCCTTGAGGAAGGTCAGGGCTTGATGCTGATTGAAATAGGGTAAGAGCTCATCACGCACCTCCCCTAGAGCATTGGGATCGGCTTGTAACTGCGTTTCACCCATTTCTTTGAGGTAATTGCGCCAGGAACGATCTGATAGAGCCTCCTGAACGGTCAGCTGCATGTGATGGGAGAGACTGCCATCGCCAGCACCTATCTCCTGTTTTCCGGTATAAGCTGCCGGAAGACCTTCCTTGATGTACTCCACCCGAAAATCAGTGCTGTAGGTGAGCGGTCCAGCATAATCAGATTTTTGACGGTCGATCGCCTGACGTTGATCCAGTCTTTCCATCAGACGATTGGCCTGCGAGAGGGGCATGCTTAGTCCATCGGGGATTTGAGCATGCTGCGAATGGCTGAAAGAAACCATTGGCTCACTGATCCGCAGCGCGTTCAGATGATCGATCGCTTCAGCTGTAAGCAGGGTGGCAGTAAGCCCATCCCTTCCAGCTTCACTCAGGGAAAGGTCTCTGGCAGCATCCAGCATCAGATCCGGTTCGCCAAGGAGCCCTTCGGATACTGGATTTTGAAGACTGTCTGTCAGGGTGTAATGAACCTGATCACCTTCACGCAAGAGAGATAATATTTCGCCGTTTTCCAGCAAATAGCTGGCAGAAGCTTCCTGGATCAGATCGATCTGCTGCAGAAGCTTGCTGGCCTGGGTGGTATAGGGGCTGCGATCTTCATGGACAAGCATTTCCAGCCATGGGCGTAAGGTCCCGGTTTGTTCCAGCTGGCGGTCGTCAAAAGCCAGCGCGCTTTCAGGCAATGGCTCAAAGGCGTAAGAATCCATGGATTCTGCCAGGGCAGCCACCTTCCCTTTGACGGCTTTCACCGCCTCTGTGCGGGTTTTGGGCGCTTCAACCTCCAGCTGCTGCTTCAGGCTCTGAATCTTTCCATCAATCGAAGAAATCAAATCGGATGCGGTATCGCGGATGGTTTGAAGAGAAGCTTTTAGTTCAGTCAGGTCTTTGTCGCTGCTCCAGCCTGCCAGGTAGCCAAAACTGTTGTCCGCTGTTTCAATGCCATAATACTGGCAAACGGCATAAGCAATGCTTTCAGCTTCAACCTCCTGCGTGCGCTGATCCTTCTCTTTTCCTGTGCTATCGCGTTGCTGGGGATCACGATCATGCAGTTTGGCATGGGATATCTCGTGAATGGCAGTTGCCATAGTCTGTATCTCGCTCATGCCCTGGCGGATAGCGATTTTCTTGTCCTTGAGGTGGTAATAGCCATCCTTGCCCGCTTTCATTGCCTTGAACTCAATTGGGACAGGGGAGACCGCTTGCAGGGCTTCAAACATATGGTCATAATCGCGCACGCTGCCCTGAAGCTCTTTGGCCAGAGTGGGCAGCTCCTTGCCCTCGGTTTGGGAGACATCAAAGACCGGTACCACCCTGAAACGCTTGACCGTCACTTCCTGTTCTTCCATGACGGGATTGCCCAGGCTGTCCAGGACAGGTTTCTTTGTCTGGGGATCGATCTTTTCTTTTTCCACCAGACGTTTTTCTTCCACCGGCGCAATGATCCGAATGGCTTTCTCGCCTTTGAGCACTTGGCGTTGGAATCGTTTTTGCCAGGCATGATACCCGGCAACCAGTGAAGCTTCAGGATTTTGTAACGCGATCAGGAGCGTGTTGTTGAGACTGTAGCGATGAAAGCGCGACATCACTTTGAGGTAGTCCGCATACTTGCCACTGCTAAAGATATCTTTGATGCCTTCTTCCAGTTTGGTGGTAATCTCATCCAGCGCTTTATCCTTGTCCCTGGCGGTTCCTTTCTTTTCAGCCAGACTGATCCCGGCATCATAATGCGCGTTCTGTTCCAATACACCATGGGCGCGGAAAGAATAAACCGCATCCCGGTTGAGACCCGTAATGATGATGTGATCCACCACGGGAATCCCCAACATTTCACCGGCTTCTTTGAGCGCTTTGGTCGCTGCCAGGTCTTCATCGCTGGGGGTCAGCTCTCCGGATGGATGGTTGTGACAGATCAGCACGGATACCGCTTTGTTGAGGATCGCGTTGCGAAAGATTTCCCTGGGGTGAATGACGGAACTGTTGATTGTCCCGATAGAGACCTGCTCATAGTCGATGACCCGGTTCTTGGTGTTGAGAAAAGCCACCACCAGTGACTCCTTGTCGTGCACCTGATCGATGACCGTGTGCATGTACCCTGCCGCGGCAGAGGGCGAACTGAGAATTGGATTTTCCCGGGTAAGCGAACTGCTCATGCGGTAGAGCTCAAGAAAGGCCTTGTGTTTGGCTTGTTGTTCAGGGGTTTCAAGCAGTTGATAGGCATTATCCACCAGCGCGGCAAGACCCTTGCGCTGGGCATATTCTGTAACCCTGGCCTCCTGCACGCCAATAATGCGGGCATAGGCTGTAATATAACGATTTTCTTCAGCCTGGTTCATGGCAGCTCCTCACTTTCCTCCGTTTGTTCAAGCACGAAGAAGAGTTCAGCTAAAAGCGCAGCCTCTTCATCGCTTTCGGTATAGTCCCGCGGATGGGCTTTGAGATCCGCCAGGTTATCCGTGTTCACGGTAACGCCAGTCAGGCTGAAGATCAGTTCCTTGACTTTCATTGAATCCTCCTTATTCATCATCTTCGTTATCATCCGTAGTGCTTTTTTCGAGGAAATCGTCCTCAAAAAAGTCCCCTTCACTTGGCGTGTGTTCTTTGGGTTTGATCACCTTCCAGTAAAAAAACGCCCCGCCTGCCAGCAACAATAAGACCGCTCCGGCTATGGCCATGCCACTGTTGATGGGCAGGGAAAAAGCAGATTGCTGAGGTGGTTTGCCATTGGACGGTTCAGGTGTGGGTTGAGGCGTTGCGGTTGGCCTGGAAGGCTGGAGAAAAGGCAAAAGAGAAGGTGAATCGGTCGCCTGGACGAAATTGAGCAAATCTTCCTCATCCACCTCGGTCACCAGATAAACGTTCTCGCTCATCTTGCTGCGGTCAATGATCAGGTAAAAGATTTTGTCGTTTCGCGTCTTGATTACAAAGAACTCCTTTTCCGGAGCTTGGGCAGTGATAACCTGTGGCGGCTCCAGATAGGTATCGGTGGGTGGTCTGGGAGTCGCTTCTGCTGTGGGTTCTTCAGATGGGACAGGCGTTGCCCCACTGCTCATTGGGTAGCTCACCAGACTGTAGTCACACAGCATGGCAGTTCCAGGTGGCATATCGCTGATCAGACTGCCTTTGGCATCCGTAGGAGGAGCAGGGTTGATCCTGCCTTCATCTGACAGGGATGCCGCATGAGCCGGTTTGGCAGAAAGGAAACTGATGGTGATCAAAAGCAACAACATAAGAGTTTTGGGCTTAGTCTTCATTGTCTTCCAGCTCACTTTCCGGAATCCATTCGTTCACATCCTCAAGGTTCTGAAAGGGGTTCTGCTTCAGGCGTTTCAACAATGCATCCAATTCGGATGGTCTGAGTTGCAGAGCGCGCACAGTCCTGAGGATTTCGCTGTTTTCCATTTCGGTTTCTTTTTCATTGAGTGCCTTCAGCTTTTCCTGCAAAGCCTGAAGACGGGCTTCTGTTTTGGCTTTTTCATTTCTAATTTGGACTAAGTTCATGGTTATCTCCTTTATTCGTTCGTACCCGGGCTTCCATACCCGCGGATATAGGGACTGTTGACGGGAAAGCTGTCAGTGTGGACGCTATCGGCCCAATTGCCTTCAATCGTGTAGACTGTGCCACCATCACAGCTTTCGACAATACCGACATGATCAGGAAAAGCATCTCCATCCCAGTCGTAAAAAATGATTTCTCCGGGAGCGGGGCAATAGCCCCCGTCCTGCCAGAGGTTGTTGGATCTGAACCAGTCTTCACCAATACTGCATCCGGCAAATTTGGGGAATAAACCTTCAGAGATCAGACCGACCTGATCGGCAACCCAGGAAACAAAGATGGCACACCATTCCACCCGGGAAGGAAAACCATACCAGGACCAGTAAGGTTCACCACCTACCTGACCAAGTTGGGAACGGGCAACCTCAACCATCCCTTCGGAGCCACGCAGGCTTTCTCCCAGACCAGCGATAATATTGCCTCCCATAACGGTTGTGGCAGAAACAGCGAAGGAAGCGATGGAACCGACCAGGAGCAAGAGCACCAGGACAAGTGCCCCGTAGAGCGCTGCGCGGCTTTTGAGGGTTTGGGTAACTTTGCCGATGAACTTTTTCAAGCCCCGTTGGGCTGCCTTTTGTTGGACAGCAGTCCGTTGAAATCCTGCGGAGGCACGGTAGGCACGTATGTACTCCCGTTTGATGCGTTGTTTCTGAATGTAACGGGAAACAAGGTTCTTGCCGGATTGTTTTTTGACCTGCTCTGTGGCAAAGCGATCCGCACGTTGGCGTAAAGAACGCAGCTGCAAGGCTTCCTGGTGTTGAATGGCTCTTGCGATGGGTCGCGCCCGGGGAACCCGAAGATGATTTTGCGCTGCCTGGAGAGCATTCCGGCTGGCGTTGTGATCAGCAGCTTCTTTTTCGTCATTGGCGTGACGGGAGGGTTGCCAGGGGCTGGGCAGACGCAGAACGTTTCTGAATGGTCGTTGCCTTTTCTCCTTTCCTGGCTGTTCAAAGCTCAAAGCCGAAGCCGGTTTAGCCTGAGCGCTTTCGAAGCGCAAAGCGGAGATCCTGGGCTGAGATTCTTTTTGCGGCTGAAGCTGAGGTGTAAGGGCTTTGGATGAATCGGCGACAAAACCCTTGCTGAGTTTGCGGTAAACGCTTTTTATTTTTTTCTTCGGTTTCCTGCTCATTTCTTCGGCAGAAGCCATCGATGTAAGGGATTCTTTTGAAATACCGCCCATCGCATCGGTCTGGCGTGTTGGGTCCATGGCTTCTGAGGGAAGCTTTGCAGAGGCTGCACTTTCTGTTTGCTCTATGTTTTTCTCAAGCAATGGGTCATCACCCTGATAGTGATGGGTGGCTTTTTCTCTGAGTCTTGATTTTCCGGACATATGACCTCCTTCCTAAACCTCATCCGGTTTGGTCGTCATGATCTGATAGAGTTTGGTATCTCTGGGGAAGTGATCGGTGAAGGGAATGATGGTATTGCCATAAAAGAGCAAGCCCTGACCTTCCCCGCTGTGGGTGACATAGGACAGTTGATCTTTGGAAATGTTGAGGTGCTTGGCGAGAATCTCCTGATCGCCACTGGCCTGATTGAGCATATAGATGAAATCCGAGTTATCGAGAATATTCTCAATCTCCCTGGAAGCCAAAAGGTCTTTCACATTTTGGGTAATGGCGGTTGGAATACCACCCCATTTGCGGAAGCGTTTCCAGATCTCCACGGAATATGCCGCGGTTTGCTCTTCCCGCAGCATCAGGTGAAACTCATCCTGATAAAACCAGGTTGTCTTCCTGGCTGCCCGGTTGCGGGTAACCCGGTTCCAGACCTGATCCTGAATCACCAGCATGCCCAGTTTCTTGAGCTGCTTTCCCAGTTCGCGGATGTCAAAACAAATCAGGCGGTTCTGGGTGTCTACATTGGTCCGGTGGTTGAAGACCTTGTAGGAACCTTTGACGTAAATCTCAAGCACCGTTGCCAGATATTTTGCATCCGATTCGCTCATTTCCAGCAGACGCGCGTAAAGGTCTTCCAGGATGGGCAGGTTTTCCGGAATGGGATCCTGCAGATATTTTTGATAGATCAGTTGAATACAGCGGTCAAGCACCGACTTTTCTTCCGGTTTGAGACCGCTTTTGCGACCTGCTGCCAGCTCGATGAAGGAGAAGATGAAATCCATCTTGAGCGCGACCGGATCCTCTTCCTCACTGTAGTCCAGGTTGAGGTCCAGCGGATTGATGTATTGATTGGAATTAATCGAGATGCGCACCACCTCACCTTCCAGCGCACGCACCAAAGGGGCGTATTCGCTTTCCGGGTCGGTGATGATGATCTCATCCTCTGTCACCAGAAAAGCGTTGGTGATCTCCCGTTTGGCTGCAAAGGACTTGCCTGAGCCCGGCGTTCCAATGATCAGTCCATTGGGTGTTTTGAGCTTGCGGCGGTCAGCCATGAGCAGATTATTGGAGAGCGCGTTTAGCCCATAATACAGGGCAGGAGCCGGTTGAAAGAGTTCCTGCGTGGTGAAGGGCACAAATATCGCTGTGGCAGAGGTGGTCAAAGCTCTTTCGATGGGAACCGGGTTGATCCCCAGTGGCAGCATGGCTGCCAGACCGCGTTCCTGCTGGTAGTCCAGAGGTCGCAGATTGCAGTTCGCCGATTGAGCGATGCCAGCGGTTTGATAGTAGTCGTTTTCCAACTTGCGCTTGTTATCGGCGATGTTCATCAGCAGAAAGGTCACCAGAAAGAGGCGTTCATTTCTGCTTTGCAGAGACTCCAGGAGTGTTTTGGCTTCTGCTCCGTACGTGACCAGATCACTGGGCAGGATATCCATGTCATAACCCGAGCGAATTGCTTTCTTTTGCTCTTCAATCTTCATCTTGTCCAGATCGGTGATTTTGCGTTTGATCATCTTGATCGCCGCGGTCTGTTCGATGCTTTGGATGTGCAGTGTCACCGCCAGATCACTTTCCAGAATCAGGAAGTTCTTGAGCAATTCATCAGAGAGTTCAGGCGCCATGATTTGCAGATAGGAGACCTGAGCCTGTTTGCGGCCCATGCCAAAACTGCCGGTGGGAGTGAAATCAAAACCACTGGGAGCGATAAAGTCCTTGGTTGCCAGACCGCTCTCTTTGAGGCGTTTCCAGTCGAAGTGAAATTTGTGCTGGCTCTCATTCAACAGGTCATGCATCACGTGCAAACGTTCAGCACCATTCAGGGATTGGGCTATGGCACCCAGACCTCTCAAATGGCTGAATATATCCAGTTCAATCCGTTCCAGGCGTGTTTTGGCAGTGCGGTAATCATTCGCTTCGATGCCAAAGACCAGATACTTGTTCTTGATCAGACCGTTGTTTCCTTTCGCCAGCTGGTTGCGTAACATCTGGGAGTATTCCTGTCGGATGTAATTGAAGGCATCCTTCTGCTCTTCGATCTTGATCGCGACCTGATAATCTTCAATTCGACCAGAGTAGTTGTAGAAACAGAGCTGGACATGGATCGAACTGTCGAAGTAATTGAGAAACTCACAATACTTGTCAAAAATCGCGCGCTTGTCGTCCTCCTGGGCCAGCTGGTAGTTGATATCCTGATACTGGACGACCTTGGAGTAGTAGCCTTCTCTGACCTGACAAATCCCGTCCGGATACATCAGCTTGTAGGGAATCGTCTTTTGCGCTGTTCTGGGAGAACTGGCTTTTGCCTTAGGATGCCTTTTGCGCGGGTTGCTTTTTTGTTTTTCTTTCTTTGCGGTTCTTGTTGTCTGCACGGATGCGCAACTCCTTTCTGTGATTGATTTCAGACTGGATCAGGCGGTAGAAGTTCTCGGTCTGATAGGGTCGGATGCGGGGGTAGAGAAAGCGCACCCGGATGTAATTGCCAATGAAAGCCTCCAGGGGCATGCCGTCTTTCTCATATAAGGCAAAAGCAAACAGCGGCAGCATGACCAGCACCATCAGCAAAGCTGCCATGTCATTGCCTAAGCCCTGACGGGTGAACAGGTAGAGAGGGACGCCCACCAGGCCAGCAGCTGAAAAGCAGATCAGTTGCCTGCGGGTCAGGTTGAGCGCTACTTTGGTTTTGACCCGGTTGAGATCTTTGGGAACATTGACATAAGCCAATTCAAACCTCCTTCCTTTTTAGTGAGCATTGAAGATCGATTTGGAGAGACTGCCGGTCTTGAAAAGCGAGAAACACAGCAACACGGTATAGGCGGCAATCTGGAAGATACTGGCATGGATGTTTTCGGAGAGCACTATGCTTTGCACCAAAACTGTATAGATTGCCACGCAGACCATCATGAAGAAACCCTGAAAACCCAGCGCGACCAGATTGCGGATGTAGTTGTTACCTGTCTGTCCCCATTCCCGGTTGGTCAGCGTAGCAAAGGGGATCGGCGCAACCGAGCAGGTCAGGAAGATTTCGATCATGCGTCCATACAGGATGACTGTGATAACTACAGAAAGCAGCTTCATCGCATTGCCCACCAACAGCGTTTCCATGGCGATTCCAGCCAGCTCGGGGATGCCTTTGTTCTGAAGACCTGCCAGCATGGCAGCCAGCACCTCCTGGATATCGATGTAGGTACTTCCTGTGATCAGGTCTGATGCTGCTGAAACGACGTGTTGGGCAACATCAAAGATCGCCATGGTGATATCAAAAGTATGGGAGACCAAAAATACTGCTACCCACATTTTGATGAAGTATTTGAAGAAGCTGAAGGTATCCCCTTCGTGCAGGTTGTTCTTTTCGGTGATCATCGTGATCAGTTCGTAACAGAGTACGAAGGTGATGATCATCCCCGCAATCGGAATGATGACCGTCTCGGAGAGGGAGCGGATCATGCTGAAGATATTGCCATTCCAGCCTTGCGGTGTTTGTCCGATTTGTTCTGCAATCGTGGATGTCTTCTCGTTGACATCGGCAAACATCGTGGTTAGATTGGTTTCAATCAAACCGATGAAGAAGTTGCGAATCGCTTCTTCAATTTTGTCCAGCAGTCCGAGCATAGGGTCTTATCCGAACAAACCAGCCAGCAGGGGGATAAGTTTGACCCCAATCAGGACAACCCCACCGCCAGCCATGAGCTGTTTGATTCCCTGGCTCTTGGCACCTGGGTTGTCATTGCCATAGCCTTCGAGCAGGTTGATAACGCCCCAGACAGACAGTCCTGCTCCAAGGGCAATGACTAATACTTTGAGAATGTTGATTGCTTCATTGAAAAATCCCATTTTCTAACCTCGTTTTATGAATTAGCGCCTCATGATTGAGGTTTGCTAATACATAAACAACGGTCACGGGGTTTTTGCCAAAGAGATGAGATTAGGTCCGTAGAAAGATTTAAAAAATCCTATTTTGCGCCTAACTTGTAGGCAAAATATTAATTTGTAATCTCAAGTCTAATTTCAAAAATAGGCTGAACAAGTACAAAATTAAGGATAATACTAACGAATATGTTGACTATACTTACATAAATGAATATAATTTCATCAATCTTACAGGAGAGTGACTATGTACACGGAGTTGGTAAAGATAATCGAAGGTGGACTTGCCAATGACAAAGAAAAAGTAATTAACTTTGCTATTGTTTTAGCTAATAACCTTGAACGTCAAGGAGAGACATCCCTTGCAAATAAAATTAGATCTACTCTTACAAGAAAAACAGGCACCTTGACTGCATTAGATAGTTTTGCAACCAAACCAGTCGATAATGAAAGTCGAATGGATATATTGGAAATCACTTCTCCTCAAATTAGTCCAAATCAGGTCATTTTGAGCAAATATTCTCAAGAAGCTGTGACCAATTTTATTGAAAGCTATAAACACCGTGATAGTCTCCAAGAGTTAGGTCTAGGTACAAACAATTCTCTTTTATTATACGGGCCACCTGGTTGTGGAAAGACTACAGTGGCTCAATTCATATCGTCTATGACTGGTTTGCCATTGGTGACCGCAAGACTTGACGGCTTAGTTTCTTCACTCCTCGGCAGTACAGCTAAGAACATCCGAAAGGTTTTCGATTATGCTTCAAATAGAGAGTGCATTCTCTTCCTTGATGAATTTGATGTTATTGCAAAACTACGGGATGACAAAAACGAATTAGGTGAGTTAAAGCGTGTCGTCAATAGCTTGATTCAAAATATTGATGAATTCAGCGAAGACAGTATTTTGATTGCTGCAACTAATCACCACAAACTACTCGACCCAGCTGTTTGGAGGAGATTTAATTTTGTTGTAGCCCTTGAAAAGCCCCAACTGGAAGAGGTCAACCTGTTACTCCTAAATATCTTGGAAGGAAAAGAAACCAATTTTTTATCAAACCCAAAAAAATTCAACCTAGTTGTGAATGCATTATACGGACTAAGTCACGCGGATATAAAAACCATTGTAACTAATGCATTACGATCAGCAGTTCTCTCTGAGGAAAAATGTTTGACTAATTATCAGGTCTTAAAAGAGACATTTTTTCATTTGAACCATTCTGTCGAAGATGAAGATCATTTAATCAAATACATGATGGAAAACGGTGTGACGCATAAAGAAATATATAAAAGCCTGAATATCCCATTCCGCAGGATCCAAGGAATTTCTAAAAATGTGAACAGAAAGGAAAACTAACTATGTCAGACGACAAGCTTCCTATCATGTTTTTTGCGACTCGTGAAGTTGACCAGTTGCGAATCGAAGGTTCAGGCAGTTCAGATATACCACAGTGGGTATTAACCGGTGACGATTTGCTTCAGAAGGCAAGCGAATTAAATGCTTCCTTTGATCTGATAACAACAAATTTTAAACGACATCAAGAACTTGAATCCCCGGTCCCTTTTGTTTTCGTTGCGAAACTGAAGGACGATTCTACATCAAAGAGTCGCAGGCGGGAAATAGAATCAGTGTTTAGGACTGGTGACCGAAGTAATATTATCGGATTAGCGGATACCAAGGAATTATTAGTTAAGGTTGACTCCATAAAACAAATAAAGACAATTTCGTCGAGATTGAAGGATCATAATCAGAATAAGTTAGCAATATCTTGTTTGGATACTTTTAGTGATTTCCATCCTACCATTATTGATGCAGAGCTGGAAAATATTCTAAAAGTAAAGTTAATTGATTTCCAAGATTACGAAACAAATAACTCAATACACTCTTTGTTTGAAAGAAAGTTAATAAAACTACAGGTACCGTATCGGAAAACACTTTATGCAAATGACCTTCCAGTATATAGAATTGAAACGTCCGCTAAAAATTTTCTTGATGAACTAGAAAATTCTGTTGAATTTGATATGCTTTTTTCCATTGAACCAATGCCGATGTACACCGTAACGGTTGATATGGTTGCAGATGAAACACCAATCGAAACAATTGAACCATTACCTGACACTTTTTACCAAACCTTAGGACTCCTCGATTCAGGAGTAGCTAATATTCCTCAACTTAGTCCTTGGTTATCAGATAAACGCTGGTCTGTCTATCCTGAGTCATCTATTGATCCTGGACACGGCACGTTTGTTGCTGGAGTCGCATTGTATGGTGACAAGCTCGAATCGAATCAATGGGTTGATCACCATGGGATCAAACTTTTTGATGCCGCAGTTTTCCCGGGAGGTAAAGAGAAACTTGCTGAGGATGAACTAATTGCAAATATTAATGAAACCATTGAACAGAATCATGAAAAGGTAAAGATTTGGAACCTCTCGATTAGCGTAGCTCGTCAAGTTAGCGACAGTAAGTTTTCGGATTTGGGAATTGCTCTCGATGATCTCCAAACAAGATTCAATATTCTTATTTGTAAATCCGCTGGAAACTGTAATAACTTTGTAAGTGGTAGACCAAAAGGAAGAATTCATGAAGGCGCTGATTCAGTCCGTTCACTTGTAGTAGGCTCAGTAGCGCAAAAAAAAGGGCCAGACGACATAGCTGATATTGATAACCCTTCGCCCTTTTCGAGAGTGGGACCTGGCCCAGAGTTTATCATTAAACCTGAGGTTTCCCATTACGGAGGGAATGCAGGCATTAATAAAAAAGGGGAAATTGTGCAATCGGGTGTGAAGTCTTTTTCGATAGATGGGCGCGTTGCAACTGCAGTTGGCACCAGCTTCTCCACTCCGAGAATTGCCTCGTTAGCAACTGGGCTGTATCAGGCATTAGATGAAGAGTTTGATCCACTATTGTTGAAAAGCCTGATAATCCATTCTGCCTCTTATTCAGAAAAGCTCCTTATCCCAACATCGGAACGGACAAACCAACTTGGATTTGGAGTTCCTAAATCTGTCTCCCAGATTTTGTACAATTCGCCTTATGAAGCTACTTTGATACTTAGAGATACCCTCTCTAAAGGCGATAAGATCGATATTATGGACTTTCCTATGCCTAAGTCGTTGATCCGAAACGGATTCTATACAGGACAAATTACAGCCACTCTTGTTTATGATCCCATTCTTGATCCAACCCAAGGTATAGAGTATTGTCAATCAAATATGGATGTAAAGTTTGGTTCTTACTCTGAGAAAGTGAGGAGAGATACTAGTCGCCATAATATTCTTAATCCCGTAGGTAGAGAAGGAGCACAAAACCTTTTCAAGGAAAGCTTATACAGTAAAAGAGTAATGCGAGACAACAAGTCCGATTTTGCTCTAAGGGAAAGGTTATTAATCCAATATGGGGATAAGTATTACCCAGTAAAAAAATATGCTGTTGATTTATCTGAACTTTCAGAAGCGAATAAACATAATTATTTGACTGACGATAAACATTGGTTCCTTTTCTTAAGTGGTTTGTATAGAGCAAATGCTGAACAACGTTTCATTGTTGAACGCAGAATACCCAGTCAAGACTTTTGCCTGATCCTTACTATACGCGACCCGGAGAAGACTGCGGATGTTTACAATGAAGTAATACAGGCATTGGATGCTCATCACTTCTGGCACAGTAGTATAAAGCTATCCAGCACCATCTCAATTGCTTCTAACTCATTCGTTTGAAAGAACTCTCCATAAATTTACGGATTGCCTTGCGGATTACTTTCCGATAGCCTCTTCTTCGAAATAGGTTTGCTTCCTGTCTTTATTTGCTTATCAAAGACTCTTTGGGTAAACGGGGAAAATCCTTTTTTAAAAGAGAGAATTGAAAAACACTCGGTCACCATTTCGGTAGACAAACAATAATAGAGACTTTACCTTATAGGTGATCAATTGTTTGCCATCCATTTGCTGTCTCGGGGGTTCCAAATTAAACCAAATGGTTTATCCACATATATTGAATCCCAAACTGGTTGAAGAAACGCTACGATGCCATCAACTGCCGAATCAAATTGAATCAATGGTAATTTCACCTTATTTAAGAATGCATCCCATTTCCTAACCATTTCTGTGTCGTGGCTAAATGCAAGGACTTTGAGGAAGTCATTCATTTTACGTTCGCTCCCTATTCCTGAAGGTCTTAATTAACGTTGTACGCAATAGATTTCCATCAAAGCTGAACTCAATCGATAGAAAATAGATGTCATGGTAATCCTTCATCCGACTCGTGAATCTCATCAGGTACAGGATTGTATCAAGCTTTTCAGAAATCACAGTCTCAAGTGAATAAGTTTAGACATAAGGAGCGACAAAATCACGCAATTGTGTAGGCACTTTTCTCACTTGCTCAATGGATAAACAATGTTTCCAAAACCGAAATCGAGTTTTACTGTTTTTCTTGTGTTCTTTATTCGGGCTTGCAGAACCACAGATAAACCAGGATATTTCTTATCGATTGATATCTCTTCAATATGTTTAATATCATAAGACACTAAATCATTCCCTGTCTTAGTATTAATTATATTTGTAAGGACTTTTTCCAATGCTTCGATTTGTTCGCCGTATCTTGGTTTAAGAAATTGATATCTACAGTTGGGCGACTATTGAATTCGATTAGGCAGTATATCAAGTGCCCACCTTTCAAAATTAAGTTATTCTTGTAGTTTGAGGTTGCCAATCTGCGTAAGAATTCTTCCTGACAAAAAAGTTGGAGGCATAATTGGAAAGGTCTGCCCTGGTTCCTTAATCAGGCCAATACTGAAGCAGCTCTGTCAGTCATTGATCAGCACACTCATAATTTCAGACATTTTTCTATAAACACGCATCTTTTTAGCATAAGCGATGAGGTTCCCGATGTTCTTCTTCACGTCTTTGCTATACACGACAATGGCCTTATTAAACATTTCACTGTCAATTTTTCTTTTGTACTTAAAACAATCACAGATTGTGCGGTCTCGATCGTATATGGCGAAGTTAACACCATTGATGATTTGTTCAGTTTTACCGAGAAGAAAGACTTCTTGAGAGATAAAGTATGGTTTTATTCTTGGAGAGCTCACGCATAAGCGGGTTCTTGTAATGGTCCGTGGGAATGCAATTGTCCACTCCAGCGGTGTACGATCGCTATAACCATAATGGAATAGCGCGGTATCCATGCAGAGAATCCCATCTGGAAAAAGCGTGGCGATAATCCTTTCATCTGATGAATCCTGATATGAACTAAGCTGGTAATAACCTCTCCTAATCCGATCAAGGTAACCTCTGTTGCAAAGATATGTGATCTGGGAGTTGCTGAGCCCATTTTTTCGAAAATCGACATTTCTTGCGATACCGCCACTTTCCGTAATCGTTTTTTCTGCGAGTGAATAGATGTTCACTTGAGTCTCCTAACCATACACGATCGTCTACGTTTATGTATGGTTAGAGTATATCTCTCATTATGCAGTATTTCAAATCATTATCTATCAATGCTGAGTCTTACAATTGCAGTTTTCCTCAAACTTTGCCTGACGCTCTTTCTTGAGCAGGGGTAAGACAGTCTTGCTGATCATTCTGATCGTAGTATAATGATCATGATCATAAATGGTGATTAGCAGATGATCAGAAAAGAGGCTCGTTCATGCTTAATGAAAGTAAGACCATCGAATATAAGCGGGAATTTACAGAAGATATCAAAAAAACAGTCACAGCCTTTGCAAATACTGATGGCGGTAAAATTTTCATTGGGATAAACAATGAAAAACAAATCGTTGGCTTGAAAGAGCCTGATCATGTTCTCCTTCAAGTGGGCAATCTAATACGTGATTCGATCCGACCTGATGTAACACTTTTTACTGATCTGACGATATCTGAGCAAGATGGAAAACCAATTGTTGTCATCGATGTGCAAAGAGGGACAGCAAGACCGTACTACATCGCTGGCAAGGGAATTCGACCTGAAGGGGTCTACGTCCGTCAAGGTTCGGCTACTGTACCAGCCTCTGAATCCGCAATCCTGCAAATGATAAAGGATACTTCGGGAGATTCTTATGAAAATGCCCGTTCCCTCAACCAAAACCTGAGCTTTGATACGGCCACAATATTTTTTAATAAACAAGAAATTGCATTTGGCGAAAGCCAAAAAAAGTCCTTGCGTCTGATCGCTTCTGATGGTACGTACACGAACCTGGGATTATTGCTCTCTGAGCAATGCAGCCACACAATCAAGATAGCTGTCTTTGAAGGGGATACAAAAAAAATATTTAAAGAACGGCGAGAGTTTACCGGTTCTTTGCTATCTCAATTGGAGGAGACTTATCATCTTATTGATCGTTTCAATAGCACTCGTGCCGAAGTTCAGGGACTTGAAAGGATAGATAAACGTGATTTTCCCCCAGAGGCTGTACGGGAGGCTCTGCTTAATGCCATTGTCCATCGCGATTATTCGTTTAGCAGCAGCACGCAAATCAATGTTTTCTCGCATTGCATGGAATTTGTGACTGTTGGAGGCTTGGTCAAGGGGGTTGCGCTTGATGACATCCTGCTGGGGCTTTCGATACTGCGTAATCCTAATTTGGCTAATATTTTTTATCGATTGAGACTCATCGAAGCTTACGGAACAGGAATTCCCAAAATTATGGACGCTTATGAGCAACACGAAACCAAACCACACATTGAGGTATCGAGCAATGCCTTCAAAATTGTTTTACCAAATATCAATAGCATCGAAATCAGATCCTTGGGAAAAGTTGTAGAGGCGATTGACGAAAGAGAAAAAAGAATTTTAGAGGTTTTTAAGGAAAAAGACAGCATTACGCGTAAGGACTTGGAAACGTCGGAAGGCCTGTCTCAGGCTACCGCGGGAAGGGTTTTACGTAAAATGGTTCAAAAAGGGTTGTTAGAAAAAGCAGGTACGGGCAAAATGCTTGTCTATCGAAAAGGAACACGTGACAGATGAAGTAATTCAGGGCAGGATTGCATTTTCAACTTTGTTTATTTTGAGGAGAATATCCTCTCTTCAATCATCCGTAATTATACCGACCTCATAGATTGAAGTATCCTGGTCTATACCAATCCTATTTGGTAAATTCATCTCTGCATCTAATCTAAAAGCTTTGGTGGGATCCTCATCAGACAACAATCTGTAATTCGGGTGCCTGGTGATATCGTACTTCTCTGACAAGAAGGGGCGTTCGCCACGAAGCTGCAGGATACATTTGGAATTGTCCAGCACAGCCAGCTCATCCTGGCTCATCAGGTCTTTTCCCATCTTTTGATGACTTATCCCATGAGATTTTTCCCGTCCTCTGTTTTCAGAAGTATTGTCGAGATCAATCGTCTCCTTACCCAATATCTCCGAGATTTCCTTAAGAGTTGTCCTTTCCTTACCACCTAAAAAAAGCATACTGTCGCAGTTGCCAACAATCGTTTCAGCATGTTCTTTGTAAAGTGCCTTGAGCTGACTTTGAGCCTGAAGGACGATGCAGGCTGAGATCTCACGACTGCGAATGGTGGCAATCAAGCGTTCGAAGCGTGGTATCTGTCCTATGTTAGGAAATTCATCCAGCAGACAGCGCACATGAATTGGCAGCCGTCCACCATACACATCGTCTGCTTTATCACAAAGCAAGTTGAATAACTGAGTGTAAAGAATCGCAACCACAAAATTGAATGTATCATCGGTATCACTGATGATCACAAACAATGCTGATTTCTCATCACCAAGAGTGTCCAGATCCATTTCATCGTAGCTCATCAGTTCCCGCAGTTCCTGAATATCAAACGGAGCCAGCCTGGCACCACAGGAGATAAGGATAGACTTGGCGGTCTTCCCGGCAGCCAGTTTGTATTTCTTGTACTGCCTTACGGCAAAGTGCTCCGGGGCTTTTTCTTCCAGTTCCTCAAACAACTCATCGACCGGGTTTTTAAAGTTTTCATCATCTTCCCGTGCTTCAGAGGCGTCGATCATTTCAAGCAAGGTTGTGAAGTTTTGCTCCCGTTCCGGCGCTTCATACCAAATGTAGCCAATCAGGGCAGAATAGTACAAACGCTCTGCTTTGATCCAAAAGTCCTCCCCAGCCTTCTCTCCTTCACCTTTGGTGTTGATGATGATGGCATTGACCAGTTTGAGAATGTCTTTCTCAGAATGGATGTAAGCAAAGGGATTGTAGTGCATGCTGCGTTTGAAATTGATCGTGTTCAGTACCCGGATGTGATAGCCGTTGCGTTTGAGCATAGTGCCACATTCGGTGAGAATGGTTCCTTTTGGATCGGTCACCACATAGCTGGAATGCATTTGCATCAGATTGGGCTTGACGAAGAAACGGGTTTTGCCTGAACCAGAACCACCAATAACCAACACATTCTTGTTTCTGGCAAACTTTGGGTTTTTGGGGCGACTGTTCATGGTGAGCGATTCGGTTTTGGTAAGGATGATATTGTTTCTTGGATTCTTGTCAATATACGGAGCGATGTCTTTCGCTGTTCCCCAGCGGGCAGAGCCATATTCCGTGCCTTTACGAAACTTCTTTCTGTTCTGTGCTTTCATAACCACAATGAGCTTTATCCCTGCTGCAAATATCAAACCGATAATCAGGTCCTGAAGATTGAATGATGGTAACGGATGTTGACCGATAAACCTTAGGTTCGAGAAGATAGCGATGAACCGGTCAATGATATCTCCACCCTGAAGGAGCCGAAAGATCTGGGCAAGCTTGTTGCCAACATAGAAGGGCAGGAGATATGCTAAATTCAATAACTGACTTTTGGGGATTCGTGCTATCACCGGACAAACTCCTTTCTCTGAACTTTTTCAGGCACCCGCGCGGCTCTTTCCTTGTGCTGAAGCTTGAGTTTCTGGAGCTTTTCCCGAAGTGATGGACGCTCCTGTATCTTGAGGCGTTTTTTCACGAACTCGTCGAAGGCAGTTTGCAGCACATCCGTATCCCGGGACCGAAAGAAAATTAAATAATGAGGTGCCTCTCTGTTACGTTCTTTCTTGATCGCATATTCAATGCCATATCTTCTGGCAATTCTTTCAAAATCGTGAATATGTTCATCGTGAATTTCGATATTCGAAAGGCCTGATCTTTCTTTCATCAGTTGCCTGATGGTCATGCGACCCTGGTAAGCAGGGTGGAGCTGTTTTTCTCTCGCTTTTAATTCACGCTGTTGTTTGAGGATATCGAGATATTTTTGAATCGCCTGGAGAAAGACCTTTGCGGTCATTTTCCCGGTTTGAACAATCAGAGTAACGCTTCGTTGTGAAATTTCCTCCTGCATCAGTACCGCCTGTTCCTGGCATTGCCATACATGTCATGATTTACCATGGTTCTGTAGAAAGTATTTATTGTTTTAGGAGCGTTATAGAGCGTGGCAAGCAGATAGGCTCTGACATTCTGGATTTTACTGGTGTTTTGATTTAGCGAGTCCAGGACATATTCGATGTGCATTGAGTTGAGGCTCAGGAGCCTCTCTCTGACCCGCTCAGCAGAGATTTGAGTGCCATTGATGCTAAATGATTTGGCTTTTGAACAGGCAGTTTCGATCATAATCTCCAGAATTTCCGGAATCATCTCCGGATCGCGATCAAGGATGTATTCGTATTCAATGTTTTTCTTAAAAATTTCCCTGAATTCCATCCATCGATCCATCTCAGCGTTTGTCTTTTCAGGAACTTTTTGTCGTGATGGATAGATAGATTGATAGATTAAGTCTTTTTTATCAGTCTTAATAGACTCAGTCTTAATATTATCAGTCTTAATTAACTCCTTTTTTCGGAAGTCTTGACTTCCTCTTTCAGGAACTCTTGACTTCCCATTATCGGAAGTCTTGTTTTCCTCTTTTGGGAAGTCTTCAGGCTCGTCCACAACAAGATCATCTTTTTCGTCACCTATGCCAAGAAAATTCATAACATAGATTTTTGTTGGTTTTCCCATGCCTTGTCTGACTCTTTTTATCAGGCCAATTCCTTTTTCAGAATCCAGTTCAGCCAGAATCCTGACCCCTTTGTTATGTCCACAATTCATAAATTCCTGAATTTCGGACAATGTAAAATAGATGTAGATCTTTTCATCGGGATCTTTCCAACCACTTTTTATTGACAGGCTCATTCGATCCAACATCAGGCCATAAAGCACCTTGGCATCGCTTGAAAGCTTGGAGAAAGCGGGGTTAGTGAAGAGCTGTTTGGGTATGCGATAAAAGGCAAACTGCTCAGCTTGGTTGCCGTAGTAATAATCAAAAGTTAATTTCGTTTCTGACATTTATTCCTTCCTGTTCCATAGAAAACAAAAGCTGCAGTTCTCCTCAAATAGAGAGCTGCAGCTTCAAGAGTTGTTAGTAATTGTTTCTATCTAAAAGTCACTATTAATAATTATCCTTTCGAAGTAAAATCAACCGGTATAAAATATAGACGTTTGAGGTGAAAACCCGAGTTTTCTTCTCATTTGTTCTTGGCAAAAGACCAATTAATTGGCTATAATAATAGAAAAGAGCAACTGAAGTTTGCGTGGCTCATCGGAACCATCGTACGCAATGTTCGTAAAAAGGACGAGACCGGAGGACAAAGGTAACGATTTCAGGTTCCACCCTCATAACCCGGAGGTCAGTGGTTCGAATCCGCTCCCCGCTACTGAGAAGGAACCAGAGTACGCAATACTCTGGTTTTTTGTTAGCCGCGCGTACAGAGGTTGCCAATAATTCGTCAGATCCATGATTGGAGGGGCGGGTGTGGTGTCAAGACGGTGATTGTGTTTTCGTCATTGAGACCCGCCCGCAAAGCCGTCTTTAGTGGGATTGTTTGGCAAAGGTGCCAGTTTCACCTGCAGCAGAATGCCCGGTCTTATGTGCCTAAGCTTAGTCTGCGAACATAAGTGGCTGAAGATATCCGCACAATTTTTGATACTCAAGACAGAGCCAGCTCAATGATGTGGTAAAAAAAAATACGCTCGGATTGCACCTAAACTGGCGGTCTGGATGGAGGTCAATCTTCCGGAAGGATTTAGCGTGTTTGCCTTTCCACGTATTCATCAGAAAAGATTGCGGACATCCAACACCCTTGAACAGCTTAGCCAGGAGATCAAGCGTCGTGCCAGAGTTGTCCGCGTCTTCCCTAATGAAGGCGCCTGCCTGCGTCTGGTCTCGGCTGTTTTGATGGAGTTCAGTGAGGATTGGGAATATGGCAGGTTGTATTTGAATATGGAGAACACATAAGCTATCATTAGTGGAAAGGGTCTGTGACGAATTTACAGAAAATCTGACACATAATCGTCTGAAAAGTTCACTATGATGTTCTTGCGTCTTTTGGCTGCAGTTTGGGCATTGATAGCTTCGTTTCGCAGGGTTTTCTTGCAATATACATTGAATGCACGACGTGCTTCTAATTCGTTAAATTCTTGCATCACTTCCTCCTCAAAAAATAAAACTTTTTCGCTAAACTCCTTTCATTACTAAAAATAGTTCCCAAAGGAAAATTGCCAATAGTTCTGCTGATTGTGGAATCAAAAAACCAGCCTGTTGAAAAGACTGGTTTGCTTATTAGATGCTTTATTACGCTAGCGTTAAATGAATTAACGGTTTATTCTGTTTGAATAGTCTTCAAGTTTCAGTCTACCATTTCGAGCGTGCGATCAGCCAAATCCTGGATTTCTTCTTTATTATGACTGATAACCATGACAGTTTTATCTATGTAGCGTAGTCTTTGCAGCAGTGTGCGTAATTCTGTCTGCCCGGCAAAATCCAGCCCGGTAGTGGGTTCAACTCACAGTAATAACCTGTGGAGTCCTCCATAAAAGGCTGGGCAATTCCAAGCCTCCAAGAAGCGTGGGAAGAAAGGTTTACCACTTCTATTCGTGCCACATGGGACATCAATCGCATTCTCAGTAGAATCTTCCAAAAAACTAGGCTTATACTATCCCGATTTATCAAACTGCAAAGAAACCGTCCTTTCAATTCTTCAAGAATTCCTATCAGCTCTTCGTGATTCGTGACTGGGTTGTCCTCTGTGTACAAAGTTTTCTGGTCTGCTACTGAATCTTGTGGGATTATTCCGTCTACCTCAGGAGAAGATGCGGTTTCGCTTACAGCAGGTCTACCATGTTCAATAACTAGTGCGGGCATGGTATTTGTTGGGTTCCTCTATGGGATAGGAACTCCTGACACTTCCGCAAATTAGCGACAGAAGCAGCAAAAAACGTTCGTACTCTTGAAAGAGTTCTACCTGTTTACTTTATATCGTGCAGACATGTCTCATAAGCCTGCCCGAAGTCTCAAGTTCGATTGAAGGGGTTCAGCGTTTATTTATACTTGCTTACTTGTAGCTACAAGCTGAAGCGCAGTGATCTGAACTAAACGAATTCACGCAATGGCAGACATTTGGTCTTTGACAGACTATATCCGTTGAACTCCACCATGTGCAGGTGCTGTTGTAGGTTCTGAGTTTTCTATCAGTTGTGCAATAATACTTATTTAGGTTATTTGGATCTGGCACACAGCCCGTACAAGCAGCACCGTTATGACCTGGGCACCGAATTCTTGTGCCATAGAGATTAACTGCTTGGGCAACAGATACAATTGATGCTACTAGAACAACAATAATTGTCAGCAGTCCCAATAGTTTAAATTTTGGTTTCATGTTTTTCTCCTTTCATCATTTGAGTTGCTATGATCTCAACTGGAATCGATAGGCCTTTTCTTTCAATTATGTGTCAGTTTTGCTCTTCAAACTCAATCAGTTTTTTGTAACACTCGTCATAGAGAGTCTGTATGCGTTCTGGCAATTCTTCAAAGTATGCAATCTGTTGTAAATTGTAAGGAAGTAAATCGTCCAATTCTTCACCGCCGCTAAGATAGAACCGATCGGTATTTCCATCGATTGTTCCACCATTAAAGAGACTTAAATAATAAGAATGATCTTCGATTTCTATCAGTTTTCCGGTATCTACATAGGCAAAATTTGTTAGATACTTTACGTTTATCTTAAATATAAATACCGGCTGGTTCTCATATTTCCCGATCCATCCGGAAAAATGAGTTTGCTTTAAACTTTTTTCGGAGATATGGTTGTCCGGATCGCGGATCCATCGGATAAGAAAATCCAGGTGTTCTGAAGCAACACAGAAGTCACATGAAAGATAATAATCCAAATTTTCCCAGACTGTTTCTGGCGGTGGTGTCTCAAGAGGAACGAAGTAAAAATCATTCAGAGAAGGGGAGTTCATCCTCCCATAGTGTCCGTCAAGTGATAAAAAATTCCAGGGTCTTAAAAAGCCGTTATACTTTTCGTGTTCAGAATAGTGTAATACGCTATCAAATCTACCCGAATCCGGATCAGAAATGTGTATCCAATATATTTCATTTAACCAAACGAGCTGATACCAGCCAGGCTTGTCAAACTGATTTAGAAAACGTCCTTTTAGGTCCTGTAGGATTCGGATCAGTTCCTGGTAATCAGTTACTGGGTTATCCTCTGTATACAAAGTTTCCCAGTCTGCTACCGCAGCTTGTGGGGTTTCGTCTACCGCAGGTGTAGATGCAGTTTCGTCCACGATTGGATTTCTAGGTTCAATAACTGGTGCGGGTAACGTGCTTGTTGGTTCGTCTGACAGATAGGATATCCTGGCGCATCCACCCAATAGCAGCAAAAGCAGTAGAAAAACGGTTATCCTCTTGAAAGAATTCATGTGGTCTCCTTTAAATTGGGCAGGCAAGTGCTGTTTGCCTGCCCGAGGTCACAAGTCCGGTTGATGATACTTAGCGTTTACTTAGTTTTACTTACCGGTATCTACACGACGATGCGCAGTGATCCGCATGGTTGTAATCCACATAATGGTTAACACTAATGTTCTCTTTCGAATTTGATCAATTCCTGGTAACACTTATCATACAAAGCCTGAACCTGTTCCGGCAAGGTCTCAAAATGGGTGATCAAGTGTGAATTGTAATGAAGTAAATCATCCAGACCTTTATTTCCACTGAGGAAAAACCAATCGGTACTGGAAAAAATTACACCTCCATTGGACAGACTAAAATAAAAAGTTTTATCCTCAATCTCCACTTTTTCCCCGTTTGCTTGCGTAGGTAAATTTGTTAAGTACTTAACTTTTGTTCTAAAAACAAATACCGGTTCATTCTCGTATGTGCTCGTCCAACCGGCAAATTCTGTGTCTTTCAAACTTTTTTCAAAAATATGATTGTCCGGATCGCGAATCCATTGAATCATCCAATCCAGATGCTCACTGGCAATACAATAGTCGCATCCTAGATAGACAGCCAAATTTTCCCAGACTGTTTCTGGTGGTGGTGTCTCAAGAGGAACGAAGTAAAAATCATTCAGAGAAGGGGAGTTCATCCTCCCATAGTGTCCGTCAAGTGATAAGAAATCCCAAGGTCGTAAAAAACCGTTATACTTTTCGTGTTCGTAATAGTTTATAATGCCATCAAATTTGTTGGAACCTGAGTTAGAAATATGGATCCAAATCGTTTGAAGTTCCAGCCATTTGAGCTCATACCAGCCAGGCTTGTCAAACTGATTTAGAAACCTTCTTTTCAAATCTTCTAGGATTCTGATCAGCTCTTCAGGATCAGTAACCGGGTTTTCCTCTGTGTACAAACTTTTCCTGTCTGTTACGGCAGTTTGTGAGATTTCGTCTGTCACAGAAGAAGGTATCGTTTCGCTTACGACAGAGTTCCCATGTTCAAGAACCGGTGCGGGTAAGGTATCTATTGCTTCCTCTAATGGAAAGGATTTTCTGGCACAGGCGTCCAATATCAGCAGTAGCAGCATAAAAATGGTTATGCTCTTGAAATACTTCATGTGTTCTCCTTTGAATCGGGCAGGCAAGTCTCATTTGACTGCCCGTGGCCACAAGTCCGGTTGAAAAGGCTTAGTCTCTATTTATCCTTGCTTACCGGTACCTACACGATGATGCGCAATGATCTGCGTAATCATAGCTGACACAATCGCAGATTTCTGGATAATTGCAAGGCAGTTCCATTGAACTCCACCAGGTGCAGGTGCTGTTGTAACTTCTGACAGCCCCATATGTTGTGCAATAGTAAAGCTCAGGATATCTTGGGTCTGGTTGACAACTTGAACAGGCTGCGCCATTTGGGCTAGGACAACGAGCGCTTGTCCCTTGCAAGTTGGCTGCTTGGGCAACGGATACAATCGATGCTACCAAGACAACAATGACTGCTAGTAATCCCAGCAATTTAAGTGTCGGTTTCATGTTTAACTCCTTTCATAATTTGGGTTATTATGGTCTCAACTGGACTTGATGAGCTCTAAGGAAGATCAAAAAGTTTCATGTAAAAATCTAATTCATCCAGACCTAAATCTACCTCTTCCAAAACTTCCTGGGAGATGTCCGCATTAGGAAACCAGAACTCCGAAAAAGAACTAGGGACGTCTATTGTGTTATCCGTATTTATGAAGGCTCGTGTCAAGTCAAATGATAATGTTACCGAACGGCCTCCGTTAGTTCAAATGAT
>ENA-UOOM01000304-UOOM01000304.1-fermentation-metagenome-genome-assembly--contig:-NODE-304-length-59135-cov-15.283785_pt1 | contig 59135 bp, 53 predicted proteins | sample MGYA00245781_ERZ724031 | MGnify/ENA primary metagenome ERZ724031 (study PRJEB28704, sample SAMN03018317) | fermentation metagenome | biome: anthropogenic terrestrial biome; feature: soil; material...
CGCTTTTCCCGTAGAAGTGGAAGCCGACCTTTCACAGGGTTTGCCATCTTTTGAAGTCGTCGGTTTACCAGATGCGGCTGTAAAAGAATCGCGAAACAGGGTGCGCTCAGCAATGAAAAACTGCGGCTATGAGTTTCCTGTAAGCCGGATTACAGTCAACCTGGCACCCGCTGACAAGAAAAAAGAAGGGCCAATCTATGACCTTCCCCTGCTCGTTGCACTTATTAAAGCAAGCCGGCAACTAAGCTGCGATATCAGCGACTGTGTTTTTGCCGGTGAGCTTTCACTCACCGGCGAAGTCCGCCCTGTGCATGGCATACTTCCTATGGCTATAGCCGCAAAGGAAAATGGTTTCCGCCGTTTTTTCCTTCCTGAAAAAAACGCGGCTGAAGGTTCTGTAGTAAAAGGCCTTGAAGTTTACCCGGTTAAAAACATACCCCAGCTGATGCATCATCTGGAAGGTACGGAACTTATACCACAGGCACAGCCAGGCAGCACATCTGAGAACGGCATTGCGGCTGTACCGGATTTTTCTGATGTGCGCGGCCAGGCGCAGGCGAAGCGCGCGCTTGAAATTGCCGCTGCAGGAGGGCATAACGTGATCTTAATCGGGCCTCCCGGCTCCGGGAAAAGCATGCTTGCAATGCGGCTGCCCTCTATCTTGCCTGACATGACCTTTGAAGAAACGATAGAAACTACAAAGATACATTCTATTGCAGGCATACTTCCACCAAATACTTCACTTATCCGCACACGGCCATTCAGGGCACCGCACCACACTGTGTCACCCGCCGGCCTCGTAGGGGGCGGAAGTATCCCTAAGCCAGGTGAAATCTCACTTGCGCACAACGGTGTGCTTTTTCTTGACGAGCTTCCCGAATTTTCAAGGGCATCAATGGAGGTGCTGCGCCAGCCTATTGAAAGTGGCATAGTCACTATTTCAAGGGCAAGCGGCACAGTTTCATATCCGTGCTCCGTCATGTTCGTCGCTGCTATGAATCCATGCCCATGTGGATATTTTGGTGACCCGAAACATCACTGCACATGCTCCCCGCAGGCCGTTTCACGCTATCTTGCCCATGTTTCCGGCCCGCTCCTCGACAGGCTCGATATTCATATTGAGGTACCGCCCGTTGAGTTTGAAGAGTTATCTTCTTCAGAAAAAGCAGAAAGTTCAGCAATAATCAGGTCGCGTGTCAACGCAGCGCGTGATATCCAGCACTACAGATTTCGCGGCACAGACATATCCTGCAACGCGCGCATTACTCCAGACAGGCTCCATGATTTCTGCAGGCTCGGCGATAGCAGCCAGAAGCTCCTAAAAGCTGCATTTGAGCGTTTTGGCCTTTCAGCAAGAGCATACGACAGGGTTCTAAAAGTATGCAGGACTATTGCAGACCTCGATAGCTCGGAAGATATTCTTCCGCGGCACGTTGCGGAAGCCGTACAGTACCGCAGCCTTGACCGAAAATACTGGACGCGGGAGCTGTAAAAGCAAACAGCTATTAAATACCCACAATGCTGCCCGTTCTGTAAAATAAAAAGCCTTCCGAAAAAATCCGGAAGGCTTTTTTATTACTATTACTTTAATGAAGACGCCGACGCTGGATAAATATAACTATATTTGTTGTAGCGCACGGCGCTGTAATCCCCGTAATTATAAACATTTGCCTCTCCAAGGCGCCTGTAAAAAAGGCCCTGATAGAATTTCCCTCCAGCCTGATTCCAGAGAATCAGCTCCGAGCCGAACGCCTCGGCATTAGTATAGTTAAGGTCATGCACCATTTTTGATGAGTTTGAAAAACTCACATAGCCAGAATTTATCCACCCTGTCTTCCCATTTGAAAGCCTGACTTCATACCAGCCCGTCTTGTTTGTCGGAAAGCTTTTTGCAATTACGGTCGCTTTGGTACCTGATGGGACAGAACAGATACGGCTTGAATTGCTCTTATGATCATTATAGAGGTCTGTGTCATATGACACAGACGCTGCAAGTCCGCCAGATGGAATAGACGGCGACACAACCGCATTGTCCATTATTTTTCTGAAATCCGGTTCACTTGAGCAGTTGAAATATTTTGCACCCACGTTATACGCGAAGCTGATAAGGCAGTCCGCCTGATTCTGATTCATAAGAAAATGATTATTAGCTATCATACGGTTAAGTTCCGTAGTATAGGAAGAATTGTTTAACTTGTTCACCATAAGGGCCCATGCTTCTTTTTCGCTTATGTTGTTGTAAAAGACGGCGTTAGGGTTTAATGTACATCCGTAACCTATCGTAGGTACATAAGTCGAAGTGAGGCTGTCGGCGTAAACTTGTGACATGTATCCTTCCCAGTTTGCAATCAGCCTTATCATTTTATCGCTTGCCCGGCGCCGTTCGCTCGTTGTCGCGGTCTCGCTCTTCTGGGTTGAAACCATTACGTCAGACTCAGCGCCATTTGAGCTGAACGACCCATTCTGAGTCGCATAAGCTTTATATGTATAAATACCAGATGAATTGAAAGACATACAGGCAGTCCAGCAATCTGTTGCAACGCCATTTGTCGTCTGCCGTGCTGTGCGGCTTGCCTGCAGAGTTTTTTCAGCGCTGCCGGTGGAAACAACAAACTTTACACCGCTGCGCTTTGTGTCCGTAATAGCTGTAAATGTGACTTTTTCACCTGGGGACGCAATATTAGGTGAAGCATATGTGGCGCGTATTGGCTCTGCCGCTGTTACGGTAACTGTACATATCGCTTTTGCCGAACCGCAGGAAGCGGCTATCTGTACCCTGCCAGGAGACACAGCATAAACATATCCGTTAGAAACCGTTGCAACAGACTTATTGCTGCTTGTCCATGAAGCAGAAGAGGAAGACTGCAGCCAGAGCGTTTTCCCTTGCGGAACAGATATTGAAGAAGCCGAAAGTGTAACAGAACTGCCATTGTTTCTCAAAACTAATTTTACATAATCCGTAGAAACATAGCCTGTTTTTCCTCCGGAAGTCTGCACCTTTATCCATCCTGACTGTGGCTTATCCAGTGCCTTCAGATATGTATTATATGGCAGGCTTCCAAGTACCTTATATGATGTGCCCGGCCCTGATCGCAGTCGCAGCACATCAGCCATAACAAGCGCTCCCGTTATGCTGCTTTCTGAAGGCTTCTGCGTATTACTTCCGTTTGACGGTTTCTTTGGAGTGCTGCCTGATATTTTAAGGTACTGACGGCTGCACCATCCTTGCCTGCCGTCAGAAGTCAACACCTCAACCCAACCGGATTTTGAATTGTCGAGCACCGAAGCCGTCACGCCGCAGCCAAGAGTAACAATTACTCGGTATCCCATGCCAGGGCCCGTGCGTAGGTTAAGGTAGTCCATAGTTGTTGCTGTTAAGCCTTTTGCCTGAGATTCGTCGGAAGATTTTCTGCTTGGTGTAGTGCTATGAGATGAAAATTTGAGATATGCTTTTGAGCACCATCCTTGCCTGCCATTAGGAGCCTGCACCTTTGCCCACTGGCTGTTTGAGTTATCAATCACTTTCATTGATGTGCCTTTTGCAAGCACCAGAAGAATGCCATTGTGCAATGACGGGCCAGATCGCATTCTCAGCACATCCGTCGTAACGGCTGTCTGCGCAGAGTTTAAAGAGCCCGTGGACGAACCGCCCGAAAAGCTCAGGTACTGCTTAAAGCAGTAGCCTATCTTTCCACTCGCTGTCTTGACTTTTGCCCACTGGTTGTTTGAGTTGTCAATCACAGTGACAGAAACATTTTTACTAAGCGTTAAAATGACTCTTGTATTTGTGCCAGCTCCTTGGCGGAGGTTAAGATAATCAGTTGTCTTTGCAGTTAATGCAGCGGCATTGGCTGTCGCAAGTGGATTTCCCGCAGACAGCACAGCAGCAATACAGATAGCTGCCGCCGAAGATTTAAAAAAGTGCAGTAGACCTTTCCGCAAAACTGCTCACCTCAAATATGATAATTGTGATTTGCCCCATAAAATAAAAAACTTATTATTCATTATATACTATATTTTTACAATTATCAACCCTTATTTATCCATAAATTCTGTCGTATGTTTATTTAATTTAACAACTAATGCACATTTGCAATGCAATTCTTGCGGTTCTTTTGAAAAGCAGACATTATACATGTATCAAAAGATTAAAAATACACATATATTATGCCAGCTTTGCATTTTTTAGTGCACTCGTATGCAAAAAAACATCTTTCCCCGAGTATTAAACATAGCAGAAACATTAATTCTCAGCAAGCTGTTAAATGAAATCTTTATAAATTTTTTATGCGTTTGTTCTGTTTTTTCCGTCGAAATCATGTATAATAGTTGATAAATAATTAACATTTTCATTCACTCTGCAAAATGTGGCCTCTGAAAGAATTATGGTGCAGTGTAGCTACTGTTTTTTCAGTTAGCTTGCAGAAATACAATAATGCAACTTTTATCCATATTTTCGAAGTTTCTGTCCATATACTGTCAAGGGGGGGATTGTGAGCCAATGACGAACAAATCTACTGTATTAGTTGTCGAGTGCAAAATAAAAAGCAGTGATGCTCTTCCCGCGGCACTGGAAGTAAACGGATACCGCCCCATAACAGCAGGCAACGGTAATGCTGCTATCTCGATGATTTCGTCGCATTGCCCCGACATAGCCCTGCTCAGTGCGGCATTGCCAGACATTAATGGCCTTGAAGTCCTGCGCAATGTCCGGCAATGGTCTTCTATTCCCATTATTATCATTTCTGCGCATGGAAGTGAAAGCGAAGAGGTAAAGGCTCTTGACATGGGTGCCGATGACTACATAAAGCAGCCGTTTGGTATTCCTGGGCTGCTTGCACGCATACGCACCGCACTTCGCCACAGCGTGTGCTCTGAAGACTGCAGGGGTATTCCGTCCGGCGTACTTAGCCGCGGCAGACTTGTAATTGATTCTGCCAGCCACTCCGTGAGCGTTGACAGCAAAGTGGTTCACCTAACACAGAACGAGTACCGGATATTGCTGCTGCTGGCAAAGCATCCCGGTAAGGTTCTGACTTATTCTTACATTATAGAGCAGGTGTGGGGGCGTTTCGCCATAGATGACAGGCAGCTCCTGCGGGTGAATATGGCAAACATACGCAAAAAAATCGAGCTGGATCCATCAAACCCCAAATATATAGTCACTGAGGTCGGCATAGGCTACCGGATGGCATAGCAAGATCTCTTTTGAGGCAAGATGAATACAGTTCTGGTTTTAACATATTTTCATTATATAATTTGCTTATCATTATAATAGGAGGAATTTTCATATATGAAAAAGACAAATAAAATCAGCATCCTCGGTGCAGGGAATGTTGGCGCCACTATTGCGTACACTTTAACTCTTGAAGGCCTTGCTTCTGAGATTGTCCTTGTTGACATCAACAAAAGCAAGGCGCAGGGCGAGGCGCTTGACATCATCCAGTGCACGGCGCTATGCCCGTCCGTAAATATTTACTCCGGTGATTATTCCGACATCAAAGGCTCAGACATAGTCATCGTAACACTTGGATGCGCACGCAAGCCCGGCCAGTCGCGTCTTGACCTTGCACAGGGCAATGTAAACATCATCAAAAGCGTAATTCCGCAGGCTGTAAAGTATGCTCCGGATGCAATCTATGTAACCGTCAGCAACCCTGTGGACATTATTACCTACACAATTCTAAAAATGACAGGCATGCCGGAAAACCACGTTTTTGGCTCCGGTACATTGCTTGACTCCGCCCGCCTGCGCGAAATTATCGGCACACATGTCGATGTAAATCCGCAGAATGTTCATGCCTATGTGCTCGGCGAGCATGGCGATTCCTCAATGATTCCATGGTCGCTTACAAGCATCGGCGGCATTCCAATGAATGTTTATGCCGACAGCCTCCGCAACAAGAGGGCCGACTATACACCTCTTGACCATGCCCAGGTGATTAATGACGTACACAAAGCCGGCGGGAATGTCATACGCCTTAAAGGCGCGACTTTCTACGCAATTGCCGTGTCTGCAACAACTATCTGCCGCAATATCTTGCATGACTCAAACACAGTAATGTCACTTTCTGGCATGCTGCACGGCGAATACGGCATCAGCGACGTCTGCGTCAGCGTTCCGTTTATAGTAAACCGCAACGGGCTTGCGAACAGCGTTACCCCGCCGCTCACCGACGCAGAAATGAAAGAGTTTTCAGCAAGCGCTGATATGCTGAAAGGAACAATTGCCAAGTTGGATATCTAACCCAGTTCATAACCAAAGAAAGGATTTGTGCTTAATGGATTACGCAAAAGAATCTCTTAAAAAGCATTACGAATGGAATGGCAAAATTGAAGTTGTCGGCCGTGTCCCTCTTAAAACGAGCGACGACCTCGCCCTTGCCTATACACCTGGAGTTGCCCAGCCATGCCTTGAAATCCAGAAGGATGTGAACAAAAGCTTCGACCTTACCCGCCGCTCCAACCTGATTGCCGTCGTAACCGACGGCAGTGCAGTGCTCGGCCTCGGTAACATCGGCCCTGAAGCCGGCATGCCTGTTATGGAAGGCAAATGCGCACTGTTTAAGGCTTTTGGCGACGTAGACGCTATTCCTATCTGCATCAAATCAAACAATGTTGATGATATTGTTAACACCGTACATCTGATTTCCGGCAGCTTTGGTGGAATAAACCTCGAAGACATCTCCGCTCCCCGCTGCTTTGAAATTGAGAAGCGCCTTAAAAAGTGCTGCGACATACCGATTTTCCACGATGACCAGCATGGCACCGCAGTTGTCACACTTGCTGCAATGCTCAATGCCCTTAAGCTTACCGGCAAAAAGATGGACAAAGTTAAGGTTGTTACAAGCGGTGCAGGAGCTGCAGGAGTTGCAATCATCAAGCTGCTTATTGCACTCGGGCTCAAGAATGTTATCATGTGCGACCGCCATGGCGCAATTTATGAAGGCCGTGACAATCTCAACCCTGTAAAAGAGGAAATGGCGGCTATTACGAACCGCGACAAACAAAAAGGATCTCTTGCCGACGTCATTAAAGGCGCGGACGTGTTTATCGGTGTTTCAGCACCGCATTGCGTAACGCCTGAAATGGTAAAGAGCATGAACAAAGACCCTATCCTCTTCCCAATGGCAAACCCTGTGCCTGAAATCATGCCTGACGAGGCACTTAAAGCCGGTGCCGCTGTTGTTGGCACAGGCCGCAGCGACTTTCCTAACCAGATCAATAACGTTCTCGCATTTCCGGGCATTTTCCGCGGTGCCCTTGATGTGCGCGCATCCGACATCAACGATGACATGAAGATTGCCGCAGCATATGCGATTGCTTCTTTCGTCACTCCGGATAAGCTCGCGCCTAACTACATTATACCGAGTGCGCTCGACCGCAATGTTGCAAAAGCTGTCGCAAAAGCTGTTGCTGAGGCAGCAAGAAAATCAGGCGTTGCGAGAATTTAAAAAAGTTAAATCAGGATTTTATACATCTAATAAGCAATTTTGCAGAAAGCAGTTTTCCTCAAAAGGAAGGCTGCTTTTTTTCATGCCTTTATGTGGCCTGTTCAACTTTACAAAGTTTTTACATTTCCAATACGCGGGGATACTTTTGCGCCGGCATGCAAAGAATTATAGTAAAAGTGCAAAAAATAGAGCATGAAGAAGAGAAAAGGGGAATAAAAAAGGGTATGAAGAAAATTTTGTCAGTAATTCTTGCAGCTTCTCTAATGGCGGCCTCATTATGTGCATGCAGCGGCAATAAAAGCGCGTCATCTTCAGCTTCTGGCAGCCTTTCGGGCACAATCCAAATTTCCGGTTCTTCGGCACTGCAGCCTCTTGCCCAGGCTGCAGCCGACAAATTTAAGGAAACTAACCCCGATGTGTCTGTTACTGTAAATGCCGGAGGTTCAGGCACAGGGCTGCAGAATATTTCCGACAAGACTGTAGACATAGGCGACTCCGATGTCTACGCAGAAGAAAAGCTGTCTTCTGACAAAGCAAAATCACTTGTTGACCATATAGTCTGCGTAGTAGGCGTAGCCGCAGTCGCGAATCCTCAGGCAGGTGTATCTAATGTGACAAAACAGCAGCTTACCGATATTTTCACAGGGGAAATCACAAACTGGAAAGAAGTCGGCGGTAACGACCAGAAAATCGTAATAATCAACCGTCCAAAATCCTCTGGGACTCGCGCATTGTTCCAAAAATACGCCCTCGGCGGAGAAGAAGAAAACACCGGTAAATCACTTATGGAGGATAATTCCGGAACGCTTCGCCAGAACGTTGCACAAACACCGGGCTCGGTTGCATACATTGCTTTTTCATACCTTAATGACAGCGTAAAACCACTTTATGTTGATAATGTGCAGCCGACTTATGAAAATATATACAGCGGCAAATATAATATCTGGGGCTATGAGCACATGTACACAAACGGTCAACCATCCGCACTCTGCAAAGCTTTTCTTGATTATGTGCAAAGCAAAGATTTTGCAAAAACGATAACGGAAAAAGGCTACGGCCTTTATAGTGAAATGAAAGTAAAGCGCAGCTCTCCTTGAAAATAATTTTATTTTTCAGCAAAATAAAAAAATCAGGCAGCACAGCTCATGGCGAGAACGCCGTGAGCATAGCGCTGCCTGGCATTCTTCCTGAAAGGATATCGGGATGAAATTAAAACGTGAAAAATGGAAAAAAGAATACCTCGGCCGTACAGCTGTAACGCTTGCCGGCCTTTTTATCATTGTACTTACACTTGCAATAGGCGCATTTCTGTTTTACAAAGGCACTGCAACTTTTACATCGGACCACCATACTGTCGCGGAGTTCCTGTTTTCTTCAAACTGGGAACCCGCACAACAGGGAAGCGGCGGTAAAGTCGGCGCTGCGATTTTTATCGTCGGCTCAATTATAATCAGCGCTTTTGCACTGCTCCTCGCAACGCCTTTCAGCATTGCTGCAGCGCTTTTTATGACTGAAATCTCCCCCTCGGCAGGCCGGCGTATACTTCAGCCCGCAGTAGAGATTTTCGTCGGCATACCGTCGGTTGTTTATGGCTGGGTGGGGCTTACGGTGCTCGTCCCGTTTCTCGCAAAAGTTTTTAACCTTGCTTACGGTTACAGCGTCCTTGCAGGGGCGATTGTGCTCGCGGTCATGATTTCACCAACTATCACAAGTGTCGCAGCCGATGCGATACGCAGCGTGCCGAACGAATACCGTGAAGCGTCTTACGGCCTCGGCTCTACACGCTGGCAAATGATATACCGGGTCGTTATCCCTGCCGCAATGCCCGGTATACTTACTGGCGTTGTGCTCGGCCTGGCACGCGCTTTCGGTGAAGCGCTTGCCGTTGCAATGGTAATCGGTAAAATGCAGGCATTTCCTAAAGGCCTGCTTTCGCCAACTACAAATCTCACGGCTGAAATCACGGCAAGCATGGGGAATACGGCCGAGGGCAGCGAATGGAACAATGCCCTCTGGGCAATGGCACTTCTGCTTTTGATAATCTCTTTCCTGTTTATTGTTATAATCCGGCTTATTGGAAAAAAAGGAGCTGACAAAACATGAAGCCAAAATTTCATCGCAGCAGTGCCAAAACAACAGACAAGGCTGCAACAGTTGCACTTTACACGGTAGCTGACCTTTTTCTTGTACTGCTCGCCGCATTCACTATTTACATTTTCTACCGCGGGGCAGTCGCATTCAAGCCGGAATATTTGAGCTTTACACGCGAAGGCATTGGCATCCAGTTCTTCAATACAATTTATCTCGTACTGATATCATTGCTGATTTCCGTCCCAATTGGCATTGCCGCAGGCATTTATATGGCCGAGTACTCAGGAGGCGGCAGGATTTCCCGCTTTATCAGGACATGCATTGAAACTCTCGCGTCCTTGCCCTCTATTGTTGTCGGCCTCTTCGGATATCTGGTGTTTGTCGTAATGACAGGATCACACTGGAACCTGCTCGCAGGCGCGCTCGCTGTTTCAATACTTAACATTCCTTCGCTCACTACAGTGACAGAAGACGCCCTCGAAAGTGTGCCTGAGCTGTACCGCGAAGGGAGCTTCGGCCTCGGTGCAACACATTGGCAGACCATCACAGGTGTAATACTCCCTGCTGCCCTGCCCCGCGTCCTTACGGGCATCGTGATGGCCGCAGGCAGAGGATTTGGCGAAGCTGCCGCGCTGCTCTTTACTTCCGGCATGAGCTCTGACGTAAATTTCCGCAACTGGAACCCGTGGAGCCGTACATCACCGCTTAACCTGCTTCGGCCTGCCGACACGCTCGCTGTCCACATCTGGGCACTGAAAACAGAGGGCATAGAGGAAAATGCCGCTCAGCTTTCGGATCTCTCTTCCGCTGTTCTGATGATTCTTGTCTTTGCATTCAGCCTCGGTTCACGGTGTATTGGCGACAGGCTGGAGCGCAAAATAACCGGCAGCGAACCGAAAGGAAGTAAAAAAGCATGGAAACGAAAATAAGTGTAAAAAGCCTCAACCTGCATTACGGTGAATTCCACGCTTTGAAGAATATCAGCATAGATATTCCAGAAAACAGCGTAATGGCGCTCATCGGCCCCTCCGGGTGCGGCAAGTCAACATTTCTTAAGGCACTGAACCGGATGGATGATCTTGTGCCGAATGTAAAAATAGAAGGCACTGTGCTTCTTGACGGCAAAAATATCTACTCACCGGAAACCGATGTTACGCTTTTAAGGAAGCGCGTTGGCATGGTTTTCCAGCGGCCTAATCCGTTTCCAATGTCGATTTACGACAACATCGCGTACGGGCCGCGCATCCATGGCGTAAAAAGTCACCGGCAGCTCGACGAAACAGTCGAAAGCAGCCTGTGCGGTGCAGCCCTCTGGGATGAAGTGAAAGACAGGCTTCATAAAAACGCAATCGGCCTCTCAGGAGGCCAGCAGCAGCGTCTCTGCATCGCCCGCGCACTTGCCATAAAACCCGAAGTCCTGCTTATGGACGAACCGACAAGCGCACTTGACCCAATATCCACCATGAAAGTCGAAGAGCTCATAGGAACTTTGAAAAAGAAATACACTATAGTTATAGTCACCCACAATATGCAGCAGGCAGCGCGTATTTCGGAAAACACAGCTTTTTTTCTGCACGGTGAAATTGTTGAGTACGGCGAAACAGGGCAGCTGTTTTCAATGCCGAAAGAGAAAAAGACCGAAGCATATATCACAGGGCGATTCGGATAAAAAGCATTATTTGAAAAGCGCCGAAAATCCAGTATAATATGGGAGGAAGAAGAAATGAGTTCAAAGAGCGCAAGGAGCGAATTTGACCGCGAACTTGAGGGCCTGCATCTCGACCTTATACGTCTTGGCGGAATGATAGAAGAAGCAATTGATAACTCCATCACGGCGCTCGTCAGGCGCGACAAAAAACTCGCCCAGAATGTAGTTGACAACGACAGGCGCATAGACAACCTTGACCATGCTATAGAAGCCAAATGCCTCAGCATTCTCCTGCGGCAGCAGCCTGTAGCGCAGGACCTGCGGGCAGTTTCCACAGCACTGAAAATGGTAACTGACATGGAACGCATCGGTGACCATGCAGCCGATATTGCCGACATCAGCCTGAGATTCGACGGCAGCCCGTTCATAAAAAAGCTGGAGCATATCCCGCTTATGGCACGCATTGCCTCATCCATGGTCAAAGAAGGCATAACCGCATTTGTAAAAAGCGACGTGGAATCTTCCAGAGAGACCATCAGGCGCGATGACGAAGTCGACAGCCTATTTGAGACAATAAAGCAGGAAATAATAGCCATCCTCACACAAAGGCCGGCAGTTGCCGACCAAGCTGTAGATCTTCTGATGATTGCAAAATATATTGAGCGCATAGGCGACCATGCGGTCAATATCTGCGGGTGGGTGATTTTTTTCGTTACAGGCGAGCATAAAGACAAAAAAATAATTTAGTGACAATGGAAGTTTATGGGGGCTTGCTTAATGCAAAAATTGGCTTTTGTTGTGGAAGACGACGAAAACATACGGGAGATAATCAGGTGCACGCTCGCTTCGTGCAATCTTAAAGTAGCAGGTTTCGAAGATGCCGTTGAGATGTTTTCCGCCCTTCCCAGACAAATGCCCGATATCATTCTTCTTGACCTGATGCTCCCGCGCATGGACGGCCTTGATGCACTCAAAAAGCTGAAAAGTGACCGTACAACCGCGCACGTTCCTGTGCTTATCATCACTGCAAAAAGCAGCGAGACTGACAAAGTTACAGGCCTTGACCTCGGTGCTGACGACTATATAACCAAGCCTTTCGGCATACTTGAACTTATGGCACGTGTGCGCGCCGCGCTCCGCCGAAACAAAGGCAGCCATACGGAACAGACCGTCTTTGAATTCCACGGCCTTCGCCTCGACACCGCACGGCGCGAGGTAATCCAGAACGGGAAGCCGGTCGCGCTTACACTGAAAGAATTCGACCTGCTTAAGTTTCTCATGCAGCACTGCGGGCAGGCCATGACACGTGATGAAATACTTGACAATGTATGGGGATACAGCTATACGGGCGAAACACGTACACTTGACATGCATATCCGCAGCCTGAGGCAGAAACTCGGCGAAAGTGCAGGCGGCAGAGGAATGATAACCACCGTACGCGGCATTGGATATAAATTCAGCCCATAAAGGAGGAAAAGGACTTGAAGCGTGCATTCGTTATCAAGAGCCTCCTCATTTCCCTTGCGGCCCTCGTCATTGCGGGCATTGTGTCTGCCTTTACCGTTCAACAGGAATATATCGACGGGCGCAAAGCCGAAATGCGTGAGCTTATTAATCTCATGTCAGCCACTGAAACCTCTTCTGACTATGCCGGCCTTGCAAAAAGGATGGCAAAAATCACGCCTGACTTTCTGCGCGTCACATATATTGCGCCAGACGGCACGGTCCTTGGCGACAGCGACGCCGACCCCGCCACTATGGAAAACCATAAAAGCCACGAAGAAGTCAGGGCAGCAATGGAAAATGGTTGGGGGGAAGATATCCGCCACTCAACTACACTTAACGCGGATATGCTCTACACTGCGAAAAAGCTTCCTAATGGCATTATTATTCGCCTTTCCTCATATTTAAAAAGCATCTATGACCACATCTGGTCTTTTATGCCTGGCCTTTTTGCAGGCCTTTTTCTTGCGCTTGCCGTAGCTGTTCTGCTTGCATGTAAGCTTTCAACCGGCGCATCGAAGCCGCTCGAAGCTATAGCCTCGTCACTTGGGACAATCAATCGCAGCGGGTACAGCACAGACTTACCGGCTCCAAAATACAAAGAGCTGACACCCATCGTCAATGAAATAAACGTGCTCTCCAAAAAAATTTCAAACACGCTTGCTGAACTTACGGCTCAGCGCAAGCGCATCTCTTACCTTCTTAACAACATGAGCGAAGGCATGATACTTCTTGACAACTGCCAAAAAATTCTTCTTATAAACCGTTCTGCGCGCGCTTTTTTCGGCGTTTCCGGAAATCCAGAAGGCAAAAGCCTTCTTTGCCTTACACGTATTCCGCGCATAATAGAGGCAGCGCAAAAGGCCGGCGAATGTGGTAAGCGCGACTCATTTGATTTCACGTCAGAAAATGGCGGCAGAATTTTAAAGCTTTCTGCCAGCCCTGTTGCAGGCAAAGAAAAGAGTGATGATTCGGGCGGCGTAATCCTGCTTTTTACAGATGTAACGCCCGAGCGCCGTGCGGAGCAGATACGCTCAGAGTTTGTAGCCAATGCGTCGCACGAACTCAAGACGCCTTTGACGTCCATAAAAGGCTTTGCGGAACTTATGCAATCCGGTATTGTCACGGATCCTAAAAAAATATCTGAGTACCTTACGCTGATACATTCTGAAACCGACCGCATGATAGTCCTTATCAACGATATACTCAAGCTTTCTGAGCTTGAGTCAATATCTGAAGACTCTGGAAAATCATACGTCAGCCTTCTTGCCATAGCAAAAAAGGTAGCCTCTTCCCTTACTATCCAGACTTCTGAAAAAGCTGTCACCGTCACGGTGGACGGTGACAGCGGAATAATAAACGCAAATCCTGACAGAATGACGCAGCTTGTCCTTAACCTTATGGACAACGCCGTCAAATACAACCGTTACGGTGGAAGCGTCCATGTTTCCGTCGGCAAGGAAGACGGCGCCGTTACCTTAACTGTAGCCGACACAGGCATCGGCATTCCAGCGGAATCGGCAGACCGTGTATTCGAGCGTTTTTACCGTGTAGATAAGGGCCACAGCCGGAAAATAGGTGGCACCGGCCTTGGGCTTTCAATCGTTAAGCACATAACAGGGCTTTACAAAGGAAAAATCAGCCTCAAAAGCGAAGTCGGCAAAGGCACGATCATCAAAGTCACGCTCCCTGCTTCAGCGAAAGGCAGCTCGCAGCCACGGCCTACATCCGCTGCGCTGCCGTAACATAAATTTCCGCCGTAACCTGAACCACTGCTTTTCCGTGTAATAAGTGCATCAATATTCATTAATAATTATAAAAAAAGCCATTTTTGCTCAAGGCTGCGCACCATGGCCTGGTAATTTACCGCACATACGTCAAGCTGCCCGCTGTGTATATTTTTAAGGCAAGGAGCAAGATATTGTTTCCATATCCTCATATACTCCTTTTTGGCACAGCCTGACGTATCTATCGCGCGAACTATCATAGGGGCAAAAAGGTAATATTCCGTAATTTTCGCATTGCCATCAGGCGCCTTAACAAGCCAACGGTCACGAAACCTGCGGAACTCGTCAAGCACTTTTCCGCCGTCTTTGTCCCCAATGCTCCCGCAGACAGCCGTCGTAATGTAGCAGAGTTTTTTTCTGAATCCGCCTAAAATATCATCATATTTTGCTTTGCCGAGCGACTCCTTTGGAAAATTTTTATTCCATTTTTTAAGGAAGCAGTCGGCCGCCTGTTCGCCTTCGCTGCTTCCAAGTGAAAGCAGCGAAGGCACAGTAAGCGCCGTTATGGTCAGCCGGCAATCAAACGGGACACTTTTCTGCCCTTTGATTTCTTTTGCAAAACCGCGGAAAAGCAGCTCCGCAAACTGCTCTGCCGCTGATGGCTCAACTCCTGCAAGGCTCTGGAAAGCTTCAATGGCAGGCCAGAATTTCTTCCTGTAATTCTCATACTGTTTTGGGTAATTGGCAGCGTTAAAGTTCTTTGCGTTAAGCTGAAAACTGAAAAGCTCTTTTGGCAGCAGATTATTTATTGCATCAACCCTGTCCGACAGCTCGGCATCTTTTTCCTGCCGAAGCTTAGCCACATCAATAGGCCTCGCGCAGAACATGCACACAATCTTCTCAGCATTTTCAGGAACTTTCAGCTCACGCCCGCAGTGCGGGCATGGAATCGTAATAAAATCCATAATTTTCACCACTGTGCCGGCTCACACATTCCTTCCCAAATCACACTAAAAGCATACCGGTTTTTACTGCAGTTGTATTCATTTTACAGCATAAAATCCCTTTATCAATACTAAAAAATGAATTTTCCATTGCAGCGTGAAGCTTTGCAGTTTTTCCGGCTTCTTGACAGCCTCTTTGGCAAAACCTATACTGTTTTTAGTTGCCTCATCAAAACAAAGGAGTCGATTAGAAAATGCAGACTGCTGCAGAAAGAATTGTTTCACTGCGCGCCGCCATGAAAAATACCGGCGTTCAGGCATATATCATACCATCGGCCGACCCGCACCTGAGCGAGTACTCACCGGCACACTGGGAAGCAAGAAAATATTTTTCTGGATTCACGGGTTCGGCCGGCACGCTTGTTGTCACACAAAACAAAAGCGGGCTGTGGACGGACGGACGCTATTTCATACAGGCCGAACAGCAGCTGAAAGGCAGCGGCATAGCGCTTTACCGTATGGGCGTAAAAGGAGTGCCGTCTTACATACAGTTTGTCCATGACGAGCTTTCGCGCGGCGAAACCGTGTCATTCGACGGCCGCCTGTTCTCTGCCAAAGACGTGAACAATATGAAAAACCTGTTCAGCGAAAAGGATATTGAAATTAAGCAGGCAGACCTTGTCTCATCCCTTTGGGAAGGCCGTCCCCCTGTACCGCACACAAAAGTCTTTCTCCATAATGCAAAATTTGCCGGCCGCACGTGCGCGGAAAAAGTAAATGATGTGCGCACAGAGCTTAAAAAGCATAAAGCCGACGGCCAGATTTTTGCCCGCCTTGACTGCGTCGCATGGCTTATGAATATACGTGCCGATGATGTGCTTGACAGCCCGTTTGCTCTCGCATATGCCGCCGTATTTCAGAACGCCGCTTATCTTTTCATTGATTCTTCGCGCGTCCCGGTAGAAGTTGCTGAAAATCTTAAGGAAAATGGCGTCACCCTGCGCGGATACAATGAAATTACAGATTTTCTAAGTTCCATTGCAAAAAGAGTTACCGTGCTTGCCGACCCGGAAGGCGTAAGCTATGCCATTTACAGTACTCTTGAGCAAAACGCGAATGTCACTGTTAAGAACGGGCCAGATATTGTAACCGACTTGAAGAGCATTAAAAATGGAACAGAAATCAAAGGTATCCATAACGCCCACCTGCGCGACGGGTGCGCCATGGTCGAGGCATATACAAAACTCGAAAAAATGCTGAGCAGCGGAAAGCCTGTCACTGAGTGGACTGTCTGTGAGCTTTTAAAGGATGCCCGCGCACACCAAAGCGGCAACCATGGCGTGAGTTTTGAAACGATAGCCGCATACCGTGCAAATGCTGCCATGATGCACTATGAGCCGACAGCTGAGCACAATTCAAAACTCGAAAAAGAAGGGTTCCTGCTTGTGGATTCCGGCGGGCAATATACTGATGGGACAACCGACATCACCCGCACATACGCGCTCGGCCCTGTTACACATGAAGAGGCCGAAAACTACACGTGGGTGCTTAAATGCCACATAGCGCTTGCAACTGCTGTGTTCCTCGAAGGCTGCACAGGCGGGAATATCGACATCATATGCCGTGAACCGCTGTGGAAGCATTATATTGATTACCGCTGCGGCACAGGCCACGGCGTGGGGATGTTTGGCAGTGTTCATGAAGGCCCGCAAAACCTGAGGTGCAGCAATAATGTTGTCTTCCACAAAGGCATGACCATGACTAATGAGCCTGGAGTGTATGTTGATGGGAAGTTTGGCATACGCACAGAAAACCTCATGGTTGTTGATGATGCGTTCAAAAACGAATACGGAAAATTCCTGAAATTTGAAACTGTCACGCTTTTCCCGATAGACACGGCACCTGTTCTACCTGAGCTGCTAACAAAAGATGAAATAAAATGGCTTAACGATTATAACCAACATGTATATGACACGCTCTCGCCGCTCGTTTCCGACGAAGAGCGCGGATGGCTTATGCGCCACACACGCCAGCTTAAAGGTTGAACTCGGCTGAACTCAATATATTTTGTTATAGCTACAGCCCGCTGCATTAATCACAGCGGGCTGTTTTTTTATCTATTCAGCACAGAAGCCGAGTTCGTAAAGCGTGAAAGGAATGCTTTTGTGCGCTCGTTTTTCGTGTTTCCAAATACTTCTTCCGGCCTGCCCTGCTCAACTATGGACCCGTCAGCCATAAAGATTACTCTGTCTGCAACATCGCGCGCAAATGCCATTTCATGCGTAACGACGACCATAGTCATATTTTCCTCAGCAAGGCCGCGCATGACTTCAAGTATCTCGCCAGTAAGCTCTGGGTCAAGGGCGCTTGTAGGCTCGTCAAACAAGAGTATGTCGGGGTTCATCGCAAGCGCACGCGCAATGGAAACGCGCTGCTGCTGCCCTCCAGAAAGCTGGCACGGGTAAGCGTCAGCCTTGTCTTCAAGGCCCATCTTTTTTAAAAGCGCAAACGCCGTTCGCTTCGCTTCTTCCTTAGTTTTGTGCAGCACGCGCACAGGCGCTTCCGTTATATTGCGCAAAACAGAAAAATGCGGAAAAAGGTTGAAATTCTGAAATACAAACCCCATGTGCAATGCAATTCTGCTGCAGACATCACGTTCAGAGTAAACGGCTTTTCCTGTGCCGTTGTTAGAAACAAGCGTGTCGCCGCATATTTCAATCTTTCCGCTGTCTACAGTTTCAAGTTGCATTATGCAGCGCAGCAATGTGCTTTTGCCTGAACCGGAGGGTCCTATTACAGTAAGTACTTCCCCTTTTTCAATACTGAAAGAGATACCTTTAAGGACCTCCTCGCCGTCAAAGCTTTTATGTATGTCCTGTACTGTAAGAATCGGCACATCTCTTCCCCCTCAACGATAATAACTGTAATGCTTTTCGGCTGCCGAAAAGCACTGTGTAACAACAGCATTCATTATAAGATAAAATACACCGGCCACTGCAAATGGCACCATGCTTACTGCCGATGACACCCAGTCAGACGTAACTTTCAGCAGCTCAACAACGCCTATTACTTCCGCAAGGGATGTATCCTTTACAAGTGTAATAACTTCATTTCCCATTGGCGGAAGTATGCTCTTTATAACCTGTGGCAGCAAAATGCGAAAAAATGTCTGCTGCTTTGAAAAGCCAAGCACCTTCGCAGCTTCCCGCTGGCCACGCGGTATCCCTGCTATACCGCCGCGGAAAATCTCTGCAAAATAAGCGGCATAATTGAGCACAAACGCGGTTTCAGCGGCCGGAAGCCTCTCAAGCTGAATGCCGAAAATTGGTTTAAAAGCATAGAAAATAAACAAAAGCTGCAACATAAGCGGCGTTCCGCGCATAATAAGTATATAAATCTGAATAGGTATCCTTATTACTTTTATTTTAGCCATATGGCCAAGCGCAACAAGCATACCGAGCGGCAAAGCAAAAATCAGCGTTACGAAGAAAATCTGCAACGTCGTAAGAGTAGCCTGAAGCATCTGCGACAACAGAATAGTATAGCTCAAACAGCAATCCTCCCTAAAATCGGCTTAATGTTTCCGCCGATTTCATTTGCCAACCGTAATTACATCTTTGCCAAACCATTTCCGTGAGAATTTTGTGGCCGTGCCGTCTTTAGCCATCTCGTTCAAAGCCCCATCAATTTTCTGCTTCAAAGCGTTATCGCCTTTGCGGAACCCAACAACGTAATCTTCCACGGCAAGTGAAACATCTTTGCTGCCTTTATCCTGCAAAATTTTATATGCGCCGGGGTTCTTTGTAAGATAGTACCTCGCTACGACTTCGTCTATTGCAATAGCGTCAATGGTACCATTCTGTATCTCCATAACAGCTTTACTGTAGTCGTCTATTTTAACAATGCTTTTAAGCGACTTTTTAAATGCGGCATTTGTGCTGTCATTAAGCGCTGTTTCAGCAGAAGAATCTGACTGGACACCGACCGTTTTCCCGGCAAGGCTGTCAAGGCCTTTGTAGGAAGAGCCTGTCTTTATAAGTATTATCTGGTTGTTTTTCATGTAAGGCTCACTCAGTGCAAATTTTTCAACGCGCTCCGTAGTTTTGCTGAAACCGTTCCACAGGCAGTCCACATTGCCGTTATTGAGCTCTGCCGTCTTATTATTCCAGTCAATTGGCTGAAATTTAATTTTTATGTTCAGGCGCTTGCATGCTTCTGTAGCCATATCTATGTCGAAGCCAACCGTTTTCCCTGTTTTTGTGTCGATATATCCCATAGGCGGAAAGGCTTTGTCAAATCCTAAAACAAGCTGATTTGCGGACTTTACTTTTTTCCACGACTCATCTGCAGCTTTTGAGGCCGATGAGTTTGGATTTGCCTTTGAAGCAGCACCTTGCACAAGGCCGCAGCCTGAGGCAGAAACAACCAAAAGCCCTGCAAGCAGGGCACAAACTGCTTTTTTCATTTTTTTCATATACATTGCCCCCATCCGCCGGACTTCATCCGGCTGTCTATTAATATGCTATCATATTAGTGTGCTAAAGTAAAGGGGACATAGCAATTTTGTCATTTTTATCAGTCCTGCACAGTTTAGCTAAATTTATTTGGCAACTATTGCAAAAAAACAGTTTCAGAATTTTATCGTTATCACAATATAAAGCTTGCAGAGCTTAAAGCTAAATTCAAGGGCTGAGCTGCCATATGCAATGGAAAAGGCCGCCCAAAGCGGACGGCCTTTTCTGGGGAGAACTAAATTTTATTAAAGAAGGAGAAAGTATATTAAAAACTTATAAGCATATTTAATCGGCTGTATTTATCATAAAGCAAAAATATGAACATCCCGCAGAACTTTTTTAAAAAAAATGAGAATGAACTGTGAACATCATATTAATATTGTGGACGCAAAAAAATTTTTTATTCACGCATCTAATTATTCCTTCATTTTCAGCTCTTCAATCTCATGGGACAATTTTTTTTGTGAACCAGCGCTTTTCTTCAGCAGGCACTGCTGAGTTTCTTCCGGAAGATGCAGAAATTCGCGCTCGGCCCTGTTGTAATAGCCGTTATAGAAAAAGAACCCAACCGGCCAGTAGCCCGGATAATTTTCATGGAATCCATATATCATATTTTCACCCCTTCAGTAAGTTTTCCGCCGGCCTTATTTTTTAGTATTACAAAATAAGGAATATTATTTAAAATTTAGCAGCTGAAGCAGTATGAAAATAGAAGCATTCACAAGGAAAACAAAGAAAATATGGCCTTACAATGAGTAAAATCAATAATATATCAAAAATTATTGACAATATGAGCTTTAACGATTATTATTTGATATGTTGCGTTTGCATCTTGGAAGGCCATTATGCCATAAAATGGCATGGCTTTCTGCTTCGGCAGTATGGCTGCCGCAGGTTAAAAAACTGCGAAAAATCCTTTGCGGAGGGCAGCCCGAAAATAAGGTACGGCCGAAAATGCGTACAGTCAAACAGCTCGCGCAGCTTTATTTCACCGCAAAGGGGATGCACAGATTGGAAAAGCAAGCAATCGTGTCGTTAAAAAATATCGCCATTTCTTTTGATGGAGAGCCTGTGCTGAAAGACTTCAGCCTCGACATTGGCGATAAAGAATTTGTTACGCTCCTCGGTCCATCAGGGTGCGGAAAGACAACCACTCTCCGAATAATCGGGGGATTTACCCGGCCTGACTCAGGCGACGTTTTTTTCAAAGGCAGGAAAATTACAAACCTCCCGCCCCATAAACGCGAAGTAAATACCATTTTTCAGAAATATGCACTTTTTCCGCATTTAAATGTCTATGACAATGTCGCTTTCGGGATGCGTGTCCATGGCAAAAGCGAACGTGAAATCAAATCGAAGGTCAGTGATATGCTTGGCATGGTGAATCTCCAGGGCTTTGAGCACCGCGGAGTTAACCAACTTTCCGGTGGCCAGCAGCAGCGCGTTGCCATCGCACGTGCTCTGGCTAATGGGCCTAAAGTTCTTCTGCTTGACGAGCCTCTCGGCGCGCTTGACATGAAGCTGCGCAAAGACATGCAGAACGAGCTGAAAAAAATTCAGGAACAGACGGGAATTACTTTTCTGTTTGTGACGCACGACCAGGAAGAAGCGCTTTCAATGTCCGACGAAGTAGTCGTTATGGATAAAGGCGCCATACAGCAGATAGGCACACCGCTTGATATCTACAATGAACCTAAGAATGCATTTGTAGCTGACTTTATAGGCGAGAGCAACATACTTGACGGAAGAATGCGTGAAGATTATCTTGTTGAATTTTCAGGGCGTAAATTCCGCTGCGAAGATAAGGGATTCCGTGCCGACGAGCCCGTTGATGTCGTTATCCGCCCTGAAGATATCGGCATAATTCCACCTGATGAAAACCATCTTTCCGGCATTGTCCAGAATGTTACATTCAAAGGCGTATTCTATGAAATAATCGTAGACGTGCACGGCTTTAAGTGGATGATACAAACTATCAACTGTACAACACCGGGCACTGAAATCGGCTTTAATATACAGCCTGACGGAATACATGTAATGCATAAATCAGAATATTCAGGTACCTTTGGCGACTACAGTTCTTTCAGCGACGAAATGGATGAGAGCGTTACTGGCACAGACCTTGAAGCGGAAGGAGCTGCTACATGAAATCGAAATCAGCAGCTTTCCCCTATCTTGTCTGGATGGCTATATTTATTATTGTTCCAACAGCCCTTGTTGCCATTTTTGCATTTACAGACCGAAGCGGAAATTTCACGCTGAGAAACATTGAAAGTGTTGGCCAGTATTCAAACGTATTTCTCCGCTCAATATGGCTCGGTGCTATTGCAACGCTCATATGTCTTATTCTCGGGTATCCGCTCGCATACATCATCTCGCGCGCCCATGCACGCAGGCAGAATGTCCTCATTATGCTTGTAATGCTGCCTATGTGGATGAATTTCCTGCTGCGCACCTATGCGTGGATGACTCTGCTGGAAGACAGCGGGCTTATAAACCGCGCGCTTAATTTTCTTGGGCTTCCTTCTTTGCACATGATAAACACGCCGGGTGCCGTAGTTCTCGGCATGGTTTACAATTATATACCTTACATGATACTTCCACTTTACTCGGTCCTTACAAAAATAGACCCCAGCGTCATTGAGGCCGCCGAAGACCTCGGCGCTGACGGCAAAACCGTTTTTCTGCGTGTCACACTGCCTATGAGTATGCCTGGGATAATCTCAGGCGTTACAATGGTTTTCGTGCCCGCCGTAAGCACATTCATAATCTCAAAAATGCTCGGCGGCGGAAGCAACCTGCTTATCGGTGACCTTATCGATATGCAGTTCCTCGGCAGTGCATACAATCCGAACCTCGGCTCCGCCATATCGCTCGTACTGATGGTGCTTATCCTCATCTGCATGGGCATTATGAATGAATTTGATGAAAACGGTGCATCGGAAGGAGGCCTGATGGTATGAAAGTAGCTTCCCGAATATACACCGTCTTGATTTTTCTTTTCCTTTATGCGCCTATTGCTGTGCTTATAGCTTTTTCATTTAACGGTTCCTCGGTAATGAGCCGTTCCGTCTGGACCGGCTTTTCGCTTAAATGGTACCAGCAGCTGTTTCAGGACAAGATGCTGCTAACTTCTCTGCGCAACACACTTATTATCGCAGTGGTGGCCGCTATAGTTTCCACTGCCATAGGCACAGCGGCTGCCATAGGCATCAGCGGAATGAATAAGTGGATGAGGCATGTTGTGATGAATATCACAAATTTTCCTATGGTAAATCCCGATATTGTAACGGGCGTTTCGCTTATGCTTCTCTTTGTTGCCGCCTCAAAATTTATGGGTAATGTTTCACTCGGTATGGGTTCGCTCATTCTGTCGCACATCACGTTCTGCCTGCCATACGTCATTCTCTCGATCATGCCAAAGCTGCAGCAGATGGATCCAAATCTTTACGAAGCTGCACAAGACCTCGGCTGCACACCTGTAACAGGCTTTTTCCGTGTTGTGTTGCCTGAGATCATGCCAGGCGTAATTACGGGCCTTATAATGGCATTTACACTTTCTATCGATGACTTTGTAGTCAGCTATTTTACAAGTGGCACAACGCAGACGCTGCCAATATTCATCTATGCAATGACGCGCAAGCGCGTAAGCCCTGAAATCAATGCGCTTTCTACATTGCTTTTCGGCATAATACTGTTTCTTCTGTTCATTATAAATATCCGCACTTCAAGGGAAATCCACCACAGCAGAGCATCTGGCAAGGAGGTATAGGCCCCGATGAAAAAATGGATTGCAGCCTGCTGCGCCGCCATGTTCCTTTTCAGTGGAATGCCAGCTTATGCCGCTGCACCCAAGCCTGCAAAAGCGTCTGCGGGTGTCACGATAAATGTGTATAACTGGGGGGAATACATCTCTTCAGGCAAAGACGGCTCTATGGATGTAAACGCAGAATTCACAAAAGAAACCGGCATTAAAGTAAACTACACGACATATGAAGACAACGAAACTATGTATTCCAAAATTGCCGGCGGCGGAGCAAGTTATGACGTAATCTTCCCATCAGACTATATGGTATCAAAAATGGTGAAAGAAAAAATGCTTGCAAGTCTCGATTATAATAACATCCCAAACTATAAATATATTGACCACAATTACCGCAGTGAGATTTATGACCCCAAAGGCGAATACTCGGTTCCGTACACATGGGGTGTCGTCGGCATATTCTACAACAAAAAGTATATAAAAGAAAAAGTGGACAGTTGGAAAATTCTCTGGAATAAAAAATATGCAGGGAAAATACTGATGTTTGACAACCCGCGCGACTCGTTCGGAATTGCGCAGAAAATTCTCGGCTATTCGTACAACTCAACGGACCTCAGCCAATGGAATGATGCCGCAAAGCTGCTTGAAAAGCAAAAGCCTCTTGTGCAGGCTTTTGTGATGGATCAGATTTTTGACAAAATGTCGAGCGGAGAGGCCTGGCTCGCACCGTATTATGCAGGGGACGCCGCAACACTTGTGCATGACAACCCGGATATTGGCTTTGCCATCCCAACAAAAGAAGGCACAAATTTTTTTGTGGACGCGATGTGCATTCCTGCAAGTACTAAACATAAAAAAGAGGCCGAAGCCTATATAAATTTTTTGTGCAGGCCAAACGTGGCAGCAGCAAATATGGAACAGGTAGGCTATTCAACTCCTGAAACAGCCGCGAAAAAGCTGTTGCCAAAAGAAATACAGAGCAACCCAATCATCTACCCTCCTGACAGTATAATAAAAAGATCGGAAACCTATGTGAATCTTCCGGAAGACACAAACATGCAGATAAATTCACTGTGGGCAGAGGTAAAAATGGGCGGTGCCGGCCAAACAGCAACGTTGATCATAGTATTGGCATGTTTCCTCCTCGTTTATATCGGCATTGCTGTTTTTAAAAGGGTTAAGCGGAAACGCGAGTCAATTTAAATACATTAATTATCCAAATATCATTCTTGATTTTAACTTCAATTGAGAACAATCCGTTAATTCTGCTAAAAAGTATTGGCATGACGCTTTAACTTGCTTTATAATAAAATTAAAGTTAATTTTAAAACTTTTATGACATCTGAAGTAAAGGAAGTTTTATTGAGGATGAGTTATTATTACCGGATACTGCATCCAATAAAAAGGGGACGCAACAACCGGAAAAAACATATCTGCGTTGTCATAGCAATACTGCTGATTGCCGCCGGTGTTTCAGTGCTTGCCGAAAATCCTGGCAAAAATCACATGTTTGCTGCCATATCCCCTAAGCTTGCTTCGCCCGGCGCCTCAAGTGCCAAAAGCACACCAAGCGCTGCTAAAAACGAATCCGCCCCGTTGGCAGCGCGGCAAAGCTCAGTGGCCTCATCAAAAATTGATATGGCAACAGCCCCTGCTCAGGTATCACTTGAAAAGGCTGATCTGCCGCTTAGAATATATGTCTCAATCAACCAGCAAAGAGTTACGGTTTATGATTCTAACGGATTGATCGTAAAACAGTTTGTATGCTCCACAGGGACCGAAGGCAGTGAAACGCCCGTCGGAACTTTCCGCATATTAATGAAAGGCAAGTCTTTTTACAGCAAGAGTGTTGGCGAAGGCGGTTATTACTGGACACAGTTTAAAGGCGATTATCTTTTTCACAGTATACCATTCGACCAAAATTACAAATTAAAGCCGGAGGAAGCAGCAAAACTCGGCACTCCTGCTTCGCATGGATGCGTGCGGCTTTCCATTAAAGATGCTAAATGGATATATGACAATATTTCGCGCGGCACTGTTGTAACTATTAAATAAATAAAATTCCAGAAAAAGAGAAGACAAAATGCAGAACAAACGCAAAGGAATAATATTTGATTTAGACGGAACGCTTTGGGATTCTTCAGAAGAGGTCGCAATTGCTTGGAGCGGTGTTTTGAAGCGCCACTTCAAGCTTGAAATTTCAAACGAAGAAATGAAGAGCCTCATGGGAAAAACAATGGATGATATCTTCCGCAGGCTTTTACCGCCCTCCACATCAAACGCGCAGGCCATGCAGATTGCTGCCGAGTGCTGCAATGCGGAGCAGGAATATCTAAGGCAGCACGGTGCACGTCTTTTCCCCCATGTCCCCGAAGTTTTAGAAAAGCTAAGCCGCACGTATCAACTTTTTATCGTAAGCAACTGCGATAAAGGTTATATCGAGACATTTCTTTATTATTATAAATTTGAACCGCTGTTTTCAGATACTGAATGCTTCGGCCACACAGGCAAGCAGAAAGGAAGCAGCATACGCCTTTTGCTTGGGCGCAACCCACTGCAAAAGGCGGTTTATGTTGGGGACACTCACCTCGATATGGCAGCAGCAAAATTTGCAGGCATTCCGTTCATTCACGCGGATTACGGATTCGAAAAAGTCCCCGAAGCATCCTGTTCCATATCTTCCTTTGATGAACTGCCCAAAGCTGTTTCTGAAATATTATAGGATAAAATAAAACAGCATAAAATTTTTCCGTTTTGCCTCTTGGCTTGTGAATTGATAAGTTTTAATCTTTTGCTCTCTGAAAGGAGTTCGTTTTATGAATTGGTTCACACGGTTTACCATATGGCTGAACCGTTTCATGGCAGGCCGGCATGGGGGCGACCAGTTTTCCGCAGCGCTGCTTATACTTTACTGCACGCTTCTCATACTTTCCAACATTTTCAGAAGCGGGCTGCTCATGCTTTTGGCTACGGCCGCGCTTATATGGTGTATTTGGCGTATGTTTTCACGGAACAACGAGCGCCGCTGGAAAGAAAACGACTGGTTTCTGAGCTGGTGGACACCATTTTGGCATTGGCTGCGCAGCTTTTCTTCGCGGTTCCACTCAGCGCAGGATTACGCGGCAATAAAGGCGCGTGACCGTGCAGTATGCCGCTACTTTAAGTGCCCAAAATGCAAAAGCAGGCTTAGAGTTCCAAAAGGAAAGGGCAAAATTTCCATCACCTGCCCTGTGTGCCATACACAGTTTATTAAACGCACATAACATCTAAATAAAAAAATGGATGGCTTTCAATTGTGCATAAATTGAAAGCCATTCATTTTTTGCGTTTAGAAAACCATATGCACAGCAATATACCAATCACAATGCAAAATCCGGCAGCAAGCATACCAACAAGATATAGTGGCATACTATTGCCTGAGATATTCAGCGCCGCAGGCTGTCCATTTGTATTTGACGTCTGCATTTTCCCTTTATGTAAAGCGCTTATTGAAGTATCTACGTTATTCTGCTGATCCCCTGCCATGTCTGTTCCTGAAACTGTTTTTGCCGATCTGCCGTTTTTTGCAGCTGAAAGGGCACGTTCGCCTGCTTTTTCAAGTGTTTCTCTTGCCGCAGTGTTTTTCGATTTTCCAGACGAAAAGGTTTTAATTTTTTTCTGCATAGACTCAAACGGATCCGAGGCCTGACTTTTTGATTCCCGGTTAACAGTTACAGAATAGAAAGCCCTATTAGTTCCGTCAGCAGAAGTAACTGTAACAAGTATAGGCGTGCTGCTGCCTGCAGCGTAGAGGCTTTTTCTGCTAACCTGCACTTTCGCGCCGTCCACAGCATTTGCGCGGAACGTCACAGACTGGATATAAGGTTCCACCGAAAGGCGGTAAGAATGTATGTCAGGCGAAAAAGCCGGCTGCAGGCTGCCTTCCAAAGGTTCCAGAGCAATAAGGCGTGCCGTGCTGGCTTTCGCCTTCTTAATCTGAAGAGGAAATGTCTCATAGTAGTCAAGGCCCATGTCCTTCCCGGCATAATCACATGTTTCATCTATGTAAGCGCAGATATCCGTTTCACCTGCCGGTGCGCCGTCTTTCACCTGAAAAATGTAGGTTGCCACATTGCCTGAAAGAGATGGTGCATGGCCTTTTTCCACATTGCAGACATAAACAGAGCATACAGGGTCAGCACCGGAATTTGTCTGCATTGTGCCGTTTTCAATCTGTGCGGAAGTTTCAGCTCCAATAAACTTGATGGAGGAAGTGTCATAAGAAATGCGCAGCCGGAACCCTGCAACCTGGACACTGTGTTTAAATCCAACTTTAAATTCCACAATATCTTCGGTGCTTGCACTTCTGCTCACAAGTTGAAAGTAAGCAGGCGACGAAACAGCATCAGCATATATTTTCATCATGCTGCCAGCGAACCATATGACAATGAATGCAACGGCAAATTGTAAGCTTTTCTTCATACCTGTTCCCTTATACCGAAATTTTTCTGCTAAAAGGAAACAGCCACCGGGATTACCGGCTGGCTGTTTAAGGTGCTGAAAAAGTCCTAAGCAGTAACGGTATCGCGCTCCATACCTGCAGTCTGCATACGCCTTTTGCGGATAAGCTGAAGGCGGAAACGGTTGTAGCGCTGCACTATTGCAAAAGGTACATTCGCAATAAGTATAAAAAGCGAAAGCAACGCTCCAATTATAAATGGGTTAATAATAAGTGTAATTATGGCGCAAATGCAGTTTTTAAAATGCATCCATTCGCCACGGCAAGTTTCAAGGATAAACCTGTCAAGATACTCTTTGGAGTTATCTGTAAAATGCCTTTTTGAAAAGCCATGTTTCGAAATAAACTGGGGGATTTTGTCCTTCCAAAGCTGAATTTTCAGATTATCCCTGTACCAGCGGCCCTCATGCTCCCACAGGCGTGGAGCATAGCGGCTTCTGGACTCATCAAAAGTCGAATCCGGTAATTTTAGGCAGGCAACGAATGTAACGCCGTGCCATAATGCTATTATTGCAATGTTACACCACAGGATAAAAAGAAAAGAAGAACTACTGATCATCCCTGTCACTTTCCTTTCAGATGCCAGTCATAAGGGAAAAAACACAACATATCGTTTTCCAGACTACTTCTTATGCTATTATATTACAAATGGAATGAGTGTGCAAGCTGAAAGGCATATAAAAAAGGTATCCGGATTATCAGTAAAAAGTGTAAAGCTCCTTATAGGGATTTTTTGTGTTAGGAGTGATAAGGTAAAACTGCTCCGTAAGCACATCTTTTTTGGAAATTTTAAATGTATTGCAAAAATCCGTAAGGTAGCTGTCAATAGAGTCCATGTCCTTCTGAGATGCAACCTCGGTATTCACCTGCTTAGGGAGATCATCAGGCAACTTTTTGCAGCGTATGAACATACGGCCGCCATGCATGCCGGCGCAGCAGAGGTTACCCATAGGCGCATGCTTACTGCTGAGGCCGAGTACTATTATAGTACCCCCTGCCTGATATTCGCCGAGAAAACTACCGGCTTCGCCGCCTACGATAATCAGAGGCTGCTGCTCTTTGTATGCTTTCATGTGAATGCCTACACGGTATCCCGCGTTCCCACGAATCATGATTTTTCCGCCGCGCATAGCATATCCGGTAGCGTCTCCGCTCGAGCCGTTTATTATAATAGAGCCGGCATTCATTGTATCGCCTGTCTGATCCTGAGCATTTCCGTTTACTTCGATAGTCCCGCCGTTTAAATAGCAGCCGAGGTCATTGCCAGGGACACCGTTTATAAAAAGCGTCTTGCCGCTCATTCCCGCGCCTATATACCTCTGGCCAAGGCAGTTCTCAATCTTGATTTCCGTATTTTGGGAGCCCCGTATCTCATCATTAAGCTGACGGAAATATTTTCCTTCCGCGTCAATCTGCATCATGGTTTTTTACCTCCCAGTTTCACCGCACGCTGCTCCCTCGAAAAAGCCATCAGCTGCGGTTTCTGCTTAATCAGTTCGTAATCGACGGTGTCAAGCGGTGTGCGGTCGCGGATAAGCGACGTATAAATGCCGGCGCGGATGACATTGCCTATGAGTATGAAGCCTTTGAGCAGATTGTCTTTCGACACAAGCTTTTTATAGGAATGTTCCGTTTTTTCAACCCAGGCTTCCCCATTATAGCTTCCTGCCGTGATGATATGCAGCCCAAAAAAGCCGATGGCGTTCATCGGTATGGCATTTGAAAATTCCTTTTTGCCGCCTGCCATATTTACGCCGGCAGTCTCGCCCTGCAAATATGCATTTGGCAAAATTGCGAGGATACGGTCTTTTCCTGCTGTAATATCATGGCATTCACAGCAGTCGCCGGCAGCAAAGATGTCAGGCAGAGTCGTTTCGGAACGCTCATTTATAGAAATCCCCCGCCCAACGCTGCAGCCTGCGTCTTTGGCTATCTGCGTATTTGGGCGTACGCCAACAGCAACAACAAGCACGTCAAACAAAATCTGCCTGCCGCTTTTTAAAATGGCGGTATTTCCGTTAAACTGCACCACACTGTCATTCAGTGTAAAAGAAATTCCGTTCTGCTCAATATGCTTCTGCACGATGGCAGAGCCTTCCTCATCCAGAATGCTTGGCAAAATGCGGTCCGCAAGGTCAACGACTTCGACCGATTTTACAAGATGGCGGATGCCTTCGGCACATTTGAGGCCAATGAGGCCCGCACCTATAATCAGGACGCGTGTTTCAGGCGTAAGCGCTTCCCCGAGCGCTTTGGCATCGTCGAGTTTCATGAAAGTGAATTTTCTCTTCACCGTATCGAGCCCTGCCATGGGAGGGATAAACGGCCTTGAGCCTGTCGCAATAAGCAACTTGTCATATTTTTCACATGAACCGCCCTGCAAAATGACTTCTTTTTTTGCAGTATCTATTTTTTCCGCTTTTACGCCAAGCAAAGCCTTTACTCCGTTTTTATCGTAAAAATCGTCAGGGCGGTATTTCATGCGCTCCTCATCCGTTCTGCCGTACAGCAGATATGAAATCAGCGGGCGTGAGTATACATGGTACGGTTCATCTGAAATCACAGTGATTGGGCCGGACGCATCAACAGATCGTATACCCTCAATACATCCTACGGCTGCAGCCGAGTTGCCAATAATAACATATTTCAAACAAACTCACCTCTCCTCAAATACAATAGCGCCGTTGGGGCAGCCCTTTACACATGCCGGCTCGCCAAAGCTGTTGTTTGTGCAGAGTTCGCATTTCTGAATAACTTTTCCATCAGGTGAAGGGACTACGGCCCCATAAGGGCATACAAGCATGCAAGTAAAACAGCCAACGCATTTATCCTGGTCGCAGTGTATGACGCCATCGCGTACGCTCAGTGCGCCTGAAATGCAGCTTTTTACGCAGATTGGGTCTTCACAGTGGCGGCATGAAACGGCAAAGCTAATATTATTGTCGCCTTCAACCTGAATCCTCGGGTGTATCTTAACGCCTTTAAGCGCCTTTACCATATCTTCTTTACCCGAATTTGCAAAAGCGCAGTTGTACTCGCACAGGTGGCATCCGAGGCACCATTTCTCATTTACATAAACACGTTTCATAATTACTCCCCCGCATGCTTTATTCCAAGAATCTCAAGTTCTTTTTCGTTGAGGCCTATACCGCGCAGCATAAGGCGGTTTCCGCGCAGCGCTTCAATAGAATTAATTCCCATACCGCCCATCATTTCCATAATTTCATGCTGCCACGCCGAAACGAGGTTCACAAGCCGCTTTGCGCCAATATCAGGATTGAGGCGCTTGACGAGGTCTGGCCTCTGGGTCGCAATGCCCCAGTTGCATTTGCCGTTCTGGCATGTGCGGCACATATGGCACCCAAGGGCAACCAAAGCAGCTGTGCCGATATATACAGCGTCCGCACCGAGGGCAACAGCCTTTACAACATCAGCTGAGCAACGGATGCTCCCGCCAACAACAATGGACACATTGTTGCGTATTTTTTCTTCACGAAGGCGCTGGTCCACAGCAGCAAGCGCAAGTTCAATCGGTATGCCTACGTTATCACGTATACGTGTCGGAGCAGCACCCGTGCCGCCGCGGAACCCGTCAATTGCTATGATATCCGCCCCGCTGCGGGCAATGCCGCTCGCAATAGCCGCCACATTATGTACAGCCGCGATTTTCACTATGATTGGCTTTTTGTAGTCTGTCGCTTCCTTAAGCGAATAGACGAGCTGGCGCAGGTCTTCAATTGAGTAAATATCGTGGTGCGGTGCAGGAGAAATGGCGTCCGTGCCCTCAGGTATCATGCGTGTGCGCGACACGTCGCCGACAATTTTTGCCGCCGGCAGGTGGCCGCCTATGCCAGGCTTTGCGCCCTGCCCTATTTTGATTTCGATTGCTGCCCCCGCATCAAGGTATTTCTTGTGGACGCCAAAACGGCCTGAAGCCACCTGGACTATTGTGTTTTTGCCATATTTGTAAAAGTCTTCATGCAGTCCGCCCTCGCCCGTATTATAGTATGTTCCAAGTTCCTGAGCTGCGCGGGCAAGGCTTTCATGCGCATTGTAACTGATGGCGCCATAGCTCATTGCCGAAAACATTATCGGCACTTCGAGCTTAAGCTGAGGTGGCATATTGTCTGTGCGTATTTTTCCGTCAGGCATGCGCTCAAGGTGATCCGGCTTTTTGCCGAGGAAAGTCCTCGTTTCCATAGGCTCGCGCAGCGGGTCTATCGACGGGTTTGTAACCTGAGAGGCATTTATAAGCATCTTATCCCAGTAAATCGGGTATTTTTTCGGGTTGCCCATCGAAGAAAGGAGCATGGCGCCTGTGTCCGCCTGTCGGTAAATTTCATTTACAGTGTCATTGTCCCACTGGTAATTAGTGCGGTATGTATCCGGATTTTTCACTATTTTAAGTGCGTGCGTCGGGCAGAGGCAGACGCAGCGGTGGCAGTTGACACATTTCGTATCGTCGCTTTTCATTTTCCCCGTATCCGGATCATAAGAATGCACTTCGTTTGAGCACTGGCGCTCGCACACACGGCAAGCAATGCAGCGGTCCGGGTCGCGGATAACATTGAATTCCGGCATAAAATAGTTGATGCCCATTATGCTTCAACCCCTTTGTTCAGAGTAACAATCACCGGTTCGCCGCCGCGCGGTGACCAAAGCCTGTCAAGACTCGGCTGCACAGTGCGTATTGCGCACTCTTCGCTTGCAACATAAACGTTATCGCCTTTTTCACCGACGACCATGCTGCGCAGTTTGCAGCGGTCGTTAAGGGCCATCATGCCGCCTGTGTAACCCACAAGAATTGAAAACGGGCCAGTAATCAGAAGGCTTGAGTAGACGTTCCTCAAATAAGTGTAATATTTGCGTTTTTCCTCCGGCATGGCGTCTATCTCACTCCAGAACGGGGCAGCAACTACATCGGCAACTTCTTTCAGGCTTAAATGCTGCTTCCGGTTCAGAAAATCTATTATATATGTAATGACTTCCGTATCGGTAAGCAGTGTGCAATTGTAGCCATACATCTCAATAAAGCGGCGGTTCGCGTCATATGATGAGATTTCCCCATTATGCACAACCGAGTAGTCAAGCAACGCAAACGGGTGGGCGCCGCCCCACCAACCCGGCGTGTTCGTAGGGTAGCGGCCGTGCGCTGTCCAGCAATAGCCGGCATAATCATCAAGGCAATAATAGCGCCCAACATCTTCAGGAAAACCGACCGCCTTAAACACGCCCATGTTTTTCCCACTGCTAAACACATAGGCGCCGCGCACTTCCCTGTTTACCTTCATTACAAACCTTGAAACGAATTCGCGCTCATCAAGGCCGGTGCTTTCGAGCTGCTCGGGGTACGGAAAGCCAAAATAGCGCCATATCATAGGTTCATCCGTAATTTCCGGTATCTTGTGTGTTGGAATTTTTTCCGCGGCGTCCAGGTCAAAACATGAAGAAATGATATGCTCGCATTCTTCCTTTGCACGCACGCTGTCATAAAAAACATGGAACGCATAAAGATCTTTTTGCTTAGGGTAAATCCCATAAGCGGCGAAACCTCCGCCGAGGCCGTTCGAGCGGTCATGCATCGGGGTTATGGAGCGGATAATATCCTCGCCGCTGAACTTTTTTCCGCTGCGCGAAAAAATTCCAGATATCGCACAGCCAGACGGAATCCGTGTTTGTCCTTCATATTGCATAAAACAACAGGCCTCCCTGCAATACTGCCTCTTCCCAGCAAAACTTCCAGCCGCACTGCCGGCAGCAATAGTCAAACGCTAAGCCTTGCAGAATTACTGGAATATAAGTTTTTCATAAATTTGCTTACTTTTTATTGTTTTTTTATAATAGAATCTTTAAGAAAGAAAGTCAATACTTTTTGCATAATTTTGCTTGATGTATTGCAATATTGTGAAATGAATATAGAATTTAACCTTTTTTGCCGCTAAAGTTGCAGTAATACGCTTAATTTATTTCATTTGTGGTTTCTGCACTTGACATTCCTAAGTGGCAGCCATATAATGAAAGCAATTACAGCAAAGGTGTTGTAAGGCAAAGAATCTGTGCCTTACTGCACCTTTTTTGTTTTATGCTATTTGCTTCGGCTTGCAAAAGCCCGAACAATTCAGAATCGAAAATTAGGGAGTGAATTTCAGATGAGCAAAGTTCCTGAAATGTTTGGCAGTCTGGTATTCAATGACACCGTTATGAAAGAGCGCCTGCCGAAAACGATTTATAAAGCCCTTAAAGAAACACGCGAATGCGGCAAACCACTTGAGCCAAAGGTCGCCGACGTTGTGGCAAACACAATGAAAGAATGGGCACTTGAAAAGGGCGCTACCCACTTCACCCACTGGTTCCAGCCGATGACTGGGATAACCGCCGAAAAGCATGACAGTTTTATCACGCCAACATCTGGCGAAAAAGTGCTGATGGAGTTTTCCGGCAAAGAGCTGATAAAAGGTGAGCCTGACGCCTCAAGTTTCCCATCCGGCGGCCTGCGCGCAACTTTTGAAGCGCGCGGCTACACAGCATGGGATCCTACAAGCGATGCTTTCATCAAAGACCATTCACTCTGCATTCCAACAGCTTTCTGCTCATACGGCGGTGAAGCGCTTGACAAAAAGACGCCCCTGCTCCGCTCAATGGACGCCATAAACAGGCAGGCGCTGCGAATCCTGCGCCTTTTCGGCAATACAACGGCAAAGCGTGTCATCACGACTGTAGGGCCGGAACAGGAATACTTCCTTGTTGACAAAGATATGTATGAAAAGCGCAAAGACCTCGTCTACACAGGCCGCACCCTTTTCGGCGCAAAACCGCCGAAAGGCCAGGAAATGGAAGACCATTATTTCGGTGTCATCAAGCCTCGTGTCGCGGCATTCATGAACGACCTTAATGAGGAACTTTGGAAGCTCGGCATTCTCGCAAAAACAGAACATAATGAAGTTGCTCCCTCTCAGCATGAACTTGCAATCATATACACAACAAGTAATATTGCAACCGACCACAACCAGCTCGTTATGGAAATGATGAAAAAAGTCGCTACAAAGCACAACCTTACATGCCTGCTGCATGAAAAGCCGTTCGACGGCATTAACGGCAGTGGCAAGCACAACAACTGGAGCATGTCAACAGACACAGGCGAAAATCTTTTGGAACCCGGCGACTCACCGAGCAAGAACGCCCAGTTCCTGCTGTTTCTTACCTCTGTTATAAAAGCTGTCGACGAGCATCAGGACCTGCTGCGCATTTCCGTGGCAAGTGCAGGTAACGACCACCGCCTCGGCGCAAACGAAGCGCCCCCTGCAATCATCTCCATGTTTCTCGGTGATGAACTGACAGATATCCTGACGTCAATAGAGACTGGGAAGCCTTATAGCGAAAAGGATAAGATCGTTATGGAAATCGGTTCTGACATACTGCCGCGCTTTCCAAAAGACACAACTGACCGCAACCGCACATCGCCGTTTGCATTTACCGGCAACAAGTTCGAATTCCGCAGCGTAGGCTCTACAGCTTCCCTTGCGTGCCCTAACATGATGCTTAACACAAGCGTAGCCGATGAGCTTAAGCAGTTTGCCGATATCCTTGAAAACGCTGATGACTTTAAAGGCACACTCAACAAAATCATAAAGGATACTATCCACGACCATAAGCGCATAATCTTCAACGGCAACAACTATTCCCAGGAATGGATTGAAGAAGCCGACAAACGTGGCCTGCTGAACCTCAGAAGCACTGTAGACGCAATGCCGTACTACGTAAAGGATGAAAATATCGCCATGTTTGAACGCCACGGCGTGCTTTCAAGCACCGAAGTCCACGCGCGCTACGAAATTGAGCTTGAAAATTACTACAAACAAATACACATTGAAGCACTTACAATGCTTGACATGATTAAGAAGGATATTCTTCCGGCAGCCGCTTCTTACCAGAAAGACCTCGCTGGAACTGCCGTAGGCAAAAAAGAGATTGGCGTACCAGTCGGATTTGAGGAATCGCTTCTTAAAAAAATTGCCGGGTTCTCCGATGAACTTTATAACGATATGGAAGTGCTTGAAAACGATGTTGCCAATGCCCCGCAAAACGATGACATGTTACGGATCGCTTCATATTACCGCGACACTGTTTTTGAGCAGATGGAAAAGACAAGAAAACCGGCAGATGAAATCGAATCGCTTGTCGGCTCTAAGTACTGGCCGTATCCTACCTATGGAGATTTGCTTTTCAGCGTAATTTGATCCCTGTTCTGTTTCTTCTTGCTTTAATTTAATATTTTGCCGTGCGGAAAGCGTTTTCTGCACGGCTTTTGCTTTATGGCAATGATAAGATTATGGTATTTTACTTATTAAAATAGCAGCACTATAATAAAATAGTGATGATATTGACATGCTTAATTGTATTAACCGATATGGGGGATTTCTTGAATGGGTCTACAGAAGAAAGCAACTAACGATTACAGGGCAATGTCTCCGGAGGATGTTGCATCTTTCCTGAAAAGCGGAACCGGCGGCCTTTCAGAAGCGGAGGCAGCAGAAAGGCTTAAACAGTTTGGGTCTAACGAAATCCGTGAACAAAAGAAAAATCCGGTTATGCAGTTTTTTAAACGATACTGGGGTCCAATGCCGTGGCTGCTTGAGTTTGCCATGGTTCTTACGTTTTGTGTAAAACATTATACCGAGGGCATCATAATTTTTGCGTTGCTCACAATCAACGCTGTGATTGGGTTTGTGCAGTCACAGAATTCACAAAAAGCGGTCGAGCTTCTAAAAAAGCAACTCCAGATTAAAACGAAGGTGTTAAGGGACAGAAAATGGGTATATAAAGATGCAAAAGACATCGTACCCGGAGACATACTTAACCTGCGGCTCGGTGACCTTGTGCCTGCAGATGCTTTTGTAATCGAAGGTGAAGTCTCAGTAGACGAATCATCACTTACAGGTGAATCACTGCCGAAAAACATCCATCAAAAAGGGATAATCTACTCAAGCTCCATCATCAAGCGCGGGGAAGCAAAATGCATTGTTGTAAACACGGCAGCCGACACATACTTCGGCAAAACTGTTTCACTCGTCCAGATAGCCAAGCCAAAATCTAAGCAGCAGGAACTTATGTTCAATATAGTAAAATACATGATGTATCTCGGCCTTGCAGCTTCTGCCGTAGTCACGTGCTACGCAATAGCCCTGCACAAAGATATCGCATCTATCATGTCGCTGATTATTGTATTCCTGATGGGCGCGATACCTGTTGCCCTTCCGGCAGTCATGACAATAGTACAAGCCGTTGGCGCACTTGGCCTTTCGAAAAAGGGAGTGCTTGTCACAAGGCTTGATTCAATAGAAGATGCTTCCTCCATAGACACATTCTGTTTCGATAAAACCGGAACTATAACACAGAATCAGCTTTGCGTTACGGGGTGCAGGTCATTTGGCCACTTCAAAGAGCCGGATGTGATACGCCTGGCTACTCTGGCCTCAAAAGCCGAAGAAATGGATGCAATAGACACCGCTGTGATTGTATACGCAAAGCAAAAGCAGACAAGTTTTGAAAATTGCTCCCAGCTTTCATACTTGCCATTTAACCCTGTAAACAAAAGGACTGAAGCCACCGCACGCATAAATGATGAAACATGCCATATTTTAAAGGGCGCACCGCAAATCATTCTGCAGTTATGCGGCAATCCAGACAAAAAGGCTGTATCCGAAATTGAAGACACTGTCGATGACTTTTCCGAAAAGGGATACCGCACTATTGCCGTTGCCGTAAGCAACGGCACTGACAAAAAAGGACAAGCCCAGTATGAATTTGCCGGCATGCTTGCGCTTTCCGACCCGCCGCGGCCAGACTCAAAGGCAATGATACGGCAGATTCAGGAACTTGGCATCCGGACTGTCATGCTGACCGGCGACAACACGGCTATAGCTAAGGAAATTGCCGGGAATGTCGGCATTGGGAAACGTATCCACAGTGCGAATGAGCTTGATGGCCTGAGCCATGATGAGCAGGTAAAGTTGGTTGACAACAGCGACGGTTTTGCAGAAGTGTATCCTGAGGATAAATTCAAAATTGTCCACCTCATGCAGGAAGAGGGCCACATGGTCGGCATGACCGGAGACGGTGTAAACGACTCCCCTGCACTTAAACAGGCTGAGCTCGGCACGGCCGTAAGCACAGCAACAGATGTTGCAAAAGCCTCTGCAAGCATCGTGCTTACAAAACCCGGCCTCAGTGAAATAATAGACACCATCAAAGTTAGCCGCCAGACATACCAGCGTATGCTCACATGGGTAATAAACAAAATAACCAAAGTTGTGGAGGTCGTTTTCCTTTTTACAATTGGATATTTCTGGACTCACAATATGCTGATTTCCCTGCTGGGCATGTCGCTTCTTGTTTTTGCAAATGACTTTGTAACTATGTCAATCGCAACTGATAATGTCGTTTCTACAAAGTCGCCGAATTCATGGAATATGAAGAGTATAGTTTCCTCATCAATGGTGCTCGGCATACTTTTTGCCGCCGAGGACCTACTCGTTGCATATATTGGCATCTCACATTTCCACCTTGCGTATGGTGCACTCTGCACGCTTGTTATGCTGAGCCTCGTCTTTAATACACAGTTCCGAATTCTTACTGTCCGCGAGCGCGGCCACTTCTGGAATTCACGCCCAAGCAGAAAGCTGTTCTGGATCAGCGCCCTGACCATTATAGGGTTTATGTTTATAGTCACCCGCGGAAACCTTGTGCCTGTAATTACCTGGAATCAAGTGCTTATTCTGTTCTTAATCGGAATAACATTCACTTTCTGCATTGATTTCGTTAAATATGGGCTGTTCAGAAAATTCCATCTATAAATGAATAATCTATTTTCCATACGGATTTTTGATTATTTTGGCATTTGGCATGTGGAAGCCATATACTTGACTTTTGCGCCAGTTTCCGGTATAATATCACATTGCGAGCAGGCCGGACGGCTGCGGACACAGCGCGAAAGTGCGTGCCCGAGGAAAGTCCGAGCTCCACAGGGCAGAATAGCGGCTAACGGCCGCCGGGGGCGACCCCAGGGAAAGTGCAACAGGAAATTACCGCCGCACTGCGGCAAGGATGGAAAGGCGGGGCAAGAGCCCACCAGCGCATAGGAGACTATGCGGCTGTGCAAACCCTATTCGGAGCAACACCGCAGAGGGACTTAAAGCGTCTGCCCGGCGCGTCCCAAGAAGGTGGCACTGAGCCGCGATGGCAACATCCGGCCAAGATAGATGGCTGTCTAAGACAGAACTCGGCTTACAGACCTGGTCGCACTAACAAAGCCGGCGGGGAAGGCAAATGCCTTCCCCGCCGCTGTTTTTAGCATTAGATGCTCAACCCGAATACTTTGCAATCATGTTGTTTTTAAGTGTCCACAGTTTTTTAGAAAGATCAACATAATAGCGGTGAGGATTTTCAAAGCGCTTTACTTCATCCCAAAGCATATCTACCTGAGCACGGCAGAATGCCTGCAGCTCTGGCAGCGTATGCTGCTCTGCAACGCATTTTCCGTTTTTGAAAATCTGCCGGCGTATATTTACGGCACGGAAATTCGTAACAAGTTTCTTTTTCCAGACAAAATCCTGGTCAAAAATTTCATACGGTTTACTGTCATCAATATTTTCATCATGCAAGGTAATAATATCTGCAATTGCCTTGCCTGTGCTGCGGTCATAAAGGCGGTATATTTTTTTAAAACCCGGCGTCGTTATTTTGGAAACATTTTCGCTTATTTTTATCTTAGGTGTGATATGGCCTTCTTCATCCTCAACGCCAGAAAGCTTGTACACGCCGCCAAACACAGGGTAGCTTGATGAGGTTATCATGCGTTCGCCGACGCCAAAGCTGTCAACACATGCACCCTGGACAAGCATATCACGTATGATATATTCATCGAGGGAGTTGGAAGCACAGATTTTACAGTCCGGAAAACCGGCATTATCCAGGATTTTTCTCGCCTTGCGCGAAAGGTAAGTTATATCGCCACTGTCTATGCGTATCCCTGTAGGCCGAAACCCACGCGGCAGGATTTCCTCTCTAAATACTTTTATTGCATTGGGAAGGCCGGACTTCAAAACATTGTAGGTATCAACGAGCAGCGTGCAGTTCTGCGGATACTCGCGCGCATAAGCGCGGAACGCATCGAGCTCAGTGTCGAACAGTTGAACCCAGCTGTGTGCCATTGTGCCAAGCGCTGGAATGCCAAATTCCTTGCCACATATAGTGCAGGCCGTGCCGCAGCATCCGCCGATATATGCGGCCCTTGCGCCGAGCATGGCACCGTCAGGTCCCTGCGCGCGGCGCGAACCAAACTCCATTACCGGCCTTCCCTTAGCAGCGCGGCATATACGGTTTGCCTTAGTCGCAATCAGGCTCTGATGATTCACAGTCAGCAGTATCATGGTTTCGATAAACTGTGCCTGTATTACCGGCCCGCGCACCGTAACGATTGGCTCGCCAGGAAAGATTGGCATTCCCTCCGGCACTGTCCACACATCACATCTGAATTTAAAGTTTGAAAGGTACTCCAAGAACTCTTCGCTGAAAATCCCGCATCCGCGCAGATATTCTATGTCATCTTTTGTAAACGTAAGATGTTCAAGGTAGTTGATTATCTGCTGCACTCCTGCCATTATTGCGAATCCGCCGTGATCAGGCAGTTCCCTGAAAAACATGTCAAAATAAGCGATTGTATCGCGGAAGCCGTTTTCAAGATACCCATTTGCCATTGTGATTTCATAAAAATCTGTCAACATTGTCAGATTTGTTTTAGCTGTGCTTACTTTCTCCAATAGATTCATCCCCCTGAATTGAAAAAAATTTCAGTAGCTTATCAGCTGTGTGCAGTCATATTATGAAAAGGGCCATTGCTAAAATTGTCATTATGGACATTAGTTTTATTTCTAAATTGTGCATAATAAGCTGTAATTGGCCTGAGGACAGGGCTTTAAATTTCTCAGAATAAAATTGCCATAATTAGAAAAGATAATAAAGCAGAGCAAAAGTGCAAACAAAAAACCGCTCAAAAACGTGAACATTCTTTTAAAAATTTACGAATTGTGTGAAAAGTTAAAATATTTTGTTGTAATATTACCAAAAAAATATTATACTACTAAATATCAGCAGAGAAAGCCGGAACTTGGCTGCCTCCAAAGTTATCCGACGACTTTTGCTGACACTTTTGTGAGAAGTGGTACTCGAAATTCTTGTTGTGAGGAGATGAACGCAATGAGACTGCGTAAACAGGCTTTAGGAACCCGTAACATGGTGGGTTCCCGTGTTGAAACAGCACGTAAAAATCAGGGTATGAAACAGAAAGAGCTGCTGGCTCAGCTTCAAGTCAATGGCGTTGATATGAACGCTTCAGGCCTTTCAAAACTGGAAGGTCAAATCCGTTATGTAACGGATTATGAACTTGCGGCACTCGCTGACATTTTGAACGTTTCTGTTGACTGGCTACTGGGCAGAGAGAAATAAGGCCAGCCACATCGCGGGAGAAGCGCTTCGCATTTGCGTGGCGCTTCTTTTGCGTTTTCTTCCATATTAGTAATACTCATAATGCACAAACAAGTTTTCACACACCATATCCTTCTAACATTCATACAAAGCGACATACGGCAGCAGGATTATTAAAAAGCAAACCATTTCATTCAAGGGCTACACGCTTTTAGGATTTGTATACGCTGATATTTTATCCTTTTTCAATAGGTCTGTCAAATCTTTGCGGCACATGTCTGCTGACAGCAGAACGGCGCCTGCGGCCACTGCGGAGCAATGCTTTTTCCGCTTCGCCCGCAGCGAGCGGCACGAGTGAAAGTAAAATTACTGACAGCCACTGCGGCAAATTTAAAACAACTGTTTTAAATATGCTGCTGAGAGGCTCAACAGCAATAACGACTGCCTGAAGCAGTGTGCAGACTATCGATGCAGATATCAACTTCGTGTTTGTCTCAAGGCGTTTGTCAAACACAGAGTATTCTTCAGAGCGCATGTTGAATGTATGTACAACCTGCGAAATGCTGAGCACGGCGAAACCCATTGTCCTCCCTATTACCGGCACAGCAGGGTCAGCATCAAAAAAAACACGCCCAATGCTGTAAGCCAGAAGAGAAAGCGCACCTATCAGGCATCCCTCAACAATGATATTGTAAGTCATGCCACCCGCAAATATGCTTTTACCTCTGCGCACAGGCTTGCGCTCCATGATTTTCCCATTAAGGGGCTCCACACCAAGCGCAAGCGCCGGCAGGGAATCCGTCACAAGGTTCACCCACAGCAGCTGGATAGCCTCAAAAGGCAGCGGCAGATGGAGTAGAAACCCGGCAAACACGGCCAGTATCTCGCCAATATTGCAGCTAATCAGAAAATGCACCGTTTTTCGTATATTTTCATAAATGCCTCTGCCTTCCTTCACGGCAGCGACGATTGTTGCAAAATTATCGTCTGTCAATATCATATCTGAAGCTTCTTTAGCTACTTCTGTTCCGGACATGCCCATCGCGCAGCCAATGTCGGCAACACGCAGCGCAGGCGCATCGTTAACGCCGTCCCCCGTCATGGCAACTACTTCGCCGTGCGACTGGTAAGCGCGCACAATGCGCATTTTATGTTCAGGCGAAACACGCGCATAGACGCTGTAGTTATAAATTTTACGCGCAAGCTCTTTGTCGGAAAGGCGGTCAAGCTCAGCTCCGGTTATAACTTCACCTGAATTTTCAGCAATGCCAAGCTGTTTTGCAACAGCGGCAGCCGTTGCGGCGTGGTCACCGGTTATCATCACCGCGCGTATGCCGGCCTTTCGGCAAAGAGCAACAGCTTCGGCTGCTTCAGGGCGGGGCGGGTCGGCCATGCCAATAAGGCCGCAGAACGTCATCCCGTTTTCTGCGTCTTCCGGACGTTCTGGAAGCGAATCGAGTATTCTGAAAGCTACGCCGAGCACACGAAGCGCCCGCGCTGCCATTTTTTCGTTCTGCATCGGCGCAGAGCCTGAAACGCACAGCGGAAAAAGGAAATCAGGGGCGCCTTTCATAATGGCAATATAGCGGCCGCCAGGTATGCGGTTTATTGTCGTCATGCGCTTGCGCTCACTCGAAAACGGCACCTCTGCAACACGCGGATACTTGCGGCGCAGCATTTGAAATTCTTTTTCCGGCACAGAACGCACTATCGCCGTTTCCGTCGGTTCGCCTGTGACTTTTCCATTTTCAGTCTCGCAGTCTGTGCAAAGCGAAGCAAGGCGCAGCAGTTTCTGTGCTTCAGAAGAATGCGGCGCCATTATCCCAGAAGCATTGCACATCTCAACTACTGTCATGCGGTTCTGCGTAAGCGTCCCAGTCTTGTCAGAACATATAACGCTTGCACTCCCAAGCGTCTCCACCGCAGGAAGCCGCCTGACAATGGCACGCTTAGCCGCCATGCGCCTTACGCCTATGGCAAGGGTAATTGTCACTACTGCCGGAAGTCCTTCTGGAATGGCCGCTACAGCGAGGCTGATGGCAATCAAAAACATATTGAGCGGGTCTATGTGCTGGAAAAGCCCCATTATAAAAATTACGAAACATATGGCAAGGGCTCCAACGCCAAGGTATTTTCCGGTTTGTGCCAGCTTATGCTGGAGCGGTGTCTGCGGAGGTGTCTGGTTGGCAATCATCCTGGCAATCTTCCCTACCTCTGTATCCATGCCAGTAGAAACTACTATCCCTTTACCATGGCCTGCCGTAATAGCGCTTGCTGAAAAAAGCATATTGCGGCAGTCGCTGAAAGGCGTTGCCGGCGGAAAAACAGTCTCTGCTTTTTTGCTTGAAGGTATGCTTTCCCCTGTCAGGGCGCTTTCTTCAACCTGAAGACTTGATGATTCGGTAAGACGTATATCCGCAGGCACAAGGTTCCCCGTTTTCAGTATTACGATGTCGCCAGGGACAAGCTTTTCGGCAGGAACAGCATATTCCTTTCCCCCGCGCACTACCCTTGCACGCGGACTCGAAAGTTTCTGCAATGCTTCTATGGCGTTCTCAGCACGGCTTTCCTGCACAACGCCAATAATGGCGTTAATGATTACGATTGCAAGGATAATTATCGAATCAATATAATCGCTGCTGTGCCTGTAGAAAGAAACCGCAAAAGATATCCCCGCTGCAGTCAGCAGCATAATGACAAGAAAGTCGCAGAACTGGGCAAAAAAACGGACAAGCAGTTTTTTCTTCTTTGGCTTTGCCAGCTCGTTTGGCCCTGCCGTTCTAAGGCGGCTTGCAGCCTGTTGCTGCGAAAGGCCTTTGGCAATATCAGTCCTAAGCTTTTTAGCACATTCCTCTTTCGAAAAGCTCTGCCACTGCAAATTAATCATCCCCCAATTTTTAATATGTATATTCGCATCTATAAAAAAATATGGTATAATATAAAAGATAAAACCATACGGGGGGCCTTTTATGGATGTAACGATTTTGAATTATGTTCAGAATCATCTTCACAATAGATTCACAGATTTCTTTTTCACACTGCTCTCGCGCCTCGGTAATGCGGGAGTTGTGTGGTTTTTCTTTGCACTATGCTTTGCCCTTGACCCGGCAAGACGGCACTATGCGATGATGCTTTTCTTTGCCGTTGCGCTGGCACATATCATAAGCCAAATCTTAAAGCCGATTATCGGCAGGCCGCGCCCATTTGTTGCCTATCCCGGCCGGCAGCTTCTTATCCATACGCCTGGCGGGTATTCATGCCCTTCAGGCCACTCTGCCTCATCTTTCGCTGCGGCGACAATCATTTTTTTTGTCAGCAGGCCTCTCGGCATTTTCGCATTAGCGCTCGCATGCGGCATTGCATTTTCACGCGTCTTTCTTTTTGTGCATTATCCGTCAGATACTATGTTCGGTTCTATCCTTGGCGTATTATGTGCACTGCTTATTGGCATTTTATACAGAGCGTAATTGTCTGTTTTTTAGTTAGCAGAATTAAGTGTACAACATATAAACAATTTTAAATTGATTATCACAAATATGTTGTGCATTTTTTAATTTTATTATATAAATGATTTAAATTCTCTTGATTTTTTCTTTTTTGTGAAATAAAATAATACCATTCCTTATATAAACAAAGTTCACATTGAGAAGGAGTGAAGGCAAATGATCAAATTTTTAGGAAGAGCAGAAATTCCTGGTGTATGTCTTAAATATTTTGTATTCGGTAACCGCCGCGACGGTTATGGTATCCGTATCAAAAACGAAAACGGAGAAACAAAGGATCAGTTCGTTTCCACTAAGCTTTCTTACACCATTGCGCTTGGTAATCAACTTCGCCGCTGTTTCGTTTTTTCTGAAACTCTTCCTGAAATCTTAGAGGATCTTCAGGTAGAGGCAAGAGATTCATCTGACTTTGCCATTAATAAATAAAGGCGGCATTTTTACTTTAGACAGCATTTAGGATGCATTCATCAAATGGATACATCCTATTTTTATATGAAATTAAATTGTTGATAATTTAATGCCGCTGGCCATCATCGCTGAAAACTGCTTTTTCGCGCATTTTCTTGTTCTTTATATACTTGTTGCTCCACCATACACTGGCAGCCCCAACAAGGATGTTAAGATAGTAAGTTACAAAGCGCCACACAATGATTGCCGGCCATATGCCCGACTTAAAATACGGCCCGAAAAAGATATAAAAGCAGCCCTCTGCGCCACCTGTAGAGCCTGGCAGGGGAACAAACGAAGAAATCATTGCTACAAAGACCTGCGCGGCAATCATAATGGAAATTTTGGCGCCGCGCAGGCCGAAACTGCGATAAATGAAATACGGGATAAGACTTGTCAACGTAATCTGAAGCGTTGTAAATGCCATAACTATTAAATAAAGCTTACCTGATTTGCCCATCCTTTTTGACGCGTTGTGAAACAGTGCAAGCTGGCTGTGTATCTGTTCATACCGCTCATCAGGATTGCGGCACAGTTTCATTTTATTGGCAATGTGCAGAAAAAAGCGGAGAATACGGTCTGTTATTTTTTTGCTTACCATAAACATAAAAACAACAGCAATAAAAATGACATTGCCAAAAATGCCTACAACAGTCAGCCACGCAAAGTTGTTTACATTAACCTGAAAATATTTAAGCTTTGCAATAACCATTATCACAGCATAGAGCACCATCACTATCTGATAGGTAAGCGTCTTTATCGCAATAGCTGAGCACGCTACACCCGTATCCATTCCCATGTTGTGCATTGTGATTATTTGCATTGGCTGGCCGCCTGTAGCGGATGGCGTGATTGCGCTGTACAGGACGCCAACCATTCCTATATTATAAGATTTGCTGTAATCCCAGTCCTTCCAAATATGTTTTACTATGATATGGAGTACAAATCCTTCCAAAAGCCAGCTCGCAATTACGGCTGCCATTGTAGCGATAACCCAACCTACCCTAAGTTTCGCTATGATATTTCCTAATGTCATAATACCATTCTGGCAGAATAAAGAATAAACTAATATACCGGTGGAAATTCCGAGTGTAGTAATTACGAGCCAGTTCTTTTTAAGTTTCTCCTTGATCTTTTTCGACATAAAGCATCTCCGAATTTATTTCAATGCGGTTCACAATTTTTTATTTTACAACATCGGGCTGCATTATACAAGCAAAATCAATACGCCCAGTACTACTGATGCTTTACATGTGGCAAAATCAACGGTATAATACTGGAAATGAAGAGAAATTAATATAAATTGAAAGAGGGCTTGGTAATGTCCCAGTACATAGGTCATATAAAAGTCCCATCAAGCGGCAGCATACGTCACATAGTAGGCTTCGGCGAAGGTGACCCAGGTTATGATGTGCTCGAAACCGTGTCGTCCGGAAATACGCCGTGCGTAATTTATTATTATATTAAAAGCCGCAAAAAAGGCAGTGTTTCTATCACTGAGTTTCAAAAAAAATATTTTGTTGAGCACTGCATTTACCGTGACCAGGATTCTGTAATTCCAGAGCAGAAAAATGGCGGTACCCTTCGCAATGTAACAAATGAATATCTGCAGGAAGCCGTTAAAGCTTACAGGGCATACCGTATGCTGCATAATGAATATACGGGTTTTCGCAATGATATCCTTGATTCAATCAAACAGGGCATTGAATGTATTTACCTGGGAAATATGGCAAAAGGCAAAGACCGCCTTACAGGTTTGCTTAACCGGTCAGGATTCCATGTGGAATCTTTTGATTTTAATACTATTAGCACAAAAGAAGGCATCTGCCTGTCGCTCGACGGGCTGTGTTTTAAGAAAGACGAGATTATACCTTGATTTTTCGGCACAAGCAGCATGTATGTGTTAAGAAAGGATCATTGTGCTGTCATGGTTTTTCATGTGTGTTTCCATTTCCGTCAGCAGACAGATAGCTCGACAGTATCTCGCCTGCATGTTCCATCATTTTTCTGTCATATTGGGCCTGTTCTGCTTCCGTCATATAGGCGGTGCGCTTAACAGACCTGAATTTGTATGTCCGGTTTTGTGAAGATGTTTGTTCAAAGACGATTTTTTCACGGCAGCGGACTTTATCATCTCCAGATTTATTTATCAAGTAACTTACGGCAGAAAATGTGAATGGTGTTTTCGGTGCCATTGGCGATCACCTCAAATCATGTTTATTAAGGCCGTTGATTGTCCTATGATGGATTTACCATAAATCAGGCGCAGAAAGCAAGAATTCATTTAAAAGCATCTCTTCCCTTATAATTGTTTTTGGCTGCAGACACAGCGCATATAATCACATGTCATATAATAAATTACTTCAATGCAGGTGATACGCTATGAAAACTGCAGCCGCGTACATAAGGGTGTCAACAAATGAGCAGCTTGAGTACAGTCCATGCAGCCAGCTCGAAAAAATTCAGGAATATGTAAGCAAAAACGGAATGATACTACCGGAAAAATTTATTTTTCGCGAAGACGAGGGCATAAGCGGCAAAACTGCGAAAAAGCGCCCTGAATTTATGCGCATGATTGGCATGGCAAAGCTTAAACCGAGACCATTTGACATTATAGTCGTTTGGAAATTTTCACGTTTCGCCCGCAGCCGTGAAGACAGTATAATTTACAAATCCATGCTGAGAAAGCAGTGCGGCATAGAAGTCGTATCCGTTACGGAGCCGATAGGCGACGATAAAATGTCCATTATAGTCGAGGCCATGATAGAAGCTATGGACGAATATTACAGCATAAATCTTGCTGAGGAAGTCCGCCGCGGCATGAATGAAAAAGTCATCCGCGGTGAGCCTGTCACTGCGCCAGCTTTTGGATATATTATAAAAAGCAAGCAGTACATAGCCGACCCTGACAAGGCTCCATTCGTAAAAATGATTTTTGACGACTACATAGGCGGCATGGGCTGCCGTGCAATCGCCGCTAAGTTAAACGCCATGGGCATACGCACAAAGCGAGGCGGCCTCTGGGAAAACAGAACCGTTGAGTACATTTTGCGCAATCCAGTCTATATAGGAAAAATCCGCTGGAACCCCAAGCATAAGACCCACCGCAATTTTAGCGATTCTGATATTATAATAACAGACAGCAGCCATGAACACATTTTAGATGACGCTACATGGCATGAAGCACAAAACATGATGTCCAAAAACAAACTGATGTACGGGCATGACTGCGGCCGCAAGAAGCCTGCTGCAACCATGCTGCAAGGGCTTGTAAAATGCAGCAGCTGCGGTAGCACCTTATCCCGGAGTGCTGAAAATTCCATGCAGTGCATTGGGTATGCACATGGCAAATGCAGTGTTTCACACGGAATTCTGACCTGCCTGCTTGAAGCAATGGTAATGGCTGCAATTCAAATGAATTTGAAACGCAGCAACATGATCTTAAATATAAAAAGGATTTCCAAGGCAGACTGTGCCATCGAAATAGTTGAAAAACAGATAGCACGCGAAAAGCAAAAGCTTGCCAGGATAAAAGCAGCGTATGAAGACGGTGCTTATACCCTTGAAGAGTATAAAGCCTCAACGCAGGAAACCCTTGTGCGTATTGAAGGTTTGAACAGCTGCAAAAATTGTAAAAGTCCAATGCAGATAAATAATAGTGCAGACATGCCGCTATGCCGGCATATCGATATATTTGAACAGCTCTGCAGCCCCGCTGTAAGCACAGAACACAAAAATATGATTTTAAGGTCGTTTGTCGACAAAATCATATTCGACCGGCAGAAAAATCAAATAGAAATTTTTTACTACCTGTGACTATAACAAATCGGGATACAGTGGCCCAGATGGAGAAATCGGAGCCTCGCTCCGCTATCTTAGCCAGCGTTACAGTATGCCGTACCCTGAGCTTAAAGCCATACTGACTGATGTTGGTACAGAAGAACTTGCCCACCTGGAGATGGTGGCAACCATCGTACACCAGCTTACCCGAAACCTCACACCAGAGCAGATAAAAGGCAGCGGCTTTAGCCCATATTACGTGAATCATACGACCGGTATATATCCATGTAATGCCAACGGCTTGCCATTTACGGCAGCTGCACTGCAGGTTACAGGCGACCCAATTACTGATGTTCACGAAGACCTTGCCGCCGAGCAGAAAGCCCGCACGACTTATGACAATATTCTGCGCGTTACTGATGACCCCGACGTTCGCGATGCAATAAAATTTCTGCGTGAGCGCGAAGTTGTCCACTACCAGCGGTTCGGTGAAGGCCTGCGCATAATAACAGACCAGCTCGATGATAAAAACTTTTACGCATTCAATCCGGCTTTCGACAGCCCGCGCACGAAAAAGGCACAGTCACCCGCTCCACTTGTTTCAGCCGAAACATCGTCAAAATAAATTTGAACGTCATGGCGGCCAGCAGATCCTTCGCTATGCAGCTGCCGGATTTTTTGAAGCGGAAAAGAGTTTTCGCCGCGTCAAAGACTATCGGCAAATTCCCCTGCTCATATCCGCCATTGAAAAAGGATTGGAGCTTTCATCCAGCACATTAATCGCCAAAACCGCCTAACTTTTAGCTATTCGGCTATATCTGGAGCATTTCTACGCTTCCGAAATTCTACGGAGTCTGAGATAAGCTCACACTTTCACTTCCGACCGCTAAAGCTCTTCTGGTCTCACCGGCATCGCCGGTGGTTTTACTACACAAAAAGGGGAGAGCATGGCGTCCAGCCATGCTCTCCCCTTTTCTTGTCTTATATTGCTACACCCAGCTGCTTTTCTTTTGATTTCATGGGGATCTTTTCCGCCCGCTGAACTTCCGGAAGTTTTCCTTCCAGATTCCTTCGATAATTCTTCAGCACATCGTTCCAGTCATCCAGGTATGGCCGATGCACAGTAATGTAATACTTTTTTCCGTATGTGTCCAAGATCTTCTGCGTTCCATGCCAGTCCTCTCCGCCATTTAAATCCAAAAGCAGTATTTTGTTCATGTCGAACGGAATTCTGCTTTTGGATTTTTTCGTTGCAAAGAAGTAAGGTAAAAAAATACGCCGCCATAATTCAGACTCTATTCGTTGTACCCCAACATTTTTACGATAGAGTCTTCTTTTCTTTGACTAGTTCCGGCCGCACGGTCTGCAGAATTTCAGAAGTCCTTTCCCAACTGCCCAGCCAGGCGTCACGTTCCGCACTCCCCAGTACTACCGGCATCCGGTTGTGGACTTCAATCATGGATTCGTTGGCGGCCGTCGTGATAATGACAAAACGCCGTTCCCCACCAAAGTCCTGATATAGCCCAGCCATATACAGGATGCCTGAACCAGGCAGGTTAAACTGAAATTTTGTTTTTGGCCCGGTGTGGCTCCACTCAAAGAAACCGGAAGATGGGATCACGCAGCGCATTGCCGTTAGGCTGCGCCGGAATAAAGGCTTCTCCGGCATGGTTTCAGCCCTGGCGTCAAATGATGACACCCTTTCCCCGGAAGCCAGGAAAGCCCCACATACAGCTTGCGGCGTTATGGCTCCACTCTGCTGAATCAGGATTGGGGCTTTGTCCGTAGGGAAAACCTCTCCGGTCTTGAATTCCCCTTCCGTCCTGTCCATAATTTCACGGAGTTCCTCATTCCCGTCCTCATAGAGACAATACCGTCCACACATTTTCAACACCCCTCATTCTCTGGAACCGGCCGGCCTTTTGCTTCAACAAACCATTTATTCTCTTCCTGCCAAATATAGGTTTGATGCCCCTGAATCCGGCAGGTATAGCGGATCCCCGCCCCTCCGGCTTTCAGCGATGCGGCAGGACGAACGTCCAAGACGCGGTCAATCTCATATAGCTTGCCCGGCGCCAACCTCACAGCAAGCGGCCTGATTGAGCCGTCTGGAAGGCAGCGGACAATCATATCTACATATTTTTTGTAAACTGCCATAGGCTACCCCCCCCTCAAAAATATCCAACCGGATGGATCGTGTTCTCATCCTTTGGGTTAAAGCCGGTCAAAGACGGTTCCCGAAGCAGCGACGCACGCTGGATGCAGTAATTACCAAAACGTCGCTTTAGTATGTCCACAGTGCCGTCAAGGCGCTCAAGGCACATTCTCTGATACTCATTACTAAAGAGATCCGTCTGCGTCGGGACATCGTCATGCGCGAAATCAGAGATAGAAATACCGATGCTGCGGATCGGGCGATCCCAGGTATAGAACCTGCGGAACAGCCAGAACGACTTTGCCGCAATCTCCGCAGAAATATTGGTATATTTTTTGAACTTGCACTGCTTTGCCACGGTGCAAAGCTGATTGTCACACACCGCGACGGACAGCTCCCGGCCCTTGAATCCCTGTTCCCGATGGACTTTACCGCCCTGGGCAAACAAGTCTGAACTTGTGATTGCTGCTTTGCATAAGCGTTTGCCTGAAATCACCGATGAGATTCCGAACACTGGAAATTTGCGGGATGACGTGTATGCCTATTTGTGTGCGCGTGTTGAACCGATGAAGACAATCGGCGCACAGACGATCCGAGGGCTTATGATGTAACCATTGATTTGGCGTCATATCGCCGCGGCCATGCCGCAATTTGCTCAGCGGAGATCGGAAAACAAGCTGACAGCAGCGATGACGGCCATTATGAAAAACGCGGAAAAGCGAGGGAAAATCCACCTTGAAAAACTGTCACCCCGCATCATTTCCCTACCGGTTGACCTGTTGCAGTATGATTTGGTCACGAAACAGGAAGTTTCCGACAGGACAATCACGGAAATTGTAGACGATATTTTTATGCCACTTATCCATGCAGCACAGAAAAAAGCGGGTGTGTGACCAGCCAATTGAAACAATGCTTTGGACAATCGATGACTTTTCACTGATTACAAGTTTCATTTTTTCTCCTTTCCATGTTGGCATAGAAACGGGCAACCGATTTCTCGATTGCCCTTAAAATGGTCGTATTGATTTTTGGCTAAAAATCACAATCTCGTGTTATGCTTACATTGTTCTATTTTATTGCTTGCAAATAAGTATTTCTTCAGTAGTAGTCTCGCTATACGGGGGTATTTATCCTGCCTGTTTACAAAATATACGGTTGCTAAAGGATAGCCGACTGTCAGAAAAAAAGCTATTCCAGATAAAACGAAAAGTAATATTCGGGCACTTTCTTCAACCTTTGCGTAAAACAAGGCAATGCACAGAAAGAATATCCCACAAATAAGCGTCACAATGGGAAGAACTATTATTGCGGAAATTGCTTGCCCAATATATTCATGCTTTATGTTTCCATTAAAAATATCCTTCACTTTAGTTACTCCATTCAAGAATTTATATGTTGTTTTTTCATAAAGTATCTTATCACACGGGTTCATCCGAAACAAGCTAGAACGTTATCACTCCGGTTTGATGACCTTCGGTGTGATGATTAGGCCGCGGTAACAGTTACGGGAGTGCTCGGGGTGGCCTTTCGGCGGGGCGGGAGGCCATCCCTCACGCCTGTATTGCGGCTTCTGCACCATCATCCGCTCGAAAGTACTGTCGGTGAAAAAGGTCATTCGCCCTCACGCTCCGTTTCACCGTCGGAAGTGAAGTGCACTCCGTCAAGTAGACAGTGAAAATAATAAAAATTTTGAAACGGCTTTCCGTAACAACGGAGGGCCGTTTTATGTTCATGCAGCGGGGCAGAAATGGTAATAAACCTCCATCGGCGTCTGAATGAACAGGCGGTGCTGGTAGCGACGGGTGTTGTAGTATGAAATATAGTCCGTCACAGTACGGAAAAGGTCGGTGCGATCGGTAAACTTCTTGCCATAATAACATTCATGCTTTAGAATGCCCCAGAAGCCTTCCATTGGGCCATTATCGATGCAGCGGCCTACGCGAGACATACTTTGCACTATTCCAGCGTCCGTCAGCATTTTGTGGAATGTACGGTTCGTGTACTGAAAACCGCGGTCACTATGAAATAGTGGATGGGCTTCCGGGCAGGCTGCCAGGGCGGCCTTAAAAGTACGAAACATGAGTTGATTGTCGTTACAGTTGCCTATTTGGTAAGCGACAATCCGGCGGTCGCACAGGTCGAGAATTGCACTCAGATACAACTTGTGTACTGTTTCGTTCGCGTCGTAGTATTTGAATTCGGTCACATCGGTCAGCCATTTCTCATTTGGTCTGCCTGCATAGAAATCTCGATGCAGCAGATTTTCTGCGGTATATTGCGGGTCACTGGCTGAGCGAGTGCACCCACACGGTCTGTTCTTTACTGTGGATTTCAGCCCAAGTCTGCGCATAATGCCGAGGACACGCTTGTTACTGGTTCGAATACCTTCATCTCGCTCCAAATTGTCACGGATGCGCCAATGGCCCTTATCCGGGTGTTCCTCATAGATGGAAGATATCTTCTGCGCGAGTGCACGGTTCTCCTTTTCGTGTTTACTCTGCGGATGCTTAAGCCATTTATAGTAGGATTGACGTGCAATGTGCAGAATGCAGCAAAGGGGTTTCACCGGGTAATGTCGTTGTGTATGTAAGGCCTGAACGGTTAGAAATTCTGCAAACTTTTTGGTCAGTGCTTGTGTTTCAACCCCCTCTCGACTTCGTCCAATTTTTTTAGGCATGCGTTCTCCATTTCCGTAAAGTAGAGCTTCTGTTCCAGCTCCCTTACGCGAGCACGAAGTTGTTGCTCCTCCGTTTTAAATTCCTGCGGCGGCAATTTTTTGCCCCGTCGGTCATCCAATCCGCTTTCACCTTTTTGCAAGTACTTTTTTACCCAATCGTAAATCCGTTGGTAAGATACCTTATATTTCAGCGCAATCTCCCCATAATTTTTCCCATTGGCGATGCACTCTGTGACTATTTTCAACCGTTCTTCCATGGTCGTTTTTCTTCCCTGCGTCATGTGGCTACCTCCTGTAATGCTTCTTGTTGCCTCATGACGATTATACGCTTTTATCCACCTTCGGAGCGTTTCGCGGCCACGAATTGCATATCTTTTGCAGATTTGCTGGAGCGATCCTTCCCCTTGAAGATATTCCCCGACAGCACGGGCCTTGAGTTCTGGTCCATAGCGTTTATTAACTGTCTTCGGCTGTAAACCCTTAATGCCTTCTGATTCATATCGGCGAACCCAATCTGAGAAACTTTGCCAGTTTAGTCCAAGCTGTCTGGCACCCTCGTTCGTATTAATCCTTCCTGCTAGATAGGCTGTAACTTCTTCACACAAGGTTTCCACACTCAATTTCGTTTTTCGTGGCATAAAATTACCCCCAGAGTTATCAGAGTTTTGTTTTTTACTCTGTCTACTCTGGGGGTAGCATATCAAAAGCCCGGCTTACTTGTCTATTATGTACCTTTGAAGCCTTGCCTGCTACGCAGTTTATGATAATTTAAAACTTCGTAAAATAAACATTATGCGAAGTTTAGAATTGCATCGTGTGAATTCTCATAAGTAATCTGAAAATGAAAAGTTGCATCCTTTTAGATTGTGCTATCAGAGATCTCTATTCCGCTAATCTTCAATATTCGGAATATCAGAGTTAAGTAAACGTAATATCATATTGTGAGAAAATAGTACCGGTATAAATCTAATCAAAGTTAAAGCCCCTCAAATGGAAAGCCAACTTCCTTACATATTAAGTAATTTTGATCCATCAAAAAGGGAAGTAAAACTTTTAGGAATCTGCGTTTGAAAGCACATCACTTCTTTAGAAAAAGGATGCTTGAATTCCAATTTGTATGCATGCAAACCCAGGCGCTTCAGCGGATCTCTCTTTGCTCCGTATTTTTTATCTCCCACAACATTGTGCCCTATGTCTTTCATATGCACGCGAATCTGATTTTTGCGGCCCGTTTGCAGATGAATCTCCAGCAAAGAATATTCAGTGGTTTCATTTAAAACCTGATAATCAGTGATGGCCTCCAACCCGTCGCCGGCACGATAGCTTGAATACATAAGCAGCGTTTTTGTCTCTTTCAGCCAGGAGCGAATTCTTCCGCTTTTCTCTTCTAGCTGTCCTTCGACAACGGCCATATAGCCCCGATCAGAAACCAATTCAGCCCAGCTGTCCTGTAGAGCCAGTTTTATCTTCTCGTTTTTTGCGACCATTAATACGCCGGAGGTGTCACGGTCAAGCCGGTGTACTACAAAAATACGGTTTTCGGGGTTCTTCTGTCTTACATAATCTGTAAGCAAGTGATATGCTGTTGCCTCCTTCTCTTTATCAGAGGCGATCGTCAACAGTCCAGCAGGTTTATTGACCACAATAATATCACTGTCTTCATATAGAATATCCAGCGCGTTTCTCTGCCCTTTTTCCCGGATAATTGATTGGTTGATCCGTATCTTTTGTCCTTCGCGCAATAGGGTGTTGTACTGAGTAATCCGTTTGCCCTCCACAGAGACTTCGCCGTGTGTTAGCAACGACTTTACGCTGTTCCTTGATTTGTTTGCTAACTTGAGCAGTAAAAAATCCAATAAACCGATTGGTTCAGTTACGATAAATTCCATAGCGGGTTTAGGATTAAAGCTTTTGGACACGATGGCCCATTTCTGCTTACTCACAGATTTCTCCTTTTATTCACTTAAAACTTTCATATTCCACTGAGCGGTCTTTCATGAATCGCCGGAATTTAATGGCTTTTTGTCTCAGCTAAGAGCGCGTTTTCCATGAAGCATTTCATCCCATTCTATATAACACTTCCTTGTTTTTCTTTGTAAAGATCAAGTATTTACTGCTCACTAAATAAAAATTGGAACGTCTCATTATTTCTAACACCTACTGAAGGCCAAGCTACCCGTTATTCCGCTTATGTGTAGTCCTCTATCTTACCGAACCGGAACTAATTAAACATTATGCGAAGTTCGGAAAACGCTCCGAACTGACCGCTGTGCTCATACTATGCACAAGTTAATCACGTCGTAGTGCATCGCCTTTTGCAGCATCATTTTCTTGACGGAGCTATTTTATCAGATGATGACCTGACTTATTTCAAAACAACATCGCAGAGTATTCGCCGATTAACATTTTCTTTTCTTTACTGCCGTAAGCAAGATAAATAAAACGGTAAGTACCTGATTGGTTCGGAAGCGCATTGTAGGTCCCGAGGTCCACGTTGTAAATCATAAAACAGTCAAAGCCTTGGGCTTTCGCCGTCTGCCAGGAATAAAGCACCGGCACGATGCCAGAAATGGGTGTCGCAATGGAATTGGTCCAACGATTACTGCCGCGCAGTGACGCCTCAAAATCCGTGATCTGCTTTGTATCGGTGAATGTAATATTACACATGGAATTATAGTCGAAGTCATTGATGTCTGACTGGGAAGCCGTTTGTGATTCAGACTGACTTTTTTTGCTGTTTGGCTGAAAATTATATGTTGCAATTTTACCTTTATTTGGCAGGGTAAAATGAATTTTTGATGAAACGGTATTGAGATAAGTTATATCGTGTGAATGCGTGTTGGTTTTGTCCAAAAACGAATAAGAGCCAAAGGTGCAAAGCAGAAACGTAAAGATAATGCCGACCACGATGTTCTTCGTTGTTTTCATCCCTCTGCACTTGCAAATAATGCCAAGAATCAGATTGGCAAGAGGAATGGGAAGCGGCAGAAAGAACATCCAGTTATTTTCTATCGGCGACATACTAAATGATTGGTGCGAACTGACAAGAAATAGAGCAATATAAATGCTGAAAAACGAAAGGATAAACAGGATTATCATGATGACCCGCATGGCAGAGCGCGATTTTGCAGGGACAGTAACTGTGGGACTACTGGGTTCCTCATTGATGCTCGCCTGCAAGGATGGTACGGAGACGCTTTGCTTTTTCTCCGTACTAAGTTTGATCGGTGTTGGCGACATGCTGTTTTCACTTTTATTTTTATCCATTTTGTTATCGGGATTGACCGGCACAAATCCAGTCGGAGCATAAGCCCTGGTTTTTCCAATATTCTTGTGAACCACATATTTTGCATGGGGACACTTCTGCTGGATAAAATTTTGAAAAGATGTGAAACTGCCGACTGTGAAGCCTTCTTTATCAAGGAGAATACCCAGCGAACGGGTTATTTTCAAAATCAGGAGATTTTTTGTTTCGCAGATTTGCGTGATTTGCGGATAATCGAAAAAGGTTTCCGCTTTGTTTGAAGAAACGATATGAATTCTTTCTGCAAATTCAGTCGTCTTTTCCATGTCTCCTCCGCCGCAGCACAGTAATTGTTGCTTATAGGACCGTTTTGCAGTCCTGATAAGCACTCTCGGGTAGACAAGCAGAGAAAAAACGCCAAAAATTAGCGCAAAAATAAAGCCTGCGAACTCCTCATTTAGAAATGAAATTATGGAACCGATCAGAAGCAAAACGCCTGCCGCATGCATGAATAACGCGGCTTTTTTGAACATTTCCTTCGCAAACTCATAAAAAATATTTTGTGTCAAAATCATTTTGTTCTCAAATAAGGATTCCATTTTACCCCCATCCCCATCTTTTGTTTACACCGTTTAATTACTAATAGCGACTGCCTGCAGAATTTCTTATTATTCCGCCTACATGTAGCATCGGAATCCTGCAGAATCGAATTGAATAAACATTATGCGAAGTTCAAACAGATGAAGAGGTCAAACCTATTTTATCTATCACAGACTAAAAAGAATCATGTTGCGAATATTTTGGCGGTCAATTAATCTGTTCGGCTCTGAATGCGGTTCCTCCAGCAGCTTTACTGCCTTATATTATATTGTCAGCAAACCCATTTTAAAAGACTTTAGAACGATTAAAAAATCTCCTTGACTCTGCCCACCATGTTGCCCTCTTCCAGCATAACCTTAATGCCGTGCGGATGGGTTGGACTGTTTGTGAGTATACGCTTAACGTGTCCTCTGGTAAGTGCTCCCGTGCCTTGGTCTTTTTTGAGTACGATATCTACCTGGGCGCCGATTTTAATATTTGATCTTGTTCTTCCATCCATATAATTGTCTCCTCGTATAATTTCATGAGAACCTCGTAGACTTTCACCTGACACCAATAGTGAAAATTAAACATAAAGGGCAGCTTGATGCACGTACATCTACTGTTTTAGAAAACATTCTGTCGCAGACATTAATATGTTCCTTATCAATAACTTTGCTCAAAGTATAAACATTATACGAAGTTCATATAAATCACTACTTGCAGTTTTCTTTATACCATTCATCCATCGAATTCCACATAAAGTCCCCCTCATAATATGTAATCCAATCAATTGTACAAGGATTTAGCAATTCTTGGCTACAGAAGCATGCGCGTTTTTCTTGCAAGGAATCAGATATTTTCAAGCAAAACTACAGTTCACAAATATATGAACAAAGAGCTTCATCTGCAGTGTGTCTGCCGCCGTAAGCGCCCTGGGTACAAAAAGGGACATGCCCACAAAATCTTTCCAAACCTGTTAGAGCAAAACTTTGTGGCAGAAAAAACCAATCAGGTCTGGTGTATGGATTTTACGTATGTTTTTCTTACGAACGGTTCTATGCGTTACAACTGTACCATCATTGATTTATACGACCGCAGCGTGGTCGCAAGTGAAACCGGCAAA
>ENA-UOOM01000305-UOOM01000305.1-fermentation-metagenome-genome-assembly--contig:-NODE-305-length-59117-cov-11.063459_pt1 | contig 59117 bp, 51 predicted proteins | sample MGYA00245781_ERZ724031 | MGnify/ENA primary metagenome ERZ724031 (study PRJEB28704, sample SAMN03018317) | fermentation metagenome | biome: anthropogenic terrestrial biome; feature: soil; material...
CCATGATCATGGCCACGTACGCCAGGTTGACGAAGATCTTGTAGACGGCCTTCGGATTGGTCACCGTGGTGCGGGGCGACTCCACCGCCAGGACCGTCAGGTGGCGGGCGATCTTCCTCACGTTGATCAGCATGTTGTAGATGATCGGGGCCATGATGATGATCAGCAGTATCAGGAGCAGCTCATCGCCCAAAAGGTTCAGTCCGGAGGCGAGGTCCTCGAAGGTCTCGGTGTATCCCTCGGCATGGTTGAACACCAGCATCACGGTGATGAGGACGATGATGTCGACGAAGATGAGGGTGATGGCGTTCTTGATGCCGGCCCGTGCAGGCGAGTCCTCGGCCAGGCCGTTGGAGGCGGAGGCGTGCACATCGTCGATGGCGCGGAGCGAGCATAACAGCCTGTTGGGCAGGATGCGTAGGATGGCGTCGAACATCTTCGGCTGGAACCTGGTGATCACCGGGGCGACGAACATGGTGATCAATGCGGCGCCAATGACCGCGGCGTAGAAGCCGCCAGTCACGACGCCGGCGTCCAAAGCGGCCTTGGCGATGATGAACGCGAACTCGCCCATGGCCAACAGGCTGGTGGCCACCAGGAGGCTGTCCCTCGCGGTCATGTTGACCAGATAGGATCCGAGGGAGATGGTGACGATCTTGGCGATGATGAAGGCCACGGCCATGATGGCTGCGAGGCCAAAATTGTCGACTATCAGCGCGGGACTGACCTGCATGCCGATGCTGATGAAGAACACCGCCATGAACAGCTCCTTGACCGGTTCAACCTTCTGCATCAGCTTGTGGCCGAACTTGGAGATGGCGATCATCATGCCCATAAGGAACGCGCCGATGGCCACGTCAAGTCCGATGGAGGCCGAGATGGCGGCCATGGCGAAACAGAGGCCCACGGCGACGATGAGAACGATCTCTGGGGAATACCTCTTCCCGATCCAGTTGATCAGCCGAGGCACCAGGGTCATGCCGAACACCATGGCCATGCCGATGAACAGGATCAGGCCGATGATCATGTTGACCGTCGAGCCCAAAGCGGGCGCGTCGCCGGCCAGCAGGGGCGCGGCCATGGTGAGGATCAGCACCTGGCCCACGTCCTCGAAGATGGTGATGGTGACGATCAGCTTGGCCATGTCGGCGTCGATGTGCTTGGCGGTCTTGAGCACTCCAACCACGACGGCCGTGCTCGTACCGGAGATGATGGCGCCGAGGAAGATGGACTGTACAAAGTCCATCCCCATGATGATGCCCAGGAGATATCCTACGGCCACCATGATGGGCATCTGTATCAGGACGATGATGAGGATCTTGGAGCCGGTGGCCTGAAGCTTGGCGATGTCCGTCTCCAGGCCGATATAGAACAGCAGGAGGACGATCCCCAGGCTGGACAAGAGAGATACGGTGCTCCCTTCCACCCACACCTCAGGGAACATGGACGGCCCGATGATGATGCCCGCCGTGATGTATCCCAGGATAGGAGGCATCTTGATCCTGGCGAACAATACTGCGAAGACCCCCGCGATGAGCAGGAGGATGGCCATATCGATGACTATGCGGAACTCGTCCATGAGCCGGCCTGCCTCTGTAACGTACACTGCGCTCATCCTATATTCCTGGAATGGCCACGGCGCGCGTCCGAACGCTTTCGCGCCACCGAGAGGCAAAAGAACGGGAACGGATCACCTGCTCACAGGGACAAATGATCGCGCCGCTCCGTTGTCAGGCGGAGGCGCGCCGCCTTGGTAAAGGGTTTAAAAGGTCCGGACAGCATACGCATGGCCATATGCCGAAACCATCTAACATGAGGGAGCTCGTCGAGAGCAAGAAGTTCCTGTTCTTCGGAGGCAAGGGGGGTGTCGGAAAGACCACCATGGCCTCCACTACCGCCACCTGGCTGGCCGACCATGGCTACAAGACGCTCATCGTGGCGACCGATCCTACGATCAGTTTGTCGGCCATCTATGAGCAGGAGATCTCCGAGACGGAGGTGGTGCCCATCGGGTCGACCGGCAACCTGTACGGACTGAACATCAACCCCAAGAAGGCCATGGGAGTGTTCCAGACGCGCATGAACGAGATGATGGAGGGCTTCTCCACCATGTTCGGGAGCGAACTGCTCAGCACGCCCTGCACCGAGGAGATCGCCGCCTTCGATCAGTTCGTCAGCTATATGGCTGATACCGAGCACGACAAGGTGGTCTTCGATACCGCGCCCACCGGACATACGCTGAGGGAGCTGAGCATGCCCTTCGACTGGTCCGGGTACATAGCGAATCAGATCGAGAGCCGAAAGGAGATGTCCGAGGCGCTGGGCTTCATCTACGACGAGGCCATGATCGCCGACCTCCGTAAGGAGAAGGAGCGGTATGACGCGGCCGTGAGGGCTCTTTCGGACGGCGAGACGTCGGCGTTCAATCTTGTCCTGCTGCCCGAAAAGCTTCCCGTTGACGAGACGGAAAGGGCGGCCGAGGACCTTGGGACTTTCGGCATCCACGTTCGTTCGCTCATCATCAACGAGGTCATTCCCCGCGACGTGCTGCAGGGCAACTGGTTCCTGGAGCGCCGGAGGGAGACGCAGGACAAGTACCTGAAGCAGATCGATGAGAAGTTCAAGGACCTCATTCGGGCGGAGGTGCCGCTGTTCGAGAGCGACATCTACGGCGTCGAGAACCTGCGCAAGGTCGGAAAAGTGTTGTACGGATGATCGACGAGGCGCTGACATGGAAAAGATGAGGCTTGCCATACTGTCGTTCGCCTGCTGCAACCCCACTCTGGCCGTTCATGATCAACGATACGTTGAGAGGATAAAGGAGGCCGCCGAGGCCGCCGGGGTGGAGTATGAGCTCGAGATCTTGCACGCGACCGAGGCGCGCATGACCAATCAGCACAATTACATGGGGGAGATCATGCCGCTCTTCAACAAGTACGGGCAGGCCGTCTCGCCGGCGTTGTTCATCAACCGCTCGCTGCAGCTGTGGGGGGGCGTGCCCACGCTGGAGAAGCTGACCGAGGTCTTCCAGAAGGCCAAGGTGGCGATCGAGCAGGGTCGTTTGTAGGTCCGCAATGCGCCGTTCCCTCACCAGTGCCGGCCGCGGGACGGTTCCAACCCTTCAAGTTCACGCCGGACATTCAACAAGCATGCGATGGGCATTTGTACGGTGGCGACGGTCTATCGTCATCACATGGGAGCGATGACGGTGGATGAGCTGGCCGGTGCCGATCGTTGCAGCCCTGAGAAGCTAACCAAGCTGCAGAGGTTCAAGTGGAACTTCCTGGGGACGCTGGCCCTGATACTTGGCATCATCGGGATGGCCCTGCCGGTGATGCCCACGGCACCGTTCGTGCTGGCCGCGGCCGCCTGCTACCTGCGCGGCTCGAGGAGGATGTACTGCTGGCTCACCACCAACCGCTTCTTCGGCCTATTGGTATCAGACTACCTTGACGGCAGGGGGGTCCCGTGGTGCCTGAAGCTCCTGTCCATCACTTTCCTGTGGGTCTCCCTGAGCCTTTCGTTCCTGTTCTTCGATCTGCCTCCGTGGACCCTCCTGGTGATCGCCCCCATAGGCGCGGCGGTGTCGACGCACGTCATTCGATTGCCCGTCAAGCCGTCCCGATCGTACCTTCGGAGACGTGCACGGGGGCGCTCCTGAGCGCCAGGAAGAGGTAGGATAGAGACGACGCGCCCAAGATGACCGCCGCCACCGTCCAGGCCAGGCCGATGGAGTACGCTCCGGCCAGGAAGCCGATGGCCAGGGTGCCGACCAGTCCACCTATCTGCAGCACCAGCGACTTGAACGACAGCATGGTCGAACGCACCGGACCAGGCAGCTCAGCGTTGTACATGGTGGCGTCCGGCGGATCGGCCACGCCATCGGTCATGAGGATGAGGAAGTAGAACAGCGCAAAGCCCAGGATGGTGTCCTGGAAGGCCAGCAGGAGGAGCAGCACGCCGGCCAGGAGGCGGAACGCGAAGACCACGAACGGATATCGGTCATGGAAGAGGCCGCAGACGCGGGTGGAGAGCATGGAGCCGGCGGAGGCGGAGAAGAAGTATCCAGCGGCGAGGACGCCTAGCACCCAGGACAGCTCTGACGTCCCCAGGATGGACTGAACGCGAGGCTGCCACAGCAGTTCCAGGCTGCTCAGCGAGATGCCGAAAAGCAGGGTGGCGAACAGCAGCAAAAGCACGGTGCGGTTCTTGACCCCATGGCGGAAGGAGGTGGCGATGACGTTCTGCAGGCGTCCGATGCCGGAGCCGAGGTCGCCAGCGTGTTGCGTCACGTTCTCATGCACCATAATCACGGTCAGGATGAACTGCGCCGCCACCATGAGCTCCATCACCACGATGTTCATGGAGTAGGTGCTGAGCGGGATGACGGGGCCCCATATGCCGCTCAGGCTGGGGATGGCCCCTCCTGCCAGGGAGCCAATTCCCAGCCCTAGGGGGGTGAAGGTACCTGCCCGGGCCAGCGCATGCTGTATGTTGCCGTTCGGCTCTGCCCGGCGATACTCGTCGATGAACCATGCGTCGATGGAACCGGACGAGAAGGCCCTGGCCGCACCCATGGTGGCGGCCGCTGCCATCACGGTGATGAGATCGAATGAGAGCAGCAGCGCCAGGCCGCCGGCCGCCTGGATGCCCAGCGACAGGAGGTATATGTTCTTGCGGCCCATGGTGTCGGCCAGGCTGCCGGATGGAAGCTCAAGCAGAATGGTGGCGGCCGAGTAAGCGGCCAAGGCAACGCCCGCCTCGGCGATGCCCAGCCCCTTGTCCATGATCAGAAGTACGAGGATCGGGAATGTGATGCCGGTTATGAAGTAATGTATCGACTGGTTGAACACGTATGTGGACAGGACCTTCCTGCCAGCCCCGCATCCCGCCGCCATGCGAGGGAGCATTACGTATGACTAGATTATCTTTCCAGTTGGAGATGGTAACGTTCCAGAGCGACGGCACGTTGCAACGTCCTCCCGTCATGCTTTCGACCAGCGGCATCACAGGAGAACGCGTTCATTCGTCCCTTGCGGCCGTTGTCATTGCGGATACGGCAGTGCGGTCACGAAAATGGCCATAACCCTATGAATGGTGCGAAAACAGCGCCCGAACGTTCGGAAAAATTGATTTCTTTTACCAATAATTAAAAAGGAGATGTACGCATCACCCCGGCGAGGAATATCATGGAGTCCAAGGAAGGAGTGTTTTCCAAACTGCGCAAGTTATTCGGCGGAAGCGACAAGCAGTCTGCCCCCGCAAAGGAGACTGCTGCTCCAGCTGCAGAGCCCAAGGCGCCCGCCGCTGCTCAGCCTGCCCCCGCGCCGGCCAAACCCCCAATGTCTCCTGCAGAGATGGTCCAGGAACAGGCCCGGTTCCTATGCTCGGACGCCTGGCTGGCCAACAAGATCACCGTCAAGGCGGAGGTCCGCGACGGCAAGACCTACCTGTCCGGTTCGCCGGCTGAGGCCGCGCCGTACATCAGGGCGGCGTATCGGGCGAAGAAGGACCAGCTTCCAGCGGACGTCCTGCTGGCCTGAAATGGCCTGGCAGGCCTTGCTGTAAGATCATATCCTTTCCATATGCCGCTCCCCGCGGGGAGCGACTATCCTCTTTTTTCTTTCCAGAATGCGGCCAGAGCCAAGGCATATGGTTGCGGCAGTGTCATCCGTGCCATATGCGTCGTCTAGGATGACCGCATATGACATCGAAGAGCGGCCCCATCTGGACCGCGCTAGGTGGAGTTAGATGATCGGCTCATAGGGAACATTTCTCTGATGAACAACGTGAAGAGATGGGTGTTCTGGCCTAAGGGACGGTCCTTGACATAGGATCGGGGAACCGATGCCGGAATTCCATAATGAAGCATCGTGAACCTTCGTCTTCTGTTGAGCAGAAGGCCCGCCGAAGTCAAACTGCTTTGAGATTACCAGTCATATCTAATAATGGCTCCGACAATGATCGGGGACATAGACTTTCGGGGGTCCGAGCAGGACGGCTTCCGCAGACGAGAATGTCCATATCCCTTCGATAAATATCGAGACCTAGGCCGATTGGCGAGTAATTAGAAAGACAGGAATGGTGGGCCCGAAGAGATTTGGACTCTTGACCTCCCGGTTATCAGCCGGGCGCTCCAGCCAGGCTAAGCTACGGGCCCTTGTACTCCACCGAATACCGCTTACCATTTTAAAGGTTTCCCTGATCCACTGGAAATTTTCATCTTTGGCCGAATAAAAAATTAGAATTCAGCTGAGCACATTGTCGGCCGATGGCACTCTTCTCGAGCACCCCCCATCTGAGTGTTCCGAGGGCGCATCTCTAAGCATCTGCGTTCCGAGAACGTTCGAAGGGAAGGAATGGATCTTTCAGAGAATGGGAACGGCGTTCATCGCCCTGCATTGAAGGTGTTGCCTAGGTCAGAAAGACGCAGAGCGCTCGTCTCATTTTGACACAGCCCCCTCATAGGGGGCCAACGTGCGGTGGGATTAATATTTAGTTATTATGTATAGAATTGATATATAGTCTGGGGCTCTTTCCCTGAACTTGCGCTATGGCCGATGATACGGCTAGGAACGATCATGGTGAAGCTCACGTATGGCATAGATGACCGGCCGAAACCAACTGCCCAGCTCATCTTCGGCCTGCAGTGGCTGGCGGTGAGCGTACCCGCCATCCTGATCATCGGTAAAGTGGTCGCCGACCTCTACGGGGGCCCGGCCATACCATATCTTCAAAAGCTCTTTCTCATCACCGCCCTTGTCCTTCTCGCTCAATTGTATCTGGGCCACAGGCTGCCCCTGGTGGTCGGCCCGGCAACGGTGCTCTTGATCGGAATACTGGCCAGCCTTGATGCGGGTTTCGGTGCGATCAACTCATCATTGCTTCTCGGAGGTCTGATCCTAGCAGGGGTCGCCGCGGCAGGCCTCTTCAAGCACCTCGAACGTCTCTTTACGCCCCGGGTCATCACGGTCGTACTGATATTGATCGCGTTCACTCTGGCCCCAGTGATCCTCGACCTGATCACCGATGGCGGCGGCATGGTCCCGCCGTCGCATACCTTTCTCTTCGCCATCGCTTTCGCGCTCATCCTGTTCATCGCGAACGGATACCTGAAAGGGATATGGAAATCGACCCTGGCGCTATGGGCGATAGTCATCGGCAGTCTGGCATACGTCGCGATCTTCGGCGCGGTCCCCATGCCGCTGGAGGGCACGCCGCTCGCTCTCCCCAACGAGATCCTCGGCCCGCTCGCCATGCCCGATGTGGGAGTACTTGCAGCGTTCCTGATATGCTTCCTTGCGCTCGCCATCAACGATCTTGGGTCCATTCGATCGGTCGGCGGTCTTCTTTCGGCGGACGATATGGGCAAGCGCGTTGACCGTGGGATCACCGTCACTGGCCTGGGAAACGCCCTGGCTGGTCTCACCGGAGTGATCGGTCCGGTCAACTTCTCGCTAAGCCCGGGCATCATAGCCGCCACGAGATGCGCATCCCGGTTCGCCCTGGTCCCCGCGGGCGTGATACTTGCGCTCATGGCCATGTCCCCACTGGCCATCGGTTACTTGAGCAGCATCCCCGGTCCGGTCATAGGTGTCGTCCTGGCTTTCGTCATGGTGGCACAGATCTCGGCAGGGCTCATGCTGGGGCAGGAGAACAGCGCTGTGAGAACTTTCGATGAGGGATTGATCATAGGGGTCCCGCTGCTCCTTGGGACCATCGTATCGTTCCTTCCAGAATCGGTCGCCTCTGAATTCCCGGCCACTGTTCGCCCCCTTATCACCAACGGCTTCGTGGTGGGCATCGTGGCGGTCTTGATGCTCGAGCATCTGGTCTATCGCCAGAAGCATAGCGATTGAATGGGATATGTGCTATCACCTCACGATGTCTTCTGACGATCTCAAAATGATGCGAAGCTAGGGAGTGGCATATGGAGCGATCTTGGCTGATGCCCTTAAGATGTTCAGAATGGTGGGCCCGAAGAGATTTGGACCCTTGACCTCCCGGTTATCAGCCGGGCGCTCCAGCCAGGCTAAGCTACGGGCCCCTGTACTCCGCCGGAGCTCGTTTACCCTTTCGAAGGTCCCCACGGGAAATGTCCCAAATCACCGATCCATGTTCCTAAGGGCTCGGCTATTTTCACACCATGTTTGACGCATAGCTCATATCAACTACGTCTCAGATGAGCATCCATGGCATCGCCTAGGCGCCGCCTCCAGAAATAGTCCACCACCTCAGGGTCGGGGATCCGCTCATCCTGATTGATGAACCCCTGAAGGTAGCCGAACATGACCACCGTGAACTGGTACCTCGGCTTCCTGAGCAGGCCGAAGTAGAAGATGTCGGCGAAGATGATCAGCGGGTGGTAGCCCAGGTTCCACAGCGCCCTTCCCTTGAGGAGGTAGCCCTTCCAGCAGCCGATCTTGGTCGCCCCGGCCCTCTTGTCATGGAACCTGGCGGACGAACATAAGCGGGCGTCCAGCCCCACGTTCATGGCCTTGACGATGAGCACCGCGTCCGGAGAGGCCGAGATGGGGTACAGGTTCTGCGAGACCAGGAAATCGCGGCGATAGACCCTGATGTCGTTAAAATCGACGAACGGATCGCCCGAACGATAGGAAGTGTCCGGCGCCTCGACATCCACCTCAAGGCCGCACACGAACGCCACATTCTCGTCGGAGCGTATGTCCGCGGTCATCCTTTCCAGGAAATCAGGCGCCAGTTCGACCGTGGCGTCGATCTTGGCGATGTAGCGGATCCTGTTCCCCCTTCCGGGCATCCCCAGGCCGTGTCTGATCCCCTCGTTAACGCCCAGGGCGAAGTTCTGATGACTGTAGCCCGCGCCATAGTAGCCGGTCTGCTCGATGACATGTATCCAATCGTACTGCTCTGTCAACTCCCTTGCGCGCTCGGAGCATCCGTCGTTGCTATTGCCATCGACCAGCACCCAGGCTGCCGGGCGGGTCGTTTGGCGGAGCACGGTGCCGATCAGGTCATGGATGTGTTCGGCCTCGTTCCTCATGGGGGTGACGAGCAGAAGCTCATCGTCCACCATACATCCCGCTTCTTCGGGCGAGGCGTCTCTCCCCTCTAAGGCATGCTGTATGCCCACGATCTTCTCCGACCGCGCTCCATGCATCATACTGAACGGCCCTTCTTCATCAGAAAACTTGACAAGGTGATCAACGCCCCATCAATAAACCGCTTGCCCGGCGTTCTATGCACAGAGATAGCTCTGGAACACCGAATGGAAGGTACAAGTAAGGTGTTTGGCAGGCCCTGTTCGACCTGCCTTTAAAGAATTGCTCAGGTCCTGAACGAGACGGAATACTCTACCTCGCTGGCGCCGAAATATCTCCGGCAGTATTCGGCCACCGCCTGGGGAGGGTACTCCTTGCAGCTGAAGATGTCGATGAACGCCCTGTTGGTATCCTCGGCGAAGTGACCGGAGATCAGGGAGGTCTCGATCAGCTGTGCCAGGGAGTATCCCTGCACGCGGGGGTCAGCACCGAAGCGCACCACGATGGGCTCGCCGTACCTCTTCATATCGATGTGGTCGCACAGATCAACGGAGAACTTGCGAATGTAATCGCCGTCAGCTATCTTCTCCGGATCGCAACCTCGAAGGTCGACAGAGGTGAGGAGGCCCCATTCTCCGCCCTTCTTGAACCGCTCGATCGTCTCCTCATCGCTCAAAAGCTTTCCCGATTTTGGACCCATGCTGTACATTGCCTGTTACCACCTTCTGGGCTTCCTTGCCCAAGGTTCGAAGTGTCGCAACCTGTTCTAGTTTAAAAAATTGTGCCCTTCATATCCCTTCGGAAGGCGGATATGGGCAAGCCCAAGACGGATATAGACCGTTAATGATAGATATACTACATAATGTGGAGATTATAATTGATTATCGTAATCAGGGGGTCGTTCGATGGGCGTTCACAGCCCATCGACCTTGCCCCGGCATCAAAAAGTATCATGCAGAACTCAAAACACCTCTTTCGGAATAGGGCCGTCCGAGCCTTGAGCGGCGTCAACCCTCCTAGGCCTCGCTCGATCCCTTCAACCATGCTATCGCCCTGCTCCTTGCCCTGGTGTACGCATTATCGCCTCTCCCCGCCCAGTGCATCACCGCCGCTAGCGTGATCCCGAGCAGAGCGCCTGCCAGTACGTCCGATGGCCAATGGACTCCCAGGTAGATCCGGCTGAGGCCGACCAATGCCGCCAGTACGATCGCTGGCAGCCGCCAGCTGCGGCCTCCTGCCAGGGACAGCAGGGCCGCCAGCGCGAAGGCCCTGGCCGTGTGGCCGCTGGGCATCGCCGGGCCGGTGGCCAGTGCGAAAGGCCATGTGATCGTGTTGGCGTCGGCCAGCGCCTCGAAGGGCCGTTCGCGCATGAACAGCAGCTTCAGAACATAGGCGGCGAGGCTGGTCATCAGGACAAGCGCCACGGCATCGAACGCCAGTTCTCGTCGTTTCCAATGCCATAGCAAAGGCCCCGCGAGAATGCTTATGTAGGTGAGCCCCAGGAACGATGCCCCCACCATCAGCAGGTCCAGGGCGGGATCGCACCCCGCATGGTTCAAGGCATCGAATATCGTTCCGTCAAGGCTCATGGTCCGGTCGGGACATTGCCCCCAGCCATTTGGGTCTTGCGGCGAGAGCGCCGACGCCTCATGCTCCAGAGGCCGCACGGCCGCGCCAGAGCACGCGGGCATGGGACAGGTTATTTAGTACAATGCCGTTCCATCGCCGGAAATGACCCAGGGGCTGAAGAACCGAGGAAGGACCAGGGAGGACATGGACGAGCGCAGGCATGCCGTGGAGGAGTTCACGGGAGCGAAGCTTCCCACTATCGCCGAATGCCCCTTCGATCCCCAGCTGGCCGAGAAGAACGTTGAGAACATGATCGGCACTATGCCCGTTCCTCTGGGCTTCGTCGGTCCGCTACTGGTGCGCGGCGATCACGCCAACGGGGAGTTCCTGGTGCCGATGGCCACCACCGAAGGCGCCCTGATCGCTTCAGTCAACCGCGGCAGCTTGGTCATCACCGCCGCCGGCGGGGCCACCGCCATGGTCGTCAAGGACGAGATGACCCGGGGGCCGGTGTTCAGAGCGAGGGACGTGCGTCACGCGGCGGAGGCCGCCAGATGGGTCGAGGAGAACCTCAACGAGGTCAGAGCTGCGGCCGAGGCCACCACCCGCCGCGGCAAGCTGCTGAGCGCCACCCCCTACATAGTGGGTCGCTCGCTCTTCCTGAGATTCGCCTATTCCACCGGGGACGCCATGGGCATGAACATGGCCACCATCGCCTCGGAGGCCGCCGCCCGGCTGATCGAGGCGCGCACCGGAACGACCCTGGTCTCGGTCTCGGGCAACATGTGCGTGGACAAGAAGCCCTCGGCGCTTAACGCCATCGCCGGTCGGGGAAAAACGGTCCTGGCCGATGTCACCGTGTCCAGGGAGCTGCTCGAGAGCAAGATGCACGCCTCCCCGGAGGCCGTGGCGGAGACCTGCTATCGCAAGTGCAGCATCGGTTCCGCCCTATCGGCCTCGCTGGGCTTCAACGCCCACGTCGCCAACATGCTTGCCGCCGCGTACATCGCCACCGGACAGGATCCGGCGCAGGTCGTCGAGGGCTCCATGGGAACGACCACTGCCGAGGTCGTCGACGGCGACCTCTACATGTCCGTTAGGCTGCCGGCCATCGAGGTCGGCACTGTCGGAGGAGGGACCAGGCTGCCTGCGCAAGCTGAAGCGCTCTCCATGATGGGCTGCCTGGGCGACGGGAAGGCGGTCAAGCTGGCAGAGATCATGGGCGCGGTGGTGCTGGCGGGCGAGCTGTCGACGCTGTGCGCCCAGGCCGCCGGGCAGCTGGGGGCGGCCCACAGCCGCCTGGGGCGTTGACCTTCGCATCGAACCGAACTTCCGGGCGAGATGTTCATCATTCATGTCGTTCATCGCGTCTGCATGAGCGGCAGGGCTGCGTCGTGGTGGCACCGGGAGGAAACGAACGTACGGTGCGAGCTGTGCCCTCACCGATGCTCCATACCGGACGGCGCGGTGGGCCTATGCGGCGTCCGGAGGAACGAGGGCGGCAGGCTGCTCGCATCGTCCTATGGTAGAGTGTGCGTCCGCAACCTCGATCCGATCGAGAAGAAGCCCCTTTTCCATTTTCATCCAGGCACGCTGGTGCATTCGTTCGGCACCTTCGGCTGCAACCTGGACTGCGACAACTGCCAGAACTATGAACTGGTCCGGGCGTGCTCAGGCGGGGCGAGCATGACGCCCCTGGAGGCCGTGAACGAGGCCGTGGAGCATGGCGCGCAAGGCATAGCGTTCACATTCAACGAGCCGGTCACGTGGTACGAGTTCGTTCTCGACACCTGCGCTGAGGCCAGATCCCGCGGCCTGTACACGGTGCTGAACACCAACGGCTACATCCAGAGGGAGCCGGCGGAGGAGCTGTGCCGTCACGTCGATGCCATGAACGTGGACGTCAAGGCCTTCGACGAGCGAACGTATCGCTCGACCTGCGGCGGGGGCCTGGGACCCGTGCTCGATACGTGCCTCGCCGCCAGGAACGTGGGCGTGCACGTCGAGCTGACCTATCTCCTGATCCCGGGGCTGAACGACTCGCCCGACGAGATCTCACGATTCGTCCGATGGGCGGTGGACTCGATGGGTCCGGACGTTCCGATATTCTTCTACCGGTTCAGGCCGTTCTACCGACTTGCTGATCTGCCGGAGCAGAGCATGGAGCGGATGCGCGAGGCCGCCGCCCTGGCCACCGGGGCCGGTGCCAGATATGTATACTTCGGCGGGGTGGCCGAGGACAACAGGAACACCCTGTGCCCCGTTTGCTCGACCGTTGTGATAGAGCGCAGGGGAGCTGAATCGACCGGCAAGGTTTGCTTCAAGGGCAGTGAGGTCAGCCGCTTCTGCCCTTCCGTTTCCGATGTCCGCGTCAACCTCCAGGACGGGCGGTGCCCCACCTGCGGTGAACATATTCCTGTGGCGCTGTGAACGCCAGAGCGCTTTCGACGCGGGAGGCCAGCAGGGCCCAGCCATCTCGCAACTTAAAAATAGTGACTGTCCCATCGCACCGCGATGCCAGTCGTCACGTTCAATTATGATGACCTTGTCGGCCTGATCGGCCGCGAGGTTCCCATGGAGACTCTGCTGGAACGTGTCCCCCAGCTCGGCGCGGACATCCATTCCTGCGACCCTGCCACGGGCGAGCTGAGCATCGAGTTCTTCCCTGACCGGTCCGACCTGTACAGCGTGGAAGGCGCTGCCAGAGCGCTGAGGAGCTTCCTCGGCTTCGAGAAGGGCCTTACCCGTTACGATGTGTCGGCCAGCGATGTCGTGCTGAACATCGACCCCTCCGTCGAGCACGTTCGACCGTACATGGTGGCAGGCGTGGTCGAGGACATCGTCATGTCCGATGAGCTCATCCGCTCGCTGATGGAGCTGCAGGAGAAGCTTCACCTCACTATGGGGAGGAAGCGCGCCAAGGTATCCATTGGCATCCATGACATGGGGCGCATCAGGGCCCCATTCACCTTCAAGGCGGTGGACCCCCGCTCGGTATCGTTCGTCCCCCTGGCCAGGGACGAGGAGATGGACCTGCAGGAGATACTGGAGAAGCATGAGAAGGGGAAGGATTACGCCTACATCCTCGAAGGCAAGGAGAAGTACCCCCTGCTGGTCGATAGCGACGGCCAGGTGCTGTCGTTCCCGCCGATCATAAACGGCGCCCTGACGACCGTGACGGAGAACACGACCCGGGTGTTCATCGACGTCACCGGCACCGATCTGGACGCGGTGACAGGCGCGCTGAACATCGTGGCCACGGCCATGGCGGAGCGGGGCGGGAAAGTAAGGTCCGTCACTGTAAAAGGGTTGCACGACTATGTGACGCCCGACCTGGGGCCGAGGAGGTGGCGCGTCGGCATCGACGAGGCCAACAAGCTTCTCGGGACGCACCTTGACGGCCAGAAGATGTCGGCCGCCCTGGAGAAGATGGGCTATGGGGCCGCTGCCGATGGTGAATGCCTCAACGTCCTGGCTCCCGCCACCCGCTTGGACCTCATACATCCGGTGGACGTGATCGAGGACATCGCCAAAGGCATCGGGTACGAGAACTTCGGCGCCACGCTGCCGACGGAAGTGACGTTCGGAGAGCTGGGCACGAGGCAGAAGGCGTCCGACGCGGCAAGACAGCTCATGGTCGGATACGGCTACCTGGAAGTGACCACGCTCATGCTGTCCTCGCAGGTGGAGCAGTTCGAGAAGATGAACCTCGAGCCGGTCGAGGTCGTCGAGATCCTGAACCCCATAAGCGAGGACCATACCTGCCTCCGCGTGTCCCTGGTGCCAAGCATCATGGCGGTGCTGCGGCGCAACAAGCACCGCGATCTGCCCCAGCGTCTGTTCGAGGTGGGCGACGTCATGGCCGGCTGCAAGAGAAGCAAGCGCATCGCCGCCGCCGCCATCACGTCGCGCGCTTCGTTCACCGAGATCAAGTCGCTCGTCGAGGGTCTGATGCGCGATATGTCAGTGCGATACGAGATAACGCCCTCCTCCCTGGGGTGCTTCATCGACGGCCGCGGGGCGGATGTCATGATGGACGGCCGGAACATCGGCTCCTTCGGAGAGCTGCATCCCGCTGTCATAACGGCGTTCGAGCTCGGGCATCCCATAACGGCGTTCGAGCTGGACCTCAACGCGCTCACGGAGGGCAAACTGGAGCGCATCGCCTGACGAAAGCGACGAAATCGTTAAAAGGATGCATCGTTCTGGCCCGCACAGGCCGAGGTAGCAAAGCCCGGATCACCGCGCCAGCCTTGAGAGCTGGTGTCCGCAAGGACTCGGGAGTTCGAATCTCCCCCTCGGCGCCTTCTTTATCACTGCCGTTTGGCCTGCCTCTTGCTGGCGAGGTAGATCAGCACGGAGAACGCCAGCACGATCGAGCCTATGATCATGGAGATGGTGCTGAACGTTCTTCCGGGGCCGCCCAGAAACCCGTCCGGTACGGGGACGGCCGCGCCCATGATGATCATCAGGATGCCCACCATGGCCATGCCCAGGGCGCCCGCTACCCTCCGCTGGCCCACCACCAGCGATGTGGAGCGGTACATCTCGCCTCCCAGGGCGCCGTGCGTCTCGCCATCCACGGGGCGTCCGCATCGGTCGCAGAATCTCGCTCCCTGCCTCAGCTTCTCGCCGCACCCCCTGCAGAACGGTCCTGCCATGCGACCTCATCGTCAAGTCAGCTCATCAGCCTTTGCACGGTACGATGACCTTGACCGCGGCCGGCAGGACCTCGAGCTCCAGGGGAGTATATCCGATGAACTCCCCGTCGGCCTTGATCATGGTCCGAGGATCGGTCTCGATGCGCACCGAGCGGCGGGCCTTGTACGAGTCGAGCAGACCTCCATCGTACCTCCCGCCCAGAAGATGCAGCCCGGCCAGGATGAAGCTCGTTCGGCTTTGGCCGAGCATGAACACCACGTCCACGGCGCCGTCGTCCACCCTGATGTCCGGCCCCAGCCGCAAGGGGTGGAGGCCCAGGATGCCGGCGTTGGCTATGAGTATCTGCGATGACCAGCCTTTCGTCTCACGTCCATCGATCTGGGCATGCACCCTCATCGGCTGGAAGTCGCGAAACATCCTGAGGCCCATGAGGGCGTAAACGGAACGTCGGAGCAGGCGCTTCTCCAGCGCGGTGATCCTGCTCAGCGCTTCGGAGCTGGCGCCCAGCACCACCTGGTGTATGAACCTTCTGCCGTTCACGTCCATGACGTCTATGCGCCGGAGGTCGTGCCTCCCCATGATGAGGTCCAGCGAGTCGACGATGATGAGCGGAAGCCCCAGCTCTCGAGCGAACATGTTGGCGGTGCCTGCTGGCACGATGCCCAGCCTGGCCTCCTCCCCGGCCAGTATGCCTGCCACTCCGCCCACCGTGCCGTCCCCGCCGACCGCTACGATGTCCGTGGCTCCTTGGTACAAGGCCCGCTCCACCGCCACGGCGATATCCTCGCCCCGGCGAAGCACCTTCATCTCGCCGATGCCGCCGCGGACGATCTCCTCGACCTTGAGCATGGCATAGTGCCCGGTGCCAACGCCCGCCCGTGGATTGACGATGAAGTACGGGAACCGGCCGAGCATCCGTTATCATTGGGAAGTGGCCGGTTATTAGTCATTCCTGGGAGCGAGGGCTGAAATATCGTGGCGATGGATCGGTCCAAGCGTTCGGCATATGCGCTTCGCTCGTTCATCGACGCGATATGGGGCGTGGCAGCTGCATTGTCGCGTTCAGATAGAACTAAGACGTTGTGTTCCATACTGGTCTTGACGTCCCTGGGACTGGCCTATGGGGACACGAGAGTGTTTTCCAGGCACGCTATAGTACTTTTTCCTGAAGCATTCGGAAGTCGAAATCCCAAGCCCATGGCGGTCCTTGGAACTGGATATCGCCTCACGACCATCCTTTCATCTGCCCTCGGCCAGTGACGAGCGTCCGGTCTGGTCATCCGATCCGGGTCAGGACCTCCGATAATTTCTTCCGGTCCGCATATTCCTTGCGCAAAGCGTCTTTCTGGACCATCCACTCCTCTGGCCCCGCCGTCTCCTTGACCTTCAGCAGCATGGCGAGAATGCGGTCGTACCGGGGGCTCCCGTCGAGCTTTCGCCTCACCCAGGTCATGCCCAGATCGACCGTGACCTTCCGGTCGTGCCGCCGCAGGCCATCGACGGCCCTTATCACATGCTCCGGGTCGAGATCCCTGAACCTCTTTACCAGGAAATCCCTGGCCATGGCAGGGCTCCTCTCGGCCAGGTGGCCGAACACTCTGAGCGTCAGGTCCTGGTTCCTGGTGGTGAACCCGCTAAGCTGCTCGATCTCGTCGGTGCTGCATTCCATTATCGCCGAGCGAAGGGCGTCCTCTTCCCGGGGTCCCATGTGATCGTTGGGCCGGGAAGCGGCCCTCAGGGCCATCCGCCCCGCGACCCGGGAGTCCCTGGAGGCTACTGCCAGCCTCCACGCGATGGACCGGTATCTTTCCTCCTCCTGGAGGTACATCGCTTCCATCTCACTGTCCTCACCCAGTTTGGCCAGCAAGATAAGCTTGGCGGGACCGTCAGGCAACATTTCGCGGACGCTGCGGAGCAGTTCCCCCTCATCCATGACGCTCCGCAGAACTCTCAGGACCTCGTCGGCGTCCTTTTCCCCGGAATAGCTCGACGTGGAACGGTCCAAATGGGGTAGCAATCCCGGTACGTCTACATCGCTGGCCTTCAGGGGAGCGCCCCCGCCGACCTTCAGGAGCAGGGATGCCCTTCGAAGGTTCGCTCGGTCCAGTTCCCGCTTGCTCAACAGTTCTTTCGCTCTCTGCAGATCTCCGCCCTCGATGAGCATCTCGGCGGCAAAAAGAAGTTCCTTGGGCGAAGCGCCGTTCCCTGCCAGGATCTCGGCGGCCCGTCCGGGGTCGCCAGATCGGCGAAGCGCCTCGACTGCAATCTCCTTGATGATCCTCCCCCGTCGCCCCCCGGCGCTGTCCCGCTCATGCAGCTCCACCAGGCCCTCCAGGCCGATCCTCTCAGCCATGATCTCTATCATCGCGTCCGCCCCAACATCGTACCCGTCCTTTTCTTCCAGCTCTAAAAGGCGCTCGAGCATCTCGACGAGGTCACTTTCCGAGATGGTGTTCAGGGAATCACGCAGCAGGTTGGCCAGCGACTCGGAGGCATCATACGCGCCGTCATCATCATACTCGTCCCAGCCATTTTTGACCTGTTCGATCAGCATCTCCAGGCCTTCGATGGCCAGTTCCGCCCTGTCGCTGTTCGCCTCAGCCCCTCTCCACCTGCGGGCGCCCTCGATCTCCAGGCTAATCTCATCACGCGGCACCGTGGGGCTGGAGTAGGGACCGCCGGAAAGGGAGCGCTCCATCCGGTCCAGTACTTTCTCCACCCGCGGCCCGTCGTCGGCCCGCAAGAGCCTCATCAGCCCAGGCTCCCGGGCCATGCACTCGGCCAGCAGCCGTTTGGCCTCTTCCTCGTCGAGGCGCTGGATCTCCTCTCTGACACTTACGAGGTCGACCATGCCAGTGTTGCCCGACAGGAACGCCAAAGCCAGTGCCACGCCGTGCTTGCACATCTTACCCACTGGGCAGGAGCATATGGAAGAGATGCCGTCACCCCAGTTCAGCGTGACGCGGTAGGGGGCGTACATGCTCCCCATCACCTTGCCGGAGACCATATCGCCGTCGATGACAAGTTCTACCACCCTCCCCTCCTTGAAGTAGCGCTGTCCTTTTTCGTAGGTCCTCGCGCCGAAGGCCTCCTTGACCTTTTCCTGCCGTGCGTTGTTCATTGCGGTCTCCCGTCCGATGCCTTGCCGCCCTATCCAGGGACATCATGTGACGTCCCGTCACATTATTGAGAATGATGTTCTTGAAACATCACATGATGGATGGCGATCGCGAGGCCCGGAAGTCTAAAATCAGGCAAGGCGCTCCCGTGCTCGTGACTATCCGTCGACTGTTGGCCAACAACACGTTCATGCTCGCCTCGGCGTTCGTGGTGGCGTTAATATTCGGCGGATTCCCCCAGGCCATGGGAGTGACGAGCTCGAACATCTCCATGCTGTCGCTGGGCGTCATGATGTCCTTCTCCCTCATCAGCCTGCAGTTCCGCGGGCTGGACGTAGGCACGCACCGCGGGGCGATGCTCCGCGCGCTCTTTCTCTCGTTCGTGGTCAGTTCTGGCGTGACCATCCTACTGGCGCAGTTCTTCCACGGCGACCTCCGGGACGGCTGGATCATGGTGGCCGCCGTTCCATCGGCCGTTTCGGTCATACCGTTCACCTATATGCTCCGCGGGGAGCTGGAAGCGACGCTGGTATCGTCGGCCGCATTGTACTTCGCGGCGCTTCTCATCACTCCGCTGATCACCCTGCTCTTTCTCGGACAGGCCGTCAGCCCGGTGACGATGCTGTGGTACGTGGCCGGACTGATCCTCCTCCCCATGCTCGTCTCCCGCTTCCTTCGTCTGCTGAACATGAAGGAGGAGACGAGGCACATCGCCATCAACATCGCCTTCGCCGCGTTGATCATAGCGGTGGTCGGGACGAACAGGGGAGTGTTCCTCGGCGAGCCGTTCATACTCCTCTCCCTGCTGATCGTGGCCGTTGTCCGCACCTTCGGCGTCGGCATCGCATACGACGCGGTGGCGCGCCGGCGCGGGGTGGCCCGCGAGCGGAGGGTGCCGGAGCTGCTGTTCGCCACCTACAAGAACACTGGCATGGCGGCCGCCATGTCGATGGCGCTCTTGGGTCCGGCGGCCGCTTTGCCGGCCGCAGTGCTCATGAGCGCGGAGATCGCGTGGCTCATCTACGTGACGAGGTCCATGGCCCCTCCGGCACGATAGGATGATATTTTTGTCGAACCAATGCAAGACCGATGACGATCGAGGAGCTGAGCGCCGAACAGGCAAGGAGGACATGCCCGGAGATCGCTTTCGACTGCAAGACCACTGCTGAGCTCACGCCGCTGGAGCAGATAATCGGCCAGGACCGGGCGGTGCGGGCGCTGCAGTTCGGCCTCAACATCGACAAGAAGGGCTTCAACGTCTTTGTTTCCGGACTGCCGGGCACCGGCCGTAAAACGGCCATCATCGATTTCGTTAGAGAACTGGCAGCCAAGCGGCCCACCCCGTCGGACTGGTGCTACGTCAACAACTTCAAGGATTCGTCCAAGCCCAATGCCATACGGATGCCGCCCGGCAAAGGGATGGAGCTGAAGAAGGCCATGGAGAATTTCGCCGGCCATGTGCCAGTGTCGCTGAGGGAGGCGTTCGAGAGCGAGGACTACTCCAAGCGCCGGGATGCTGTGCTGCAGGCCGTCAACCGCGAGAGGAACGACATCATAACGAACATCAACCGGATAGCCAAGGACGCCGGCTTTTCCATCCAGCAGACGGCGGCCGGCTTTGCCCTGGTCCCGCTCGTCGAGGGGAAGCCGCTCACCGACCCGGAGTTCCTGGAGCTGCCGGAGCCGTTGCAGCAGAAGATCAATCAGGCCCGTGAGGCCGTGAACGAGCGCATTGGCGATGCCTTCCGGCCGCTGAGGGACATCGCCAAGAGGGCCGATAAAGACATCAGCGAGCTGAACAAGGAGGTGGCGCGATACGCCGTGTCGCCTTACCTGGACGAGATGAAGGAGCAGTTCAAGGGCATCGAAGAGGTGGGCACCTACATCGATGAGGTGGAGAACGACATCATCGAATCACTGCCCCTGTTCCTGGCGCCTCCCAAGGATGTCCCGATCGATCCGACCCGGGACTATCACGTCAACCTCGTGGTCGACAACTCCCAGGCCAAGGGGGCGCCGGCGGAGATCGAGCTTAACCCGACGTACATTCGCCTGTTCGGCTACTCGGAGAGGGAGTCGCGCATGGGCGCCCTCATCACCGACTACACCATGGTCCGTGCCGGCACGGCGCACAAGGCCAACGGCGGCTTCCTGGTCGTACCGGCCGAGCAGATGTTCCGGGACCCCCTGGCGTGGGAAGGCCTCAAGCAGATGATCTCCTCCGGCAAGCTTGAGATGGAGGACCCCCTCGCCCGGCTGGGTTACATGGTGACAAAGACCCTTCGCCCGGAGCCCATACCGTTCGACGGGAAGGTCATCATCCTTGGCTCCCCTCAGGTGTACCAGGTCCTGCACGGTCTTGATCCCGACTTCCGGGACCTGTTCAAGGTGAAGGCGGAGTTCGACACCACCATGGAGCGGACCGATGAGAACCTTGGCCTGTTCGCCTCGTTCGTGTGCGGCCTATGCCGGCGCGAGGAACTGCTCGACCTCGAGCCCAGCGCCCTGGCCGCGCTGGTGGAGCACTCGTCGCGCATTGCGGGGGACCAAAGCAAGCTGACCACCCAGTTCGCCCAGGTGGCCGACGTCATTCGAGAGGCCAACCACTACGCGGCCGAGGACGGCTCGAACGTCCTGGACGGCGCCCATATACGGCGCGCCATCGAGGAGAAGGTCTACCGCTCCAACATGATCCAGGAGAAGATAGTGGAGATGATCGGGGACGGGACGCTCCTCATCGACGTGGCCGGGGCCAAGGCGGGGCAGGTCAATGGCCTGGCGGTGCTGTCGACCGGCGATTACGCCTTCGGACGACCGTCCCGCATAACGGCCACGGTGGGCGTGGGCCGGGAAGGCATCATCGACATCGAGCGCCAGGCCCAGCTGTCCGGGACGTCGCACACCAAGGGCGTCCTGATCATCAGCGGCCTCCTGAATGCCCGATATGCGGTCGATGTTCCGCTAGGCCTATCGGCCAGATTGGTCTTCGAGCAGTCGTATTCGGGCGTGGACGGCGACTCGGCGTCAAGCACCGAGCTGTACGCCCTGCTGTCCGCGCTGTCCGAGGTGCCGATCAAGCAGTACATCTCCGTGACCGGCTCCGTGAACCAATGGGGCGAGGTGCAGGCCATCGGGGGCGTGAACGAGAAGGTGGAGGGCTACTTCGAGGTATGCAAGATAATCGGGCTTACAGGTGAACAGGGCGTCATGATCCCCAGGAGCAACGTCCGCAACCTGATGCTGAGGGAGGAGGTCGTCGAGGCGATAAGAGGAGGGCAGTTCCATATCTGGCCGGTGGCCACCATCGATGAGGGCATCGAGGTGCTGACCGGTGTGGAGGCCGGCGCCCGCAACGACGAGGGGCGTTACCCGGGGGGCACGATCAACAACCTGGTCCAGGAGCGTTTGCTCCGCATGGCCGAGGCCATCAAGGAGTACCATCCTTAGGCTGGAGGTCCATGTGATCCTATGGCGCGTGGAGGGCCGCCTAGCGGTACAGCTCCTGGCGGATGCGGGGCACCATGGCCGCCAGGACGGCCTGTTCGGACAGAGAGGTGCGGTCCAGCAGCCCCTTGGTCAGGAAGCCTATGGCGCCCTCCCGCCGCCCCACGTCCTCTTCGCCATACATCTCTTCGAACACTCGGCCAACGCTCTTGCCCTCGCGAACGCGGCGCGCCACTTCGGGAGGGTACCTGAATCCGGACCCGTGGCCGATCGTGACCAGCCCCCTCTTGTCAACAACGGCGCAGTACTGAACATCGTACAGGCCGTCGGCGAGCTCGAAGACCCCGGCCTCCAGGCCGACGCCGAAGTCCGCCTTGCCGAGCGACGCTTTCGCCCGCTCGACCGCGCCCTGCCGCGTCTGCTCGCCGAAAGGCTGCTCCGCGATGGACGTTGTCAGGGCAATGCAGCCGACCTCGAGGGAGGGGAACACTTTCGACAGCACGTTGCACACGGCCTCCACCTTGACGGGGTTGTCCGAGCCGACCATGACGCGGATGGGGCGGAGCATGCGCCCGTCGCGGTTCATGTCGCCCGACAGTATGCGCGTCGAACTGATGGGCATCCCGTCCTCTGCCAGGATGTGCGGCACCGGCACCAGTAGAAGAGGGGAGAGGCCCCTGGAGGCCCGCTTTCGGTTTATCTCCTCGGCGCGAGGGCGCGTTTCCGGCGAGACCACGAGAGCGGCGATGTCCGTGCGGTTGATGGCGCCGCCGGACTCATCGTCTATGACCGACACCGTCCAGTTGCCGCCGCGACCTCGCAGGTACGTTTCCAGCTCCTCCCTTCGCCGTTCGAGCGGCAGAAGACGCTCCCTTCCCGCTGAGGCGAAGCGGTCCGAGGTGATGCCCACGATGACCGCATCGCCGATCTCAAAGGCCTTGTCCAGCAGGGCGCGGTGGCCCCGGTGGAGCACGTTGAAGGTCCCTCCTACGCCGACCTTCATAGGTTCACGGCCACCAGGGCGGCGATCAGCACGAGAACGCTGACGACATAAAGGAGGATCAGCTGTCTCTTTCGCTTCTTCAGATTGGCAGTTGAGGTGGTCCCGCATTCCGGGGAGCAAAAGCGCCCCTCGCCCACGAACGCCCGGTTGCAGCTGGCGCAGTGGCGGTGCTGGGGGATCTTCTCGATCATGTCGACTCCATCGGCGGTCGAGGTTAAAAGCGTTGCCCGGGAGGACTTCCAGCCTCAGGCGGAGTGGCGGTCGAGCTCGGCGTTCATCAAGATGATGCAGTGGTCCGCGTGATAGGAATGCGGGCCGAGCTTTATGACCGATGGGGAGTGGGACAGCAGCGCCGCCTCTTCCTCCGGGGTGAGATCATGATGGTCCGACAGGACGAACGTCACGTCGTCGGCGAACTGCTTGGCTCGAACGTCCTCGCCGTCCTCCTTGAGATACACCAGCTCGCTCTTGGAGGCCAGTTCGGCGATGACCTCGGCAAAGGAGCGCCTCGACACATAGACGCCGGGAGAGCTTTTGACCTCGTCGCCGTCCGCCTTTAGTATGGCGTTCCGCACCAGCGCGCCGGTCGAGCGCTCATCGGGGTTCAGGTAACGCACCTCGGCCCCGCTGAATCGGACCGTGAGCGGCGGCCGGGGCTCGCCCTGCAGCACCAGATAGATCTCGGCGTCCTTTCGTATGCCATGTGAGAGAAAGAATGTGGAGTTGACGCATCTCAGCAGGATGTCCAAGCGCCCGGCCGAACCGGCCAGGTCGTCCAGCTTGAAGTCGCCCGACGTGACGGCCTTGTGGCCGACCACCACGAAGCGCCTCACTGGTTCACCTGGTCCTTGAAGGCCGTCATGTCCTCGGACGACATCTGCTTCATCAGCTGCTTGCGAAGCTTGCGGTTGCCCATGAACCCTTTGACGGCCTTCTTGGACATGTTGAACTGGCGTAGCAGCTCACGGACGTCCTTGCCTTCGACGCCGGCGCCCCGGGCGATGCGGTTCACGCGCGACGACTTGATGAGCTTGGGGTCCTCCATCTCCTCGTCGGTCATGGAGTCCATGATGATCTTGAACTTCCTCAGCTTGGCCTGGGAGCCCTCCACGTCCATCTTGTCCTGCACGTTCCCTATGCCGGGGATCATGCTCATGATCTTCTGCAGGGGCCCCATGGAGGTGAGCATCTCCATCTGGGAGTACATCTCATTGAGGGTGAAGCGCCCGGACATCATCTTCCTGACCGTCTCTTCCGCCTGCTCCTCCGAGATGTTCTCCTTTGCCGCCTCCAGCAAGGTCTGCAGGTCGCCCATGCCCAGCAGGCGGGAGATGAACCTCGTTGGATCGAACGGCTCCAGATCGACCAGGTGCTCGCCGGTGCCGATGAACACGATCGAAGCGTTCGTCTGGGCCACCGCGCTCAGCGCCCCACCGCCCTTGGCGGTGCCGTCCATCTTGGTGATGATGACCGACGTCACCCCCACCGCGTCGTGGAACGCCTTGGCCTGGGGGCCGGCCTGCTGACCCACCGAAGCATCCAGGACGAGGACGCGCTCGTCCGGTCTGGCCACGTCGGCGATGCGCTTCAGCTCGTCGATGAGGTCCGATTCCAGGGAGTGCCTTCCAGAGGTGTCGATGATGATGACCTCCATGGTCTGGAACTCCTTCATGCCGTTGGCGACGATCTTGGCGGCGTCCTTCTCCCCCGGCTCGCCGTAGATGGATATGCCGACCTTTTCGGCGATCTGCTTCAGCTGGTCATAGGCGGCCGGACGGTACACGTCGGCGGCGATGACGCCAACCTTCAGACCTTTCTTGTTGAAGTAGCGGCCCAGCTTGCCGGTGGTGGTCGTCTTGCCCTGACCGTACAGGCCGACCATCATGATGGTCTGCTTGCTGATGGGCAGCGGCCTCTGTTGCCCCAGGATGCCGATCAGCTCGCTGTATATGATCTTGATGACGTGCTCCTTCGGACTGGTCCCGGCGGGAGGTTTCTCGGTGAGCGCCCTCCGCTCGACGTTCTTGGTCAGCTCCAGAACCAGCTTGACGTTCACGTCGGCCTGCAGCAGGGCGCGCTGGATGTCCCTGGTGATCTCCTTCACCAGCGCTTCGTCTATATGGCTTGCCCCTGCGATCTTCTTCAACACGCCGCGGAGCGACTGGCCAAGCCCTTCTAGAACCATAGGAACTCCCCTTGTGCGGAGAGCGTACGACCGTTATAAAGTATCGCCAAGAAGCCTACCTTTTCAAAGGTGGGTGAACGCAGGTCGTGGCGTCAGATCGCCGCTTTCTCCGGACTAAGGGCGACAGGCTGCCGTCAGTCGGTCGAACATGGCGGACGAAAAGGCCGAGTTCAGCTGCAAGGACACGAGCTCGTTGGCGAGCGGCTGACGATCCTTGCCATGAAAGGGCCGGTGAGGTTTCACAGCTGAACCTCGACCGAGGCTTCAGGCCTTAACGGTCGCCAAGGACAGGGATGCGGCGAAGCGCGCATCTTCTTTCGAGACCATTTTACGCCATGACGCTCACGACCCTGGTCTGGAATACTACGTTGAGCAGGTCCCTCAGCTTCGCCACCCCTTCCGCTCCCTCGCCGTCCAGGTCGACCCGCAGGACCCGTCTTCCGCGGTCCCTCAGGACGATGATGTCGCCCAGAGCTTCCGCGCTGGTCAGCTCTCCGAAGGAATACTCCGTCCCGGGAACCGGCACATCTCTCTCGGCACCATCGACGATCTGGATGAACAGCCCGGTGTTCGGCCCTCCCTTGTGCAGCTGCCCCGTGGAATGCAGGAAGCGTGGGCCATAACCCAGGGTGGTGGCCAGGCCGGTGGAGGTCAGAAGGTCGCCCTGCAAGCGCTTCAGTTCGTCGTGGACGTCGCGGTCGTAGCCGAGGTAGGCCTGAATGGAGATATAGTCGCCCTGCCTGGCCCTCGTCACCCATTCCTCTGCTGCCGCCCTCAGCTCATCCGGCTCAAACAGGTGGGATGAGGACACCCCCTGAGCGCGCCTTTCTCTGGTCCTTCCGCTGGACACCATGTCCCACGTCAGTTCCTTGGTGGCCTGAACGTCTGGCTGATCGAAGGGGTCTATCCCCATCACGATCCCGGCCGCAGCGGCTCCCAGCTCCCATTCGAACATGGCGCGTCCGAGCTCGATCTTGTCGTCCAGGATCATGTGCATCGTGGGGTGGCCGGCCTCCGACAGCTCCCTCATCCGTTCAGAGATGACGCTCTCCTCGCCGTCGAGCGAAAGGGCGATGAACGTCCTGTCCGGCGCATATTCGTCCGGCTCCAACCATGGCTCGCCCGCGACAGGTATGATGCCCCTCCCATCCTTGCCGGTGCTCTCGGCGAAGAGCTGCTCGGCCCATAGAGAAAAGCTTCGCAGCGACGCTGAGGTCATGATGGTGACCTTGTCCCTTCCCGCGGCCGTCAGCTCGCCCAGGGCGGCGCCCATGACCAGCCCCTCTTGCTGCCCTGCGGTGCTCGTAGCATCGCCCTCCCAGGCGTCGAAGGCGGATGCGAGCAACGAGTGCACATCGACGCCGAGCAGGGCCGCCGGGACCAGGCCAAATGCCGACAGCGCGGAATATCGGCCTCCGACGTCAGGGCTCGCCTCAATGATCCGTCGGAACCCCCTCTTGGCACCGATCTGGGCCAGCGAGGTGCCCGGATCGGTTATGGTCATGAAATGCCCCCCCACATCTGAGACGGCGGAGCGCATCTCTTCCCAGAAGTACCTGTACATCGACATCGTCTCGATCGTGCTGCCCGACTTGCTTGAGACGATGAACAGCGTGCTGCCCGGATCGATCTGCTCCATTACGCCTCTCACCTCGTCAGGATAGGTGCTGTCCAGGACCGTAAGGTCGGGATGCTCGTCCACTGCCCCGAAGGTCCTGCTGAACACGCAGGGGGCCATGCTGGAACCTCCCATTCCCAGGAGGACGGCCTTCGTAATTCCGTCATAGCACACCTTCCTGGCAACGTCGAGGATGTCGTCCAGTTGGGGCCGCATGCTTCTTCCCAGGGAAAGCCAGCCGAGCATATCGGTCACCTCCCCCCTGGCCGTGCGCCACAGGGAGAGGTCCTTCTGCTTCAGTCTCCTTAGGAGGTTCATGCCGTCCCACTGCTTCAGCCTGGCATCGACGCTGTCCTGATAGAGGCCTAGTTCTAATTCCATTATCCGTCCCCCGGCCCTAGCCCACCGTCCATTCTCGGTTCGGAGGATATATAAATGATATGTTGGAGCAAGCTCGCTCAGAGATGCGAAGGGACAGACGTCGCCAGGACCTCGCCGGACCGGGATCGGACGGTCTTCCTCCTGAACGCACGAGCATGGCGATGCAGGGCTTGTCTTCTCATTCCAAGACCGCACTCGATGCTCGCGCTCCTTCTCCGAGGTGATTGATAAATAGTCGTTGCTGAAGGAAAGGTCTTTGGATGCCCGTGGTGAAGGCCGAGGATGGGAAAAAGATCTCTGAGCCCAATGAGGGCCGCGAGAACGAGACGGCAGCCGATGCCTTCACCAGGCTATCCAGCAGCGACAGGGGACTGACCGAGAAGGAGGCCAAGAAGCGGATCGAACGCTACGGCAGGAACGAGCTGGTGGAGAGGAAGAGGCATCCGGCGGTAGAGTTCCTCCGCCATTTCTGGGGGCCGATCCCCTTCATGATCATGATCGCCCTCGTCCTCTCGGCGGTGGTCGGCCATTGGGAGGAGTTCGTCATCATCCTGGCCCTTCTGATCACGAACGCCGTGGTGGGCTTCTACCAGGAAAGAAAGGCCGGCAATGCCATCGAGATGCTGAAGAAGAAGCTCGCCCCGGAGGCCCGCGTGCTACGTGACGGCGCATGGAAGAAGGCGCCGGCGGCCGAGCTCGTGCCGGGCGACGTGGTCCGGGTCCGCCTTGGCGACATAGTGCCGGCGGACATCGTGCTGTTCAAGGGACAGTACCTAGAGGTGGACCAGTCCGCGCTGACCGGCGAGTCGCTGCCGGTAGAGAAAGCAATCAACGACATAAGCTACTCCAGCTCCCTGGTGCGAAAGGGCGAGATGGACGCCCTGGTGGTCGCAACCGGCCATGACACATATTTCGGGAAGACCACCAAGCTGGTGGGCGAGGCCCGGAGCATTGGGCACTTTCAGCGCAATGTCATGAAGATAGGGAACTATCTCATCGTGATCGCCGCCGTCCTGGTCTCACTGGTCTTCATAGCGGCGGTCCTGCGCCACGAGAGCCTCCTGGAAACATTGCAGTTCGCCCTGGTCCTCACGATCGCGTCGATCCCGGTGGCCCTCCCCGCCGTGCTCTCGGTCACCATGGCCGTGGGGGCGATCGACCTGGCGAGGAAGGAGGCGATCGTCAGCAAGCTGGTGGCGATCGAGGAGATGGCCGGGGTCGATGTACTGTGCAGCGACAAGACCGGGACCATAACCCAGAACAAGTTGACAGTGGACAAGGTCATCGGCTATGGCGGCATGGACGGGGACCATGTGCTGTTGAACGCTGCCCTGGCCTCACGCGCCGAGGACAACGATCCGATCGATGATGCCATCCTGCAGAAGAGCGGCGCTGCCGAGGCTGTCAGGGGCGAGCGGGGCAGGTACGTCGTACGCGATTTCGTCCCTTTCGACCCGGTGATAAAGCGCACCGAGGCCCAGGTGTCGCTGGACGATAAGGAGTTCCGCGTGGCCAAGGGAGCGCCCCAGGTGATACTGGGCATGGCCGAGGAAAAGGACCAGATCGGCGATCGGGTGCGCCAGGACGTTCATGAAATGGCCGCCCGGGGCTCCAGGACGCTGGGGGTGGCGCGCCGGGAGGAAGGGAAGTGGAAGATGCTGGGGCTGATCGGCCTGCACGACCCGCCTCGCGACGATTCGGCAGAGACGATCGACAAGGGGAAGCGGATGGGCCTCGACATCAAGATGGTGACCGGCGACCACACCGCCATCGCCCAGGAGATCGCTCAACAGGTCGGGTTGAGCACCGACATCATCTCATCGGACAGCTTCACCGACCTTCCGGACGAGAAGGCCGCCGAGGTCGTGGAGAAGGCCGACGGCTTCGCGGAGGTGTTCCCGGAGCACAAGTACCGCATCGTCAAGCTGCTCCAGGGAAAGGGCCACATAGTGGCCATGACCGGCGACGGCGTCAACGACGCCCCGGCGCTCAAGCAGGCGGATGCGGGGATCGCGGTGGAAGGCGCCACCGATGCCGCCAAATCGGCGGCCGACATCGTGCTGACGGTCCCGGGGCTGGACGTGGTCATCGACGTCGTCGTGGAGAGCAGAAAGATCTTCCAGAGGATGATCAACTATTCGATCTACCGCATCTCGGAAACGGTCCGGGTGCTGGTGTTCATCACGCTGTCCATCCTCATCTTCCAGCTGTACCCGATAACGGCATTGATGATCATCCTGCTGGCGCTTCTGAACGACCTGCCGGTCCTGACGATCGCGTATGACAACGTCAACTACTCCATGGAACCGGAGAAGTGGGACATGCGGTCCCTGCTGCTGGTGGCCACGTTCATGGGCGCGATCGGGGTGACCATATCGTTCATCGTCCTGTACCTCGCTCTGGAAGTGTTCCATCTGGAGGCTCCGGCGCTGCAATCGCTGATATACCTCAAGCTGTCGGTGGGCGGGCACTTCGTGCTGCTGGCCGCGCGTACCAAGGGGCCATTCTGGTCGGTGAGGCCGGCACCCCAGCTGCTCTGGGCCATCGTGCTGACGCAGGTGACCGCCACCGCCCTCGTCACCTTCGGGATCCTGCTGCCGCAGCTTCCCCTGGTATATGTCGGCTTCATATGGGCGGAGAGCGCGATCGCGTTGCTGGTGACCGACTTCCTCAAGGTCCGGCTGTACAACGTGCTGTTCCGGAGGGGGATCGTCGCCAGGGGCGTTCCCTCCGAGCAGCAGTGAGAACCAGCCGCGAAGACCTCGCGGAACGGTCCTCGTTGCCATGGTCTAGCATTCTCTAGTAGGGAAAAGTAGATTACCGAGGCGACCAGGATAATCATCGGGCGATCATGATGGATACCGTTGCAACGATGAAGGGCGACCGCCGAGAGCCCTTGCCAGACCTGAAGCAGATCGAGGCGTTCATACTTGACATGGACGGGGTGGTCACCGATACCGCCCGGATCCATGCCTCCGCCTGGAAGCAGGCCTTCGATGAGTTCCTCGAGGAAAGGGCGCGTTCGCGCGGGGAACACTTCGTTCCGTTCGATGAGCGCTCCGATTATCTCCGATACGTCGACGGCAAACCGCGATGCGACGGCGTCGTCTCCTTCCTTGGCTCGCGCGGCATCGCTCTACCGTTCGGAAGCCATGACGATGGTCCGGAGGAGCTGACCGTCTGCGGGATCGGCAACCGGAAGAACCAGTACTTCCTGGAGCGCCTGAGGCGCGAAGGCGCTGATGCATACGAGTCGACCATCGATTTCATCCGGAGCATGCGTTCGCTGGGGCACCGGTTCGCGATCATATCCGCCAGTCGCAATGCGAGGATGATACTGGAGAAGGCGAAGCTGACCGATCTCTTCGAGGTGATGGTGGACGGCAACGAAGCTGACGAATGGAACTTGAAAGGAAAGCCAGCGCCCGACATCTTCCTGGAGGCCGCTAGACGGCTGGGAACAAGCCCGGACCGCTCGGCCGTGATCGAGGACGCCCTGTCCGGGGTGGAAGCGGGGCGGGCAGGCGGCTTCGCCCTGGTCATCGGGATCGACCGCGGGGACCATGAGTTCGAGCTGCGGGCGCATGGCGCCGACATCGTGGTGCGGGACCTGGCGGACATCATGCCCGAGGGTGCGGCCGGGGCCTGGTTGCCGTCGGCGATGGACAACGTGGACAAGATATTCAGGGACCTGCTGAAGGGGACCTCGGGCATATTCCTCGACTATGACGGCACCCTCACCCCCATCGTCAGGGAGCCCTCGATGGCCATCATGTCCGACCGGATGCGCCGCATCGTTGAGGACCTGTCCAGGACATGTCCGGTATCCATCGTCAGCGGGAGGGACCTCGATGACATAAGGAAGATGGTCGGCCTCGAGAACGTAACATACGTCGGCAGCCATGGGTTCGAGGTCCTGGGAGCCAACGGCTCGTTCCACGACCAGGCCAGGGGAAGGCCGTTCCTCCCGTCCCTCGCCAAGGCAGAAAGCGAGCTGCGGGGCGCCGTTCAAGGGGTCCCGGGAGCATGGATCGAACGAAAGAGGTTCGCCGTCACGATGCACTATAGGAACGTCGACGAGGGGAACGTCCCCCTGCTGGAGGAGCGATTTGACGCGGTGGCCGGACATCATCCCGATCTGAGGAAGGCGGGAGGGAAGAAGGTGTTCGAGCTGCTCCCCAACATCGACTGGAACAAGGGCAGGATGATCCAGGCGCTCCTTGATATGAAGCATGTGAACGGAGCCCGGGCGATGCCGCTGTTCATCGGCGATGACGTCACGGACGAGGACGCGTTCCGCGTGCTTGCCGACACGGGTATCACCATCGTGGTGAGCGACCGCCCCCGGGAGACGGCCGCTCATTACTTCCTAAAAGACGTTCCCGAGGTGTACGACTTCCTCGAGACGCTGTCCGAGCTTCTGGAGAAGTATTCCACCGAGGGGGACTGGCTGCTACGGTATGACATGTACGACCCGGAGGACGAAAAGCTGAGGGAGGCGCTGTGCACGGTCGGGAACGGCCATTTCGCCAGCAGGGGCGCGGCCCCTGAATCGACCGCAGGGGAGCGCCACTATCCCGGCACCTACCTGGCGGGAACGTACAACCGGCTGGAGAGCAATGTAGAAGGTCAGACAATAGTGAACGAGAGCATCGTGAACGTGCCCAACTGGCTTCGTCTGACGTTCCGCATCGGTGACGGCGAGTGGTTCGATATAGACTCGGTCGAGGTCCGGGGCTACCGACAGGAACTGGACATGCGCAACGGCGTCCTCGACAGGAGCGTCACCTTCGTCGACGGAGGCGGCCGGCGGACCCGCATCCACCAGCGGCGGTTCGTCAGCATGGAGGACGCCCACATCGCCGCGCTGGAGATGACTATCACCCCGGAGAACTGGTCAGGGAACGTGCAAGTGCTGTCGGAGCTGGACGGCAGCGTGGAGAACACCCTGGTGGAGCGCTATCGGCAGCTGTCCACCAAGCATCTGGAGGGGTTCGAAGGCGGCGCCTCCGGCGGCACGATCTGGCTTCAGATGGTTACCAGCCAGTCGCGGGTCCGGATCGCCGAGGCCGCAAGGACCAGGGTGAAGGATGGAGGAGAGGTCATCGAGGTCGAGCGATCGCTGGTGAAGGGGAAGGAGCGCATAGGTCAATCGTTCGAGGTGCAGGTGAGAGAGGGCCTTCCGGTCCAGATCGAGAAGGTGTGCGCGATCTTCTCGTCGAAGGATCGGGCGATATCGGAGCCCTGCCTGGAGGCGGTCAAATCGGTCGAGCGCGCCGGCAGCTTCGATGAGCTGTTGAGCGAGCATAAGGACATATGGGACAGCCTGTGGGACCGGTGCATGATCGAGGTCGATACCAGCGAGGGGATGGTCAATAAGATTCTCAACCTGCACCTCTTCCATCTGCTCCAGACCGTTTCGATCAACACCATCGATCTTGACGCCGGAGTGCCGCCGAGAGGGTTGCACGGGGAGGCATACCGCGGCCTGATCATGTGGGACGAGCTCTTCATATTCCCCTTCCTGAACCTGCGCATCCCCGACATCACCCGCTCTCTTCTCCTGTACCGCTTCCGCCGCCTCCCCGAGGCGAAATGGGCGGCCAAGCAGGCCGGCTACGAGGGGGCGATGTTCCCATGGCAGAGCGGCAGCAACGGCCGGGAGGAGGCCCAGAGGATCCACCTCAATCCCGTATCGGGAAAATGGATACCCGACCACTCGGAGCTGGAGCGCCATATAGGGCTGGCGATCGCCTTCAACACCTGGAACTACTACCAGGTCTCGGGCGACATGGACTTCATGGCGTTCTACGGCGCCGAGATGATGGTGGAGATCGCCCGGTTCTGGGCCAGCAAGGTCAGCTACAACCGGTCGCTCGATCGCTACGAGATCCTGGGCGTGATGGGGCCGGACGAGTTCCACGAGCGCTATCCCGATTCGGACAAGCCGGGCATCAATAACAATACATACACCAATGTCATGGCGGCCTGGATGTTCGCCCGCACCATCGATGCCCTCAGGGAGCTTCCCCTGGCGCATCGCCGGGACCTGTGGGCCGACCTGCGGCTGACGGACGAGGAGCTGGACGGATGGGACCTGATCAGCAGGAAGATGTACATCCCCTTCCACGGCGACGGGATCATCAGCCAGTTCGACGGCTTCGAGGGACTGGAGGAGCTTGACTGGGAAGCCTACCGCCAGAAGTACGGAAACATCCACCGGCTGGACCGCATCCTGAAGGCCGAGGGGGACACCCCCGATCGATACCAGGTGTCGAAGCAGGCGGACGTGCTCATGCTGTTCTACCTGTTCTCAAAGGAGGAGATGAGGGAGGTCCTCGAGCGGGCCGGCTATCGCCTGGAGGAGGACACCATGAGGAAGACGGTGGACTATTACATGAAGCGGACCTCTCACGGCTCCACCCTCAGCCGCATGGTGCACGCCTGGGTGGTGTCCAGGACCAACAGGGAGATGTCCTGGAACCTGTTCCGTGAAGCGCTGAGAAGCGACATATCGGACATCCAGGGGGGGACGACCAACGAGGGCATCCACCTGGGGGCCATGGCGGGAACGGTGGACATGGTCCAGCGATGCTATTCTGGACTGGAGACCCGGGGGGGCATCATACGCTTCGATCCCCGGCTTCCGGCCGAACTGACCGGGCTGCACTTCGCCATCGACTATCGCCATCACTGGATCGACGTCGACATCGATAAGGACCGGCTCCGGCTGTCGAGCCAGCCTCAGGACATTCAGCCCATCAAGGTCGGTTACAAGGACGACATCAGGGTGTTCGAGCCTGGCACCACGATCGAGTTCGATCTTCATCGTTAGGCGGCGCCCCTGAACGCCGGACGACGCTCGGCCTGGCGGCATCGGCCCCGGGCAATGATTAAGAACGTTGCCTTCAGAAGCTTCCCCGTCCTGCGCCGCCCTCCTGGCGGCGGGACCGGATGGAGGGATGAAAGGAATGAGGATGGTATTCACCGAGGTCATGGGCGCCCAGGAACGGCTCGAGGAGGCGTTCCCGGACGACGACATCGTAATGTTCGACGGCCCTCTGGACAAGGATGAACTGGTCCACGAGGCCCAGGGCGCATCGGTCCTGTCGGTCTTCATACGGACCCGGGTCGACAAGGACGTCATCGACTCGCTTCCCGAGCTCAGGATGATCAACACCCGCAGCACCGGCTTCGACCACATCGACGCGGAGCATGCCCTGGAGAAGGGGATGGCGGTCACCCACGTGGCCGAGTACGGACCTCACGTGGTGGCCGAGCACGCCTTCTGCCTGCTGCTGGCGTGCGCCAGGGACCTGGTGCAGGCCGACCGCTCCGTCAAGGAGGACAAGCGGTTCGATTTCCATCCGTTCCGCGGCATCGAACTGAGGGACAAGGTCCTGGGCGTCCTTGGCACCGGCAGGATCGGCTCGGAGGCGATACGCATCGCCCGCGGGTTCGGGATGAAGGTGATGGCCTTCGACATGTACCCCAACGAGGCGTTGGCCCAGGAGTTCGCCTTCTCGTACCATTCGCTCGAGGAGGTGCTGGGATCGAGCGATTTCGTCACCGTCCATTTGCCGCTCACCGATGACACCAGGGGCCTGATCGGCAGGGAGGAGCTGCAGCGGATGAGGAAAGGGAGCATACTGATCAACGCCGCCCGGGGGGCCATCGTGGACGAGGGTGCGCTAAGGGAGGCGCTGGACGGCGGCCACCTGAGGGCCGCCGGCGTCGACGTCATCGCCAATGAGTCCGATCCGGGGGCCAGCCCCCTGATCTCTTCTGAACGGATCATCATCACACCCCACATCGGCTTCTACACGGGGGAAGCGGTCGATCGGATGCTGGAGCATTCCATCGACATCATCAGGTCGTTCCGCTCCGGGGACATCAAGGGCCGGGTGCCGGTCGAATACGTCAGCCCATCGAAGGTTCGCTGAGCTGAGGGCGAACCGATGTTCGAGGACCCATGCCCAGCACTGGGGCCGGCACGCGTCCGGGCCCAGACCGGCATGGGCGCTCAGGGGCAAACCTCTTTTAATGACAACCTTCCAAAGGAACGAACAAAGGAGCTGATGGGATGGCTAGAATGGCAATAAATGGAATGGGGCGCATCGGAAGGATGGTCGCCCGGCGTTTTGTCACCGATCCGCCTGAGGGCATCGAACTGGTCGCGGCCAACGATCTCTATCCGGCCGAGACCATCGCGTACCTTACCAAATATGATTCCGTCCACGGTAAGGCGCCCTTCGAGGTGGAGCATGGGGATGATTTCATCCGTCTTGGAAAGACAAGGATACAGATGTTCAGAGAGAACGATCCAGCCAATATCCCATGGGGGAGCCTAGGGGTGGACATCGTATTGGAATGCACCGGGGCCTTCCGCGACCGGGACAAGGCGGCCGGACACATAAAGGCCGGAGCGTCCAAGGTGGTGATAAGCGCCCCGTCGGACAGTGCCGATCTGACGCTGGTATTGGGTGTGAACGAGGAGATGTACGAGCCGTCGAAGCACGAGATCATCACGATCGCGTCGTGCACGACCAACTCCCTGGCCCCGGTGGCCAAGGTATTGAACGATTCCTTCGGGATCGATCACCTCATGGCGACCACCATTCACGCCTATACCGCCAGCCAGAAGCTGGTCGATTCGCCGGCCAGGAAGGTCCGGAGAGGCAGAGCGGCCGCGATGTCGCTCGTTCCGACCACCACCGGCGCGTCCAGGGCCACGCTGAAGGCGATCCCCGAACTGGAGGGCAGGATGCATGCATTGGCCGTACGGGCCCCCATACCCGACGGCGCCCTGACCGACATCACGGCCGACCTGAACAAGGACGTCACGGAGGAGGAGGTCAACTCGGCCATGAGGGAGGCCGCCGAGGGTAAGATGAAAGGCATCCTCGGCTACAGCGAGGACCCGCTGGTATCGGTCGACATAGTGGGCGATCCCCGCTCTTCCATCATCGACGCGGAGTCCACCAAGGTGCTGAACGGCCGGACCGTGAAGGTGCTGGCCTGGTACGACAACGAGTACGGCTTCGCCTGCCGGATGATCGACACCGTGGCGTTCCTGTCCCGAAAGGGACTTCCCGAGAGGGCGGTCAGGATGGAGGCCCCGGTGAGGGCATGAGACGAGGACGGTGGCCCCCATGCAGCAGAGGACGACGGAAACCAAGGCCGCGGCGCATCCCCGGTATATACGCTGGTTCAAGGACATAAGCATCGGCGACGTGCCGGTGGTGGGGGGGAAGAACGCCTCCCTGGGCGAGATGTACCGGGAGCTCAGCGGCGAGGGCGTGAAGGTCCCGAACGGATTCACGGTGACGGCCGAAGGCTACTGGCACATGATCTCCTCCACCGGGATCAGGGACGAGATGGGGAAGGCGTTGGACGGGGTGGACAAGAACGATGTCGCCGACCTCGCCTTCCGCGGACGGAAGGTCCGCGGCCTGATACACCAGGCCGGGATCCCCGATGACCTGTGGGCCGAGATCGCCGACGCGTACGACCTGCTGTGCCAGCAGTACGGCGAGGACACCGATGTGGCGGTGCGCTCGTCAGCGACCGCCGAGGACCTTCCCACGGCATCCTTCGCCGGACAGCAGGAGACGTTCCTCAACGTTCGCGGACACGCCGCGCTCAGAGAGGCGTGCGTCGGCTGCTTCGCCTCCCTGTTCACCGATCGCGCCATCGCCTACCGGATCGACCAGGGGTTCGGCCAGATGGACATCGGCCTGTCGATAGGGATCATGAAGATGGTCCGCTCCGACCTCGCCTCCAGCGGGGTCATCTTCACCCTCGACACTGAGACCGGGTTCCGCGACGTGGTGTTCATCACCGCCTCTTACGGGCTGGGGGAGAACATCGTGCAGGGCGCGGTGAACCCCGACGAGTACTACGTCTTCAAGCCCACCTTCCGCGAGGGGTCCAGGGCCATAATCAGGAAGAAGAGGGGAGACAAGGAGAAGAAGCTGATCTACAGCGGGGGCGGCAAGCGGACCGAGAACGTCGAGGTGCCGGACGAGGCGCGCCTGCGCTTCTGCCTCACCGACGACGAGGTCCTCGAGCTTGCCTCGTACGCGCTCAAGATCGAGGAGCACTATTCGAAAAAGGCCGGCCACCCCGAGCCGATGGACATCGAATGGGCCAAGGACGGAGAGACGAAGGAGCTATACATCGTCCAGTCGCGGCCGGAGACGGTGCAGTCCCAGAGGCCCATGGACGTCCTGGAGAACTATGTCCTGGGATCGAGGAGCAAGGTGCTGAGCCAGGGGAGGAGCGTGGGCTCCAAGATCGCGTCGGGAATGGTGCGGGTCATCACCGATGAAGGCCAGCTGTCGACATTCCGCCCCGGCGAGGTCCTGGTGTCCGTAAGCACCACTCCCGACTGGGAGCCGGTCATGAAGATCGCCGCCGCCATCGTGACCGACCAGGGGGGAAGGACCTCGCATGCGGCCATCGTGAGCCGCGAGCTGGGGATACCGGCGGTGGTGGGGACGGTCGACGCCACCAGCTCGATACGCGATGGTGAGATGGTAACGGTCAGCTGCGCCGAGGGCGATGACGGGTTCGTCTACGAGGGAAAGCTGCCGTTCCACGTTGAACGCATCGAGCTTGGCGGCATGAAGAGGCCGGAGACGGAGATGATGATGAACCTCGGCAATCCCGACGAAGCGTTCTCCTATTCCTTCATACCGAACGACGGGGTCGGCCTGGCCAGGCTGGAGTTCATCATAGGGAGCTACATCCGGGTGCATCCCATGGCCCTGTTGCATCCGGAGAAGGTCGCCGACCGCCAGGAGCTGGAGGAGATCGAGCGGCTGACGGCCGCCTATCCGGACGGCGAGACGTACTTCACCGAGTCGCTGGCTCACGGCATCGCCACCATCGCCGCGGCGTTCTATCCGAAGGACGTCGTGGTCCGCATGAGCGACCTGAAGAGCAACGAGTACGCGGCCCTGATCGGCGGCCGCCACTTCGAGCCGGAGGAGAACAACCCCATGCTGGGCTTCCGCGGCGCGTCCCGCTACTACTCGGACCGCTACCGAGAGGGCTTCGGCCTGGAATGCCGGGCGGTCCGCATGGTCCGGGACGAGATGGGCCTGAGGAACGTCGTGCCCATGATCCCGTTCTGCCGGACGGTGGAAGAGGCGGAAAAGGTCGTCGAGGAGATGAGGAGGAACGGCCTGGAGAGGGGCGAGAACGGATTGCGGCTGTTCATCATGTGCGAGATCCCTAACAACTTCCTGCTCATCGACGAGTTCAGCCGCTACTTCGATGGTTTCTCCATCGGCTCGAACGACCTGACGCAGCTGGTGCTGGGGATCGACCGCGACTCCGACATCCTCGCCAGGGAGTTCGACGAGAGGGACGAGGGCGTGCTGAAGGCCATGTCGCTCTCCGTTCAGGGAGCGCTCAGGAACGACCGCCACAGCGGGATCTGCGGCCAGGCGCCCAGCGATTATCCCGAGGTCGCCGAGTTCCTGGTGCGGGAGGGCATCGATTCGATATCCGTCAATCCCGACTCGCTGATGAGCGTCACCTTGAAGGTGGTGCGGACCGAGGAGGAGCTTGGGCGAAACCCTCACGAAACCGAGACGGAGCGGGGTAAGGGATGATCTATACCCTGGCGCTAAATCCCGCCATCGACCGCACCATGTGGGTTGAGCGGATGGACTTCCTCGCGACGACGCGTGTGAGGAGGGAGTCCCGCTATCCCGGGGGCAAGGGCATCGACGTCTCCAGGGTGCTGACCGGCCTAGGCGTCCCCAATGTGGCCCTCGGCTTCGTCGGGGGGTTCGTCGGCGATGAGCTGGAGTGCCGGCTTGGCTATGAAGGCGTCCAGACGGACATGGTCCGGGTGTCCGGGGAGACGCGCACCAATATCATCGTGAACGAGACGGCCGGCGACGGCCGGCATCTGCTGCTGACGGCCAAGGGGCCGAAGATCGATCCCCATGAGCTGGGCACCCTTTTCCGCAAGATCGAGAACCTGTCGGAGCCAAGCATGATGGCCATCGGGGGCAGCCTTCCCCGGGGCGTTCATCCGGACGCCTACCGGCGCATCATCACCATCATGAAGCGTAAGGGGACGATGACCATCCTCGACGCTGACGGCGAGAACCTTCGAAGCGGCATACAGGCCGGCCCGGACTATATCAAACCGAACCGCCACGAGATGAGCGAACTGGTCGGAAGAAAGCTCAACGGTCTGGAGGAGATCGTCCAGGCGGCCGAGGAGGTGCGTTCACAGGGCGTGGGGACGGTGCTGGTGTCCATGGGCGCCGACGGCATGGTGGCCGTGGGCGACGGGAAGAGATATCTGGCCACTCCGCCCAAGGTGGAGACGGTGAACAACGTGGGACTGGGCGATTCAGCGGTGGCGGGCTTCATGTACGGCCTGGCCAACCGCTTCGAGCTCAAGGACTGCCTGGTGCATGGCACGGCCGCCGGAACGGCCACCGCGATGAAGCCCGGGACGGCCCGAGCGAACAAGGAGGACGTGATGGCCATGGTGCCGAGGATCGGTCTCAGGGACCTAATGAGGGACGAAAAATGACGGGGACATATCATACAGCGGTCCCTCTGGACGTGCCGCCGGACCAGAGGGGGGCATTTCAGGAACGCTACGATAGGATGACCGGCAGCAAGGGCCGCCTGATGCTGTTCGCCGGGGACCAGAAGATGGAGCATCTGAACGATGACTTCCATGGCGAGGGCATCGACCCGGACGACGGCGATCCTGAGCATCTGTTCCGCATCGCCTCCCGCGGCAGGATAGGCGCGTTCGCCACCCAGTTCGGGCTCATCGCCCGGTACGCGGCCAACCATCGGGACGTTCCGTACGTGGTGAAGCTGAACTCCAAGACCCATCTGGTCAAGCCTCTCCAGGCGGAGCCCCTGAGCCGCCAGTGGCTGGCCGTCGACGAGGTCGCGGCCCTGAGGGACGAGAACGACCTTGACATCGTGGGGGTCGGTTACACCGTATACCTGGGAAGCGAGCACGAGGCGGTCATGCTGACCGAGGCCGCCCAGATCGTGCACCGGGCCCACCGCCTGGGGATGACGGCGATATTGTGGATGTACCCGCGCGGGAGGGCCGTCCCCGTCGAGAGGGACATGCACCTCGTCGCCGGAGCGGCCGGCGCGGGCGCTTGCCTGGGAGCGGACTTCGTCAAGCTGAACTGTCCCGGGGGGCCGGACGCGATGACCGGCTTCGAGGAGGTGGTCCGGGCGGCCGGCCGGACCGGGGTGCTATGCTCCGGAGGAAGCCACAAGGACGAGAGGGCGTTCCTCGAGAGGCTACACCAGCAGATCGCGTCCGGCGCGGGGGGCAGCGCCACCGGACGCAACATCCATCAGAAACCGCTGGACCGGGCAGCGAGGTTCTGCGACGCCATTTATGCCATTACGGTCGATGGCTCCTCGGTCAGAGAGGCCATGGGCCTGTTCCAGGGGGACCCTGGAGCTTGACGCTGCTCATCCTCCTGCGCCACGGCCGCAGCGAATGGAACGAGGTGGGACGGTTCACCGGATGGACCGATGTCGATCTCTCCGACGGCGGTAAGGAGGAAGCGAGAAGGGCCGGGGAGCGGATCCGGGACGAGGGGATCACCTTCGACGTGGCGTACACGTCGGTCCTCAAGCGCGCCATACGCACGGCCTGGATCGTCATGGACGTTATGGACCTCATGTGGGTCCCGCTGTACCGCTCGTGGAGGCTGAACGAGAAGCATTACGGGGCGCTGCAGGGCCTCAGCAAAGAGGAGATGACCCGAAAGCACGGGGCAGAACAGGTTCACGCCTGGCGGCGGGTGTACGACGTCCGCCCCCCTCCCCTTGACCCGTCGGACCGGAGGCATCCATCGCACGATCCACGCTACCGCGGCCTGCGTCCGGAGGAGATGCCGTCGACCGAGTCCCTGAAGGACACGCTACAAAGGACGCTTCCCTACTGGTTCGACGAGATCCTCCCTCGCATCCGGAACGGCAGCGATGTCCTGGTGGCGGCGCACGGCAATAGCCTGAGGGCGCTGGTGAAACATCTCGACGGCATAGGCGACGACGACATCGCCGGCGTCAACATTCCGACGGGAATACCTCTGGTGTACGAGATGGACAAGGATGCGGTGAAGGGAAGACGCTATCTCGCTTCGCCGGACGAGCTGTCCAAGGCCAAGGAGAAGGCATCCCGGGCGAGCGCCTTCACGCGCGGACGGTCTGCCGAACCAGGGCCTTGATGGCCGGCAGCTCCCTACCGGAGAGCATCTCCAGGAAGGCGCCCCCGCCCGTCGATACGTACGATATCTGCTCGCTGAGCCCATAGCGGTCCAGGGCGGCGTCGGTGTCCCCTCCGCCCACGAGCGAATAGGCCGGGGACCGGGCGATCGCCTTGGCGACCATCCTCGTGCCGACGTCGAAGCCCTCCTGCTCGAACTTGCCCATGGGGCCGTTCCAAACGATCGTTCCCGCGGCCTTAAGCTCCGAGGCGAACCGGTCCATGGTGCGGGCCCCGATGTCCAATGCGCTCTTGTCCGCCGGGAGGTCGTCGACGTCCACCTCTCTCCGTCCGCCGTCGTCGACGGCGAAGTCCTCAGGAAGCACGATCGATCCTGGCCTCTCGTCCAGCATCCTCATCGCTCTTTCGACCGCCTCGCCGTTCGCGCGATGGCCCCCCACGTCGACGCCCTGGGCTCGCAGGAAGGGGAAGGCCATGGCCCCGCCCAGAAGCAGGCGGTCGGCGATCCGCGACAGATGTTCGATGGTGGCGATCTTGCTGCTCACCTTCGCTCCCCCGATCGCCACCACCAGCGGCCTGTCCGGTGACTCCAGGACGCCCTCAAGCGCCTGAAGCTCCTTCTTCATCAGCAGCCCCCCGGCCGTGTCGTCGATGTGCCTCGTCACTCCCACGTTGGAGGCGTGCGCCCGGTGGGCGTTGGCGAACGCGTCGTCCACGTAGGCATCGGCGAGGGAGGCCAGCGATCTCGCGAACGATTCATCGTTGGCCTCCTCGCCCGGGTCGAACCTCAGGTTCTCGAGCATGAGTATCGAGCCGTTCCTCATGGATGAGGCGGCATCCTCCGCCTTCGGCCCGACGATCTCGTCCGCGAAGGCCACCTTCTCGCCCGTCAGCTCGGACAGGCGCTCGCTCACCGGCCTAAGGCTGAGCTCGGGCACCCGCTTTCCGCCCGGTCGGTCCAGGTGCGAGCAGACGATGGGCATGCCGCCCTTCTCCAGGATGTAACGGACGGTCGGCAGGATGGCATTGATGCGTGAATCGTCGGCGACAGCGCCGTTGCGCAGCGGGACGTTGAGGTCCACTCTCAGAAGGACGCGTTTTCCGGCTAGGTCCATTTGGTCGACGTAGCGGATGGAGTTCATGTTCCAAAGGGGGAGCCGGATGAATAAATGACTATTGGCCGGCGAACGCTTCCATCGTGGCGAGCAGTAGGGAAAAGGGTGGGAAGGGCTAGCTCTGTCAGAAGGGATGGGATGCACTCTGTCGACTAGCCTAAGCTTCCCAATCCTAATATTCATTCGGACGTATTTATAGCTTGTGGATGGCGTTTATTTTATTATATTAGTACGAAAATTGAGAAAGGTGGTAAGGGTTTTGAAGGGAAGGGGTTTCAGAGGTAGCCGGACTTCTGGAGGGCCATCAGGTCCTCGGTGCTCAGCTTCTCGCCGGCCTTGAACCTGTCGAAGATCTTTTCCGCCTCTTCCTTGGCAGAGGTCTCATCCTCTTTCCTCTTGGCCTTACGGGCCTTCTGCCTCATGCCGCTGATTATCTTGTCGTAATCATGCACCTGGCGGATGTTCTCGATGTGGGCCCTATGCTCCTCGTCGGCGTTGATCTTGTTAGCGACAAAGGCTTCCTGCGCTGCATCGGCCTCCTTGCGGACCGCATCGGCCTGCTCGTACAGCTCGATCATGGCATCGTGAGATGTCTGGGCCTTCTCGGCGTGCTCGGAAACCTCTTTGTGATATGCCTCAGCTTTGTCCTTTGCTTCGCGAAGCTCCTTCACCGCGCTCTTGACCTCTTCGTTCGAGTCGTAGGCCTTCTCCCTCTCCTTGATCTGGCTCTGGATGCTGGCCATCTGCTCGATGAGCTCCTGCTCCTTGTCCTTAGAGAGGACGGAGGTCATCTGCTTGAACTCGAGGGCCTTGAGGTCCTTCTTGAGGCGGGAGATCGGCGGACCGCTCCTGGGCAGGTTCTCTTTCTTGACCTTCCCGGCCTTCTCGTTGAGCTCGTTGACGATCTTGTTCCAGTGGTCGCGGTTGTCCTTTGCCTCCCGGACCTTGGCGTTCATCTCGTCACGGGCCTCGCGGTGTTTGGCGGCCTGATCGACAAGTTCCCTGACCTTGGCGTTGAGGGCGTCCCTCTTATCCACCCATTCACGGGTCTTCTCGTTCAGCTCGTCGCGGATCCTGCGATGCTTCTCAGCTTCAACATTATGCAACTGACGCTTCTGTTCGAGTTCCTCCAACAGTTCAGTCATATACGTTCACACTCAACAGCAAGCCTTAAAAATCGCTTGGCGGAAGAGGAGATAATAACACTCATTTATATTACTTTTGGAGTCCGGCGGAGAATTTTTCGGGCGAGCCAGATATCGGAATATATCAGGTCAGCCTGAAAATTAATTCAGCCTTCCTCGCTGTCGTCGTCCGATGAGGGTTCCAGCTGCACCTCGTGCCAATCGTTTCCGAAGCGGTCGGCGCCGCCCGTCTTGAGCTGGAACTTCACTCTCAGATGCCCGTCCTCGAAGAACACGTAGGCGTTCTTCAGCATGGAGATGTAGTAGGAGACGCGCTTTCCCTGTTGCGACAGCCGCCTCTCCTGGCATACCAGGAGGCCGGCTGCTTCCAGCTCCTTGATCCGTCGATAGCAGGCCGCTATGGGAATTCCGAAGCGGTGCGCAATGTCCTGCGCCGAGCGCGCCTGCCGCACGGTGGCCGTCAAGATCTTCACCGAGTACTCGTCGGTGAGGAGCTGGGACGTCTTCAGCATGTCCATTCTATCGCGCCTCCGAGGCATGGATGGACCGTGACCAGTTCATTGTACGATATGGTAAGTGTTCGATGATTCCCACCCCTGATTCTGAGATGGGAGAAAATCCGCTGTTGATATAATACTTACCGCAGAACTTCTTTCTATGGGAAAAGAACGAAATAAAGAAGAGTTCAGGTCCTTTCAGCGGATGGCTCGCCGACATGCACCAACTCCGATTCGGGCAAGGGGTCCACTTCCACGTTGAACCTCCCGGCGGAGAACGTCACCTTGGCCACGTTCACGGCGCATTGATAGTAGGAGACCTTCTTCCCCCGGTACACTTCTTCATAGCCGACGCACCGTATCAGGTTGAACTCCTCCATCTTGGCCACCCGACGATACGCCACCGCTATGGGGATGCTGCAGGAGCGGCTGATCTGCTGCACCGACATAGGGTTCTTGTATGTGGCGGTGAGGATCTTTCCAGCATAGTCGTCCGCTATGAGCCGGGACAATTCCTCCTCTCGTGAGCCGCTCCCATCCATCGGCGGGCGAATCGACGTCTCTTTTAAAGAGCTTTTCTTATCGATATCATACACTGTAATACCCTCCTCAGATCATCGGCACCAGCGATGGGACGGGCAGACGGTCGTCCGGCCGTTCGAAGTCCAGATACAGATATGGCGTGTTCGGTTTCATTCCCGCGGCCATGACGCAGCCGTCCATGTCCTCGAAGCGGATGTGCAGCTTGGCCTGCTGCCTCAGCGCGTTGAGCGATGCCGATCGGGAGGATGCTATGGCGATGACGACGTGGCCCCCGCGGCGCATGGCGTCGATGTGCTCCAGGGAGCTCTTGAAGACGCCGCTGCCGTAGATGGCCTCCATGGCATCGTAGCCGAGGATGCTGAGGTAAGGCCCGGAGGCGTTGGCGGCCTCCATCATATACTTCATCTCGGACCACCGGAGGTCCTGGGCGATGTCGCTCCCTTCCATCGTTTTCACCGACTCGTACTGGCCGGCCAGCTCGCCCTGCACGTCCAGGACCCTCAATGCGTGAAGCCTCTCCTGGCCGGTCAGCATGCGCATCTGCCTCTCCACCAGGCCGTAGTCGGTGGCGTACATCGGCAGCCATGCGACCCCTCGGCCTTTACGGAGGACATCGCTCATGATCGCCAGCTCCAGGCATCGGACGACGTCCTGGTGGACGTCCAGGCCGAACTCCCACAGCACCAGGGAGCCCCGAGGTATGCGGCCGAAATGTTCGTCCAGGGATGCGTTGCCGGACGAGATGGTCAGCTCATCGTCCGGTATGGCGGGCATCTTCTGCAGCCGCTCCGGTATCCGGACCCACGTGGGCTCGAACACGTTCATGCGGCCGCCGCTCAGCGTGAAGTAGTACTTCCACCGCACCACCGCCTGGCCCCGGAGCTTCTCGATGGTCAGTTTCCTGATCCGGCGGCCCTCGCGGTCCTCCGACAGCATCTGGATGACGCCGTCGCCAAGGTAGTCCATATCTGTCTTGCCAGACGTCTCAAGGGTGTACACGACGTTGGTGGAGCTGTTCTCGACCAGGTCCTTCTGCAGGGTGTTCACGAGCCTCTGCGCCCGTATGCCGTAGCGTTCGGACAGCGCGTCGATCGAATCGACCACGATGAGCGTCTTCTTCGGTAGGTTCGTCTCCACGATGTCGTAGGCGACCTCCAGCTCGGGCATCATCATGCCGAGGTCAAAGGTGATCCCCCCCTCGTCGATGTTGCCCAGGAAGTCCTCCTCGCCGTCCTCTGTGATCTCGCCGGCCTCGATCTGCCCCTCGAGCTTGTGCAGCTCGGTGCGTACGACCACCGGCGAGTCGTCGGAGCGGTGCATTGCGCGCAGCAGCTCCCGGGCGGCGGCCACGGTCGCCTTGGGGCGGGCACCCTCTCCTGCCTGATCGTCCTGGGTCCGTTGCAGGAATGCCTTTCCGGCCTTCAGGACGTTGTCCCGCATCTTCTGCTCCCGCACCCACGGGAACTGCCGGAACAACGCTTCGTCCGATACTCTGGTGGAGAGATAATAGTCGGGCTGCGCCTCTCCCATCTCTTCGATGGTCTGAAGTGCCAAGGTCGTCTTTCCAGTTCCTGCGTCCCCCTTCACAATGAGGGAATGGCCTCCCGGGGCGCGCATAAACTCCAATAGGATGGGGGGCACCTTCCCCCTGCCGTTCTCGGGAGTGGGTATATCCATTTTAACTACCTCAGTTTATATCGTCTTGTCAATATTTACCGATACGGTATAAACCCCTTTCGTTATGAGATATCCGTCGTGATAGAGAGTGGCTCAGCATAATATTATAAATTCGCCTGCTTTAGCGATGAGGGATTGGCATGCTGATCTGTCCCCTTGATTACCGCTACGGACGCAGCGAGATGAAGGCCGTGTTCTCTGAAGAGAACAATCTCCGCACCAAGCTTCAGGTGGAGGCCGCGTTGGCCAGGGCCCACGCGGCCGTAGGGGGCATACCGGCCCAGGCGGCCGAAGAGATCACCCGCAAGGCAACGCTGGACCATGTCACCCTCGAGAGGGTTAGGAAGATCGAGGCCGAGACCCGGCACGACATCATGTCCATGGTGAAGGCGCTGTCCGAGGCCTCCGGCGAGGCCGGCCGGTACGTTCATCTGGGGGCCACGTCCAACGATATCGTCGACACCGCCATGGCGCTGCAGTTCAAGGCCATGCTGGACATCATCGACAGGGACCTGGACGGGATGATCTCGGTCCTGGCCGACCAGGCATCGCGGTACCGGGCGACGCCGATGATGGGCCGCACCCACGGACAGTTCGCCATCCCCACCACCTTCGGCTTCAAGCTGGCCGGGTATCTGTCGGAGATGCTTCGGCACAAGGAGCGAGTGGGGGAGATGCGCAAGCGCCTGTGCGTGGGAAAGATGTCGGGCGCCATCGGCACCGGGGCCGGCTTCGGCCCCAGGTTCTTCCAGGTCCAGGAGGCGGTCATGAGCGATCTGGGGCTGGGACACGAGGAGGCGGCCACCCAGCTGGTCTGCCGGGACCGATACGCCGAGATGGTGTTCGTGCTTGGTCTTATGGTCACGTCGTGCGAGAGGTACGCCACCGAGGTCAGGAATTTGCAGCGCTCCGAGATCGGGGAGGTGCAGGAGGCGTTCGACGCCCGCAAGCAGGTCGGCTCGTCCACCATGGCGCAGAAGAAGAACCCCATGCTGTCCGAGAACGTCTCCGGCCTCGCCCGCGTCGTCCGCTCGTACCTCACGCCCCAGATGGAATCGATGGTGCTGTGGCACGAGAGGGACCTGAGCAACTCCTCGGCCGAGCGTTTCATCATTCCGCACGTTGCCGTCCTCACGGACGACATCCTGTTCAAGATGACCGACGTCCTCAGGAACCTGGTCGTGAACGAGGACAGGATGCTCCGGAACATAGGCTCGGCGGGCGGCTTCATCATGGCCGAGTCGGTCCTGCTGGCACTGGCGTCCAGGGGCATGGGGAGGCAGGAGGCGCACGAGCTGGTGCGCCAGGCCGCCATCCTGGCCGAGGAACAGGGAAAGGACCTGAGGACCGTGCTGTCCGAGAACAAGGAGGTCATGGCGCTGATGTCCGAGAAGGAGCTCGATGCCGTCATGGACCCGACATCCTACCTGGGCGCCGCGCCCGAGCTGACCGATCAGGTCGTGGAGCAGGCCAGGAAGGTCCTGGGCAAGTGAGCTCTACCTCCTGAAGAGGCGTACGGCCTCGGCGTCGCCCCGTTTCGCCGTTAGCTCGGCCAATCGGCGGTACTGCCATCCCCGCTCGTTCTCCACCGCGGCCGCGTTCTCTGGCGCCAGCGCCAAGATCGCCTTGGCGGCGTACAGCGCCGCCGCCCTGGAATGCGCCGGCACATGGGCGGTCGCCACCGCCTGCCCGGCGGCGCGGGCGGCATAGCGCGCCGGTCCGTCCGGGACGGATCGGGCGGCGGCATGGGCGGAGAGCGACGCATCGCGAACGGCCTTCATGCTGAACCGTCCGGTCGCCGCGAACTCTCTAAGCGCCTCGATGGCGGCGCGCGGCCTTCGATCGTGCGGGCGTTCCGCTTCGAACAGCGGCAGCACGCGCTCGGCGCATTCCGCGGCCCAGACGGCCAGCGTGCGATGGTCATTGTCCCGCGCCAGCGAAGCGATCCTCTCCTCGGCCGCTGCCCGGTAGAGCTCGATCATCCCGCGCTTCGCAACATCGTTCCCGGTAGAAGTATCCGCTCCTCCGTAGGGCGTTGGGTTTATCCGTCCGACGCTCGGTTGTAACAACCGCGCGCCGTCCTGGGACATCGGAACGGCGTCGAGGAGATGGAGGCATGGACGAGAGCATCCAGGGAGAAGTGATGAGGGAGCGGAGGACGAACAAGACGGTCGACGCCTCGCCGGAGAAGGTCTTCCAGGCCTGGGCGGACCCCCTGCAGCTGAGGACCTGGTGGGGCCCCCGCGGATTCACCGCCCGGGAGGTGATCGTCGAGCCTCGGGCGGGCGGCAGGTTCAGCGTGGAGATGGAGGACGACGAGGGAAGGGTCTTTCCCATGAAGGGCGCCTTCCGGGAGTTCGAGGGGCTGTCGCGTCTGGTTTTCACGACCAGCATAATAGACGATCCGGCCGGCGGCCGTCCGCTGGAGGCCCTGAACACCGTGACCTTCGAAGAGAGGGACGGGCGCACAGAGGTCACATGGATCTGGGAGGCGATCGATCCGGCGCCGACGGCCATCGTCTCGGCGGCCATCGTGGGCTTCGAACAGACCGTCGCCGACTCGCTGTCCCGCCTGGCCGAGGTCATCGCGGGAACGGCCGAACGAGCCTGAGCTTCAGATAAAATAGGTCATCGCCGCGTCGTGCGAGAGTGTTTAAGCGCCGATGGCGATGACGGCGGCATGTCAGAGTGGGGCACCGACCTGTGCAGGCTGAACATGCGCCCGCCGCTTCACACCGAGGACGACCTGTCGTTCTGGGACGACGAGTACGTCTCGCGCCGCATACTGGAGCTGCACCTCGATCCCGACACCGACGCGGCCTCCCGCCCGAGCGAGGAGATAGACCGATCGACCCGCTGGATCGCCTCTCGCATCCCTCGCAACGCCCGAGTGCTGGACATCGGCTGCGGTCCCGGGCTGTACGCACAGCGGCTGGCCTCCAGGGGCATGTCGATGGTCGGCCTGGACCTAAACCGCGCCGCCCTGGTGCACGCGAACAAGATGGCGAAGCAGCATGGGCTTGAGATCGACTACCGCCATGGCGACATGCGCGATATGGAGTTCGAGAACGAGTTCGACGCCGTGCTGCTCGTCTATGGCGTCCTGGGCACGATGAACGACCGCGACCGCGACGATGTGCTTCAACGAGTTCACCGGGCGCTGCGACCCGGCGGCATGCTGTTCCTCGACGTCATGACCGAGAAGCTGATGAGGGATTGCCCGTTCGACCGGGACTGGTACTACTCCCCCAGGGGATTCTGGCGGCCGGGGCCGCACTTCGTGATGCAGCGCGCCTTCGAGTATGAGGGCGGAGTGTTCCTGCACCGCACCATCGTAGTGGAGCAGAACAAGGACGTCTCGGTGTACGACATGTGGGACCATACCTACACCGTGTTCTCGATACGCGAGCTGCTGATGTCCCACGGCTTCGACCGGTTCGAGATCGGCTCGGACCTTTGCGGCAGCCCGTACAGACTGGACACGCATTGGCTCGGCGTGCTGTGCCGCCGGCGGAGCGATGGACTAAAGAGATAGAAGCGCATCGACGGGGGAGCATCATGAAAGGCATCGTTGCGTTCGACAGCGTGTACGGCAACACCAAGAATGTGGCCGAGGCCATGGCCGACGAGATCAGGGCCCAGGGGCACGAGGTGGCGATCGTCAACATCAGCCAGACGCTGAAGTTCGACGATGACGGTGACTTCATTCTCATAGGCTCTCCGACGCGCATGAAGCAGATGACCTTCCGGACCAAGCGGTTCGTCAGGAAGGCGCGCAAGAAGTACCAGGGCAAGCCGGGGGCGGCGTTCGAAACGACGCTGCGGGTCCCCACCGATCCAGTGGAACGACAGAAGGCGTCCAAATGGATCGACAACGCCGCGGGGGACAAGATCAAGGCGATGGCCGAGGAGGGGGGCATCAAGATGTACGGCGAGGTGCTCAGGGCCGAGGTCGTGGGGACGTACGGACCGCTCATGCCCCACACCCTCGAACGCAGCCGGGAGTTCGTGAGGCGCTTCCTCGAGAGCCTCGAGGCCGAGCGGCCGTGAAGGTCAAGTACGCCGGCGCGTTGAGAGATCAACAGTATAATGACGAGGGTCTTGAAAGATGATATTGGACGATCTGAGGTACATCGCGAAGGACCTGGCGAGCACGCCCCGGGACATGGTGTCCCGCTTCGCCCGGGTCCCCGGCGTCAAGGCGCTGGTGCGGCAGGAGAGGTGCAATGGCTGCTCCGCCTGCGTAAGGAAGTCCTATTGCCGCTTCGGCGCCATCAGCGTTGAGGATAAGAAGGCGGTGGTCGACGGCGACCGCTGCCGCGGCTGCGGGCGCTGCACCCACCTGTGCAAGAGGGACGCTTTCACCATGGAACTGCGTCAGCCGCGCATCGTCAAGAACGCCCTGCGGCGGATCGATAACGGCCTCACGGAACTGATGAAGTGAGGTCAAACTCTTCAGAGGAGCGTTGAGAGAATCATAGGAGAAAGGGGTTTAAGGTGTTTGAAGGGTTTGATAGGTTTAGTACCTGTCCCTGGGCTTGTGCTTCTGGAAGCAATCCCTGCAGTAAACCGGCCTACCCTCGGTCGGCTTGAAAGGAACCTGGGTCTGAGCTCCGCAATCGGAGCAGGTCGCGTCGTGCATCTCTCTAGGTTCGCGGCTGTAACCGCCCTGCCTCTTGTTTCCGTACATTATTACTACCTACAGCCTCAAGAGTTCTTGCGAACCCTCTCAGCAATGACGCCCAGGTTGTTCTAGTATTTATACAATTCTATTCGGCCCGCGATTTGACGGTGCCAACGGCCGCGCTGGAAGTTATATTATGTAGGCCTGCATCATACTTCAGCACGGCCCGTCCGCGTGGAGCGAGGGCCAGCAAGAAAAAGCAGATAGAAGAACGAGATGTAAACATGAATGGAAGCCTGAACACGGAATGTGACAAGTGCGGTATGAAGTTTGAAACGATCTCTGAGCTCCGCATGCATCTGGAAGATGTGCACGGGGAGCTGCAGCGCAAACGCAAGCTGTATAGGCCGAAACCCAAAAAGAAGAAGCGGTGAGGGCCGCTTTTCGCCCCTAACTGCTAGGCGTATCATTGGCAGCGCCTGAAGGCCTGCGAGGCTCAACGATGTAACGCCATCGCCCCATTATGGCGAGGACGCTTCACCGAGAAATAGGGCCAGGATGCATTGTTCTATGACGCGTGTCCGCGATCAAGTGATCGTGAAGGCCAGTTTCTCGAGCCTCAACGAAAGGGCCGTCCAACCCTCCAGCCTGATCGGCTTGGTGAAGTAGTCAAGGGCCCCCAGCTGGCTGGCGGCCCTGCGGTCTTCGGGTGCGTCCGAGCCGGTCAGGACGATGATCGTAACGTTTCTTAGAGTCGGGTCGTCCCTAACCGCCCTGAGGAACTCCAGCCCGTCCATCCCAGGCATCTTGATATCGAGGACGATGAGGTTCGGCATCGAGGTTCCACGACGCAGGACGCGCAGCGCCTCGGCGCCGTCGCTGGCGAATCTCAAGCAGACCGCTGAGCAACGGTCCTGGAATGCCTCCTGGAGCAGCATCGCGTCGCCAGGATTGTCGTCCACCACCAGGATGTCAGCGCATCTCATCGTAGCCCCTCTCCGGCAAGGTGAAGCGGAACGTGGACCCCTTTCCGGGCTCTGACAACACCCATATGCGCCCGCCGTGGCGCTCGACGATCTTCTTGCAGATGGCCAGTCCGATCCCCGTGCCCCCGTACTCGGTCCCGGCGTGCAGGCGCACGAACATCTGGAACAGCCTCCCGGCCTGGGAAGGGTCGATGCCTATGCCATTGTCGCTGACGGAGAGCGTCCATTCGCCGGCGGTCAGCCGGGCGGATATAACGATCTTCGGTGCCTTGTCGCCCCGGAACTTGATGGCATTGGACAATAGGTTCTCCAGCAGGATGACCATCTGGTTGTCATCGGCTTCGACGGTGGGGAGCGCATCGTGAACGATCTCGGCGCCGCTCTCCTTGATCGCGGCCTCAAGGTCGCTCATGGCGGTGGCCAGCGCCGTGTTCATGTCCACCGGCGCGAACGGCTTTCCCCGAGTGTCAAGACGGGAATAGGTGAGTATGTCGTCGATCATCTGCTGCATGCGTAGGGCACCGTCCACTGCGAAGTGGATGTACTGCTTGGCCTTTTCATCGAGGGTCTTGTCAGAGTATCTCCTCTCGAGAAGTTCGAGGTAGGACGACACCATGCGCAGCGGTTCGCGGAGATCGTGCGACGCCACGTAGGCGAACTGCTGCAGCTCCTCATTGGAGCGCTTAAGCTCCTCCTCCGCCCTCTTGCGCTCGTTGATGTTGGTGAACGCGCCCAGGGTCCCGGTGAACCGTCCCTGCTCGTCCGTCATGGGCGAGCTGTTCACCTGGATCCAGGCCTGGCCGCCATCCCTCCTCCTGACCAGTAGATCGAAGCGGATGCTCTCTCCCGAGATCTGGTCCTCCCATCTCTTGAAGGCCTCGTCCATGCATCCCTTGTCGACGTACTCCGACCAGTGGCTTCCGACCAGCTCATCGACGCTATACTTCAGAAGGTCTACCATCCCCTGACTTGCTCCGATGATCCGCCCCCGCGCGTCGGTCCACCAGAAGCCGTCATTGGTCGTCCCGACCAGAATGTGGAACCTGGCCTCGATCTCCCTCAGCTCCCTTGTTCGCTCCTCTACTGTTTTTTTCAGCATCTCCTTAGCGTCGATAAGCGCCTGAAGTGCGCTCGCCTGCTCGTACGCATCCCACGCCCGCTCGGCGGTCTCCCTGGCGATATCCGCCTCATACGGCGTCCAGTTCAGAGGCTGTCTCCGATGAACGACCAGGACGGCGACGAGACGACCTTGCCGTATGATAGGGACGCTCAGCCGGGCGCTGACATCGGACGGCCTTCGACCGGCGTCCGCCTCGTCCGCCCGGTCGAACGGCGCAATGGTCATACTTACCCGCTGGCGTTCGCTCGGCCCGAGGCCCAGGTCGGACAGACGAATCTTTCCGCTCATGGGCGGCAGGTCCCTTTCGTACGACGCGACGATGACCCCGAAGGCGTCCTCTACATCGTGGTCGTCGAGGACGAGGTACAGCACCCGGCAGACATCAAGGCGCATGGCGAGTATGGCCGTGATTCTCATCAGGGCCTGCACCGGCTCTTCGTTCGGGCTCAGCGCATCGTTGATATCCTGAAGGTACAGCCGCCGTTCTTCGTTCTCCTGTAGGTCTCGCTCCGTCCGTCCATCGGTGGCATCGTGTAGCATGACGGCGAACAGGTCCTTCACGGGCATTGGCACGGCCTCCACGCGAAGCGATTGGCCGAAGAGCTTTGAACGCCCCTCCACGACGATGGCTCGTTGCTCGAGCACAGCCTGCCCGAACTTCTCTAGCCAGACGGGCTCGCCGTCTGGAGCGAGCTCGGAGCTACGTCTTCCCACGACCTGCTCCGCCTTCAGGCCGGACCGCCTCTCGAAAGCGGGATTGACCCTCATCACCAGAAGATCATACGGCCGGCCGTTCTCATCGAAGAGCATCTTTAGGAAACCGGCGCTCTTGTCCATGTTGTCGAAGAGCGCCCGGAACGCTTCGATGTTCGAACCCAGAGCTCTGATCTGGGCGTCCAGGGACCTTTTCTCTTCACTTGCGGTCATGTGCTGGCCTTCAGATTGGGCTTCTGTCGCAGGGGCGCTCTGGCGTTATCCGCCATGGTGCTCATTTCGTAGAACGCTCATGAGCGAGATGATTATTATAGTTCTCTAACGCGCGCATGGAGCAGCTCTGCATATCGGCTTAGTGACGGTTCTTCGGCAGTGGCGCCGCTATCTGCAGCCGAGCCGCGATGGTAGCAGGGCGCCAGACGTCCAGACTGAGCGCGGGCGCGTCAGCAACCACAAAGGCTTAAATCCATCCTGCCATTACCGAGACGCAAGGGCAGATAGATCAGCTGGAAGATCGCGACATTCGCAATGTCGAGGCCGCGGGTTCAAATCCCGCTCTGTCCACTCCTTATACTGGCTTCGCTCGTTTTTGCCCTTTTTAGGGCATCGGTATAATCGGCCAATCTGGACATCGCATCCGCCTTGTCGTCCATGTTGAGGCCGAGATACAATATCGTAGTCTTCGTGTCCTCGTGACCGAGGATCTCCTTGATCGTTTCGAGCGGCACGCCGGCCAGCCACAGCAGCCGGCCGAACGTCCGGCGCAGCGTGTGATTGGTGAACTTCCGCCCCAGCTTCTCCGATACCTGAGCGACTTTCTTGTCCACGAACGAGCGCTTGTACGCGTATAGCTGTCCGGCCTGCTCGTAGATCAGCAGCGAGTCGGGAACGACGACGTCGGGATTCTTCGCACGCGCTTTGGCGATCTGTGCTTCCCTGATGCGATGGTAATAAGAGAGCTCGGCAGCGGTGTCGCGGTGGAACGGGGACGTGCGTCTCTTTCCGCCAAGCCTGCCCTTGCCCAGAATGTTGACATATCCCAGACTGATGTCGGACACTTTCATTCGGAGCACCTCCACTCGCCGCAGGCCTAGGCACAGCTGCAAGTGTATGATGATCCGTTCGATGCCCTCCGTCAGCTCCATGACCTGCACAGCTTCTTGAGGGGTGAGCCAATCGACATGGATTCGGCGGTCTTTCGGCCACTCCATCTTCATGTCCTTGATCACGGTATTCCCGCAGAAGGCCGCGAAGTCGGAGAGGATGGAGAACTGTCGGCGAGCGACGCCCGGCTCCAGGTGAGCATAAGCATGATCCCTGATCCAGTTGACGTCGTCGCGTGTCCACCGTTTGGGGTTCAGCTCCCGTCCTCCCTCCTGCATCGTTCTGGTCGTCTTCATCAGAAGCCACCGATAATCCTTGATGGTCTGTGGTGACCTCCTCTGAGATCGCTTGAGTTCCAAGAACTCCTCTACTTTGGCATTGAAGAGCCGCTCCTTTGACGGCATCCTCAGTCGCCCCTATTGTGCTCTGGTCCAAAATGCTTGTCGATGGGGATGCCTCCTTGGAACGTGAGAGGGTAAGGCCGGCGGGGCAGGGTATGGTGGGGAAGAAATCGCTAGTCGGTCGAAGCCCCGCCTGGCCATTGGTCAGAATGATACGGTCAATGATGGCTGGGGCTGCTCCTCCCGTTTTGTGTGTCAGAGTCCGTCCCATTTTCATGACCTCGTGATGTTTGCCAGGGAGCGCGTAGGCCGGGGGGCTACCACACACCCCCGGGGACCGCGGAACACCTCCCTGGCCGTGAAGCGTTAACGCTCGCTGTTGATGTTCTCAGTCTCCGGCAGTCTTCTCGTGGTAGCATACTGCCTACTGCCTTGCTCCTAGAGCTAGGCACAGGGTAGACATAATGGTGCTAGATTATAATGCTTGCTCTTAGAGCAATGCTCTTGGGACTATGAAAATATCATATGCATATCAAAATATATCCTGTATTGTGGTTGTCGTAAAGCACAAGACACAGTCTTTGGAGGCACGGTTCGCTACTAGTGTACTGATAGTGCTCCTCAAAGGTCCAATGATTAAGGGCAACCTCACCGCATATTTATCCAGTGGATCCAAAGCCGTAGCAGATAGGGTTGCGGACCTCCAAGAACTCGGTCTCGTCACCGAGGAACAAGAGTCGCAGCGCCCATTCCGCAAGATCGTGCAACTGACTGATAAGGGCCGCCAGGTGGCGGAGAAGCTGGCTGAGATCGAGGGGATCTTGCAGAAGTGAGTTGTAGATCATGGTCAGGATATTTATTAGCCATGCGAGCTGCGACAGGTCGACGGCATCTGCGATCAAATTGTATCTGGGGAGCTGTGGTCAGGAGGCGTTTGTAGCTCATGATGACATCCAGGTAGCTATTCCATGGAAAGAAGAAATCAAGCGATACCTCCGAGAGTGCGATGCCATGGTGGTGCTGGTCACACAAGCTTCGATGGAGTCTTATTGGGTCCACCAGGAAATTGGGAGTGCAATGATTCGCGGAATCCCTATCATACCAATCAAGAATGGGACCGACCCGCTCGGCTTCTTAGGAGACTACCAGGCAGCGCCACTTAAGAAAAAGTTTGGCGGAAGTTTGGATTATGACGATTGCACAAAAAAAATTGTTTATACTCTTCTTAGAGACGAATCCTGTTCAAGGGGAGTAAGGGAGGACTTGATCAAGAGAGTAAGGAATTGCAAAAGCTACGACGGAGCAGCCTTATTGTTCACTATCATAGCGGATGTACCTACGACTGATTATTGGGCCCCTGGAGAAGTAGAAGAAATGCTGAAAGACGGCCTATCGAACGATCAAGTATCTCATTCAGGACGCGCTAGAAGGCCTATTTGGCGTTTGATAAATAATAATAGGGAATCGTTGAGCCCAGAATTGATACAACAATGGGAGAGATTCTGCGGATAGTTTATGCATATACTGGCGTCATCCAGTGATGGCATCATTTCGGTAACGTATTAGATGTGGCTGAGAAGCTGGCGGAGATTGATACAATTATATCTGAGGGTAGATGATATAAAATGGTAAAGAATTATGAAAATGGCATTCTTGTCAGCTGCGATCAATGTACTATCGACTTGAGGGAAAAAATCGCTGAGGGTGTCCCAATCGATGTTTCAGATCAATACAAACCACATCTTCTAGAATGCATTATAAGTAAATTAATAATTAACCACAATATTTATGATAAGCCACGCGCCACCAGAGAAAAGGTTACCGAAGAGCTATTGGCACATGGACAGTTCTCTAGAGAAGAGATTGATGATGAATTCAATAATCACACCTATGCTACCGACTTCTATTCAGATGAGTTTATTGCTGAACATCCCGAAATAGATTTTTATAAACTGGTAATCGATAGGCGATCATCACCAGAAAACCATCCCGAAGCTGTTCTTGAGCAAAAATACAACTTCAGTGTTTATGATTGTGAACTGATGCATTATATGGGCCTATGCTCAGAAAATATTGAATCTTCCATCTGCCCAGACTGTGGGTCAGATGTGAAGCATTTTCCTAAAAATTTTTCAAATGGGCTATATCGTGGCCTAACCTGCAGTTCTTGCGAGAGAGACAGAAAAAATATTTTCGACAAAAGGGGACTGGTAAAACCTGGCTATCCTCCTCACCATGGAGAATGGGGCCGATATATGCCGGAGTTTCAGTTCAATGGGACTGATTATTTTGCTATCCTTCATCCTGAATGTGAAAAAAGCCCATCTGAAGATAGAATGGGCGTAATGCTAGTGAATGGCATTTGGATCGATGATAGCAGTCGGATCGTATTAGGTCCTCTTCAGGCCTTTTCCGATGGAATACGCCTTGCCGATAGGCTGTCCGATGCGATAGTACATTGCACTGGAGTACACGATCGGATCCACTTTAACTGTGTCCGGCACGCCATTGGTCAGGCAGGCCTCGTCGGCATGGACATCGATGACCTTGCCCACATGGAGGTGGTGCGAGCCGAGGTCAGCAGTATGGAACAGCTCGCATTCGATGTTCACCGGGAACGAGCGTATCATTGGAGCGCCGGCCGTTTTACCATAGAAGACCTCGAAGATGGCCGACTTATCGTCCTTCTTGCCGGAGATGAGGCCGCACAGGTCCGTCTCCGCTACATCCTTGGCGGCCGGGATGTTGAGGCTGAACGTCTTGCCCTCGATGATGCCCTTCTCCGTATGCCGGGCCTTGTTGACGGCCACCGACACCATCGGGGGCTCCATGCATGCCACCCCGGCCCAGGCGGCGGTCATGAAGTTCGGCTTGCCGTCGACATCTGAGCCTACCAGCACCGCGGGCATGGCCGCCATGTATGGCCTGGGGCCGATCGATATCTTTTCCATAACATCCGGAATGGAGCCGACCGTCATGAACCTATCCCGGAATGACGTGCGGCCAAGCTCGGACATATTGGTCAGGGATGGAAAACGCCAATGGCACCGGGCCGTTATCGTGCCGGTCGCGTCATTTAACCAGGTCCCTGATTTCCGACAGGTTGGGGTTTAGGACGCTATTGCGGATTAAGACGTACGTGATCTCCGACTGTATCACTTTGGAGAAGTACTCGCCGTAATGCTTCCTCCACAGCTCCATGAACCTTATCAGGTCCCGATGTTCCTCCACCGTCAGGATGAACGCCCAGTCGTACACGCCGTTGATGTAATAGCTTTCCTCCACGACCGCCTTGATGTCTTCCGCCGCGATCTCCTCGTTAAATTCATGTAGGGTCTTCTGCGACAGGAAACTGTCGTCCAAAGTCTTGAACGATCTCTCGAATAGAATGAGGAAGGAACGCTTACCCATCTTCCTAGCGTTAAGGCTGGCGGGCCTTGACATGATGGCGCCTTCCCCCTCTAGTGAGCGCACGATCCTCCAAACCTTCTGCTTAGACATGCCACATTTTTCGGCTATGCGGCCGATCTCTTGTCTGGGGTCCCGGAGGAGCTCGGCTATCACTCGCTCCTCGTCCGCTTTCAGCTGTTCTCTGGTGGTCACCCCTACTCCTCCCTGACTCAAATAGTCTTAGAGTAATTTATATTCTCTACAACGAAATCGATGCATATTTTGTTCGCATCAGAACGATTTCACTTTTTGATGGTCGATCGATGTTTGAGGTTCGCTCCTTCGCGTCAACTTGGCCTATGCCCTTCCAAAAGGCATTGCCTCCATCGTCTTTTCCATCTCATCTCCAGCGGCACCAACAGCATCGGCGCCATGTACGAAGCGCTTAACTGCTATCCGACCTGGAAAGACATGGCGGGGTTCTGAGTGAAAATGCAAAGTCTTGTTACTGCCCTACAAATTTCTGGCACAATATGATACTCGGCAACGATGATTCTGATAACCCTAAACTCCCGCTCTCGTATTAACGAGGGAGGGGGTCCTGCGGCAGCGGGACCC